>Ga0315282_10018062_pt1 | contig 10128 bp, 5 predicted proteins | sample YL17G07_20_MG_FD_203693 | JGI IMG/M metagenome (GOLD analysis project Ga0315282, IMG submission 203693) | Sediment microbial communities from Yellowstone Lake, YNP, Wyoming, USA - YL17G07_20 | ecosystem: Environmental > Aquatic > Freshwater > Lake > Sediment | place: USA: Wyoming | collected... | reverse complement strand
GATGGGCTCGAGGATTTTCCAGGACTTGCAGTCATTTATTTACGGATACCATGGGCCTTTATTGAGCCCCGGGAAGGAGAGTTCCATTGGGCGGTTATTGATACTCAGATGCAGCGCTGGGGAGTCTTTGGAAAAAAGATTGCCCTCCGGATTACTTGCACTGAGGCCAGCATCCCTTATGCTACCCCCCAGTGGGTAAAAGGGGCGGGGGCCAAAGGCTATTTTTTTCAGCCGGGTAAGGGAGTTGTGGCGAATGGCCCAGATTGGGAACCGGATTATGATGATCCGATTTTCCTGAGCAAACTTGAACATTTTTTGGCGGAGTTGGCGGCGCGTTACGATGGAAACCCCGATGTAGCCTTTGTTGATATAGGATCTTTCGGGATTTGGGGGGAAGGTCACACCCTGTATTTCGGCACCGAAAAGCCGTATTCGGCGGCAACGATACATAAGCATATCGACCTTCATAGAAAATATTTTAAAAAAACATTGCTGGTTATCAATGATGAACATGCTACGCAAGGGAGAGGTCAGGAAGTAATAGACTATGCCTTTAACCAGGGGCTGACATTCAGAGATGACAGTATTCTGGTGCACGGCGGCACTCAGGCTTACACCAGTGCAGGGATGGCCCAGAGATTTGCGCCCAGCCGGCCGGTGATCATTGAAAGCGAGCACTACGGGTTGTCCAAGCAACACGGCCATTGGGGAAATGGCGCACAATATTTGGCGGCGGTGGAAGATTACCATGCCAGCTACGCTTCCATCCATTGGTGGCCGCGAGAGTTTCTCGCTGAGAATAAGATGTTGGTAGATCAGATCAACAGGCGCCTGGGGTATCGGCTTAACCTGAGGGAGGCCTCCTGGCCGAAGCAAGCGAGGGCGGGCAGCACCTTGGCATTTTCAGGGCAATGGGCCAATTCCGGAGCAGCGCCCTGCCTGCCGGGCGGGCATCCGGCGATAACCCTGAAGGATGGCAAAGGCGGAATCGCCGCAGTATTCGCGGATGACAAATTTAATGCCTCTTCCCTGCCGGTGGCTCCTCCCGGTCAAGCCAAGGCAGTGTTGGCGGAGCGCAGCTTCCCCCTGCCCTTTAATCTGCTGCCGGGAAAATATGAAGTCTATATCTCCATCGGCGATGAAACCGGCCAACCTTCGATTTCGCTGCCTTTGGCGGGAAATGATGGACATAAGCGATATCATCTCGGCCAGGTCGAGATCACTGGTGATTACTTGGTGCAAGCCGGAGAATTACAAAAAATTGATAATCATTATAATCTGCCCATAAAATGGAAAATTTACCATCAGTTACCCAACCAGGTCAGCCCCTTTTTTCATTTTTGCATTGGGGACAATATCGTGTTTCAAGGCAACCCTTCCAATAATGCCACATTTGCCAAGCCGCTCAAAGAGGGGGACTTGGAGATGGGTTGCAGTTTCGAAATGCCGAAAAACTTACCTGGGAATAAACTTGAGGTAAAAGTTGGCTTATGGCTTCCTGATCACTGCGGCATGACGGATGAAAGGCTATATCCCGTCAATGGTGATAATGACAGGCGCGTAACCCTGGGAACTTTATCCGTTGAGCGGGATGGCAGGGTCTCATTTACGCCATTATCTCCGGCCAATTGAACCTCGGTGGGACAAAATTCACTTAACCCATTTCCAGTAAGAAATAATTGAGGGGAGCTTAAAATGCAAGTGTTGCTGTTAAATCCGCCATTTCTCCCGGCCAAGGGAAAATTCTCCCGGGAGCAGCGCAGTCCGGCCATCACCAAGAGCGGCACCTTCTATTATCCCATGTGGCTCAGTTACGCCACGGGAGTCCTCGAAGCAGCAGGGTTTGAATGCCGGCTGATTGACGCCCCCGCCTCGGGGCAGGATTTGGCCGCGATCATGGCCAGCCTGGCTTCCTTCCGTCCGGAAGTGATCGTGATCGATACTTCGACCCCTAGTATTTATAACGATATCGAGACGGCCGAGATCCTTAAAGAGAAATACGGCGCCTTCATAGTTTTGGTGGGGACGCATCCTTCCGCACTACCCCAAGAGGTTCTCAATATAAGTGAAGCAATAGATTTTGTCATCCGGCGTGAATATGAATACCCTTTATTGGAATTGGTCCAAACTATTGCTGCCGGTAAGCTTGGGGTGGAAGCGCTGAACCAGATCAGCAACTTAACCTTCCGCCTTGGGGGGCAGATTTATCATAATCAGGCTGAAACGCTGGCTCCTGATTTGGATAAGATCCCTTTTGTGTCCAAAACCTATAAAAAGCACCTTAATTACCACGATTATTTTTATTCCCATAGCAAATGTCCGATTGTGACTATTATTACAGGAAGGGGTTGTCCGCACCAGTGCGTCTATTGCGTTTATCCGCAAGTCTTCTCCGGCCATAAACTGCGCTATCGCAGCATTGAGAACGTCGTCGATGAGATAGAGTATATTTTGAAGGCCTTCCCGGATGTGAAGGAAATAATGTTTGAGGATGACACCCTCACCATCAACAAGAAGCGTTGCTTCCAACTGGCGGAAGAGATTCTGCGGCGGGGGCTGAAGTTCAACTGGTCGGCAAATTCCAGGGCGGAAATCGATTTTGAAACCATGAAGATTCTGCGGCAGGCCGGGGCCAGACTCTTCTGTGTGGGGATCGAAAGCGGGGCGCAGGAAGTCCTCGACAGTATGAGGAAGAATTTGAAGGTGGAGCGCATCAGGCAGTTTTTTAAGGATGCCAAGAGGGCTGGCATCCTAATTCACGGCTGTTTCCTGCTCGGCAATCCGGGGGAGACGAAAGAGACCCTCGAAAAGACCCTGCAATTCGCCAAGGAATTAAATCCGGATACGGCCCAATTTTTCCCGATCATGGTCTATCCCGGGACCGTGGCGTATGACTGGGCCCGGGAAAACGGCTTTTTGGTGACCGAGGAATTTGAAAAATGGCTCGATGGCGAGGGCATGCATAACTGCGTGGTCAGCCGGCCGGGCCTGAGCAACGACGACCTGGTTGATTTCTGTGACCGGGCGAGAAAGGAATTTTACCTTAGACCGACCTACATTGCGGCCAAATTAGCCCAGGGGCTTAAAGACCCTTACGAGCTGAAGCGCTTGCTCAAGGGTGGAAATAATCTGATTATGTCCATGTTGAAGAAAACCTTTGGCGAGAAGCAGAAAGGTTGTTAGCGGCGACAAGGAGACTGAATTGCGCCTATCGGTGATTATTCCCACCTATAACGGCAAGGGACGGATTAAACATACCCTGGATGCCCTGTTTTCTCAGGATTATCCCGAGGAATTTGAGATAGTCGTGGTGGATGACGGCTCCAACGACGGCACTGCCAGTTTTGTGCAGGAATATCATGAAAAGATTCGGGTTATTTCCCAACCCAACCAAGGTCCGGCTGTGGCCAGAAATTTGGGGGCCCGCCGCGCCACGGGCGAGATCATCCTGTTTACTGACGATGACTGCATTCCCCAGCCAAATTGGCTGCGGGAGATGTCGCGGCTGTTTGCCGAGGACCCGGAAATTGTGGGCGTCAAAGGGCGCTACCGGTCGGAACAGCCAAGTCTGATCGCCCGGTTTGTGCAACTGGAATACGAAGACAAGTTCGATTACATGCTCAAGGAGAAGTATATCGATTTCATCGACACGTATTCGGCCGGGTTTAAGCGTGAGGTGTTCCTGGAACTGGGGGGATATGACACCGAATTTCCGGTCGCCTGCGCCGAAGATGTGGAACTGTCATACCGCCTCTGGCAGAAAAATTATAAGATGGTCTTTAATCCGGCGGCCATTGTCACGCATACTCATCCGGACCGCTGGTGGTTTTATCTAAAGAAGAAATTTAAATTTGCCTACTGGAGAGTCATCGCAGTAAAGAAGAACCCCCACAAATTAATTAAAGATTCGCACACGCCACAGCTCATGAAGCTGCAGCTGCTTTTCCCACCCTTTTGCCTGGCGTCCCTGCCCCTGGGGGTGTTCTCCGCCAAGATGTTGACCGTGTCGCTTTTCGGGTTCATATTTTTTGGGTTAACCACCATCCCCTTCACCCGGAAGGCGCTCCGCAAGGACCGGACCCTGGGCTGGCTTTCGCCGTTGCTCCTTTTTTGCCGCGCCGCGGCGCAATTCGCCGGGGTGGCGGGAGGAATGCTGTACCTGATCAGGCAGGGCTCGGCCAAGACCGCGCCCCTCTCCGCCAAGGTTACCCAGGGCGAAAAATAGATCCAGAGCTCCGGACTTTAAAATGCAGCCAAGGATTGGATTACACCGCCTGAAGTGCGGCGACAGTGCGAAGCGGGACTAAAAATACCCCAATAACCTTAAATCCTGCATGATCTTCTCTTTTTCGGCGCTCCGGCCGAGCCTTTCGTGGCCACCTTCGGGACACTTGGCGGTGCAAGGAATACAGCTGAGGGACCGGTAGCCCTGATCGTAGAGTTCGCAATAGGGCAGCTTGAATTCGTGGATATAGTCCCAGATGTCGGCTTCGGTGAAGTGCAGGATGGGATGAATCCGGGTGTGGGGCGGATTTTCCCGGGGCGAGAGGGGCTCTTCCAGGGCTCTGGCCCCTTGCTCATCCCAGCGGATGGCGGTGATGAGGCCGCGAATCTGATACTGGATGATCGCCGCATTGAGGGGGTCAATCTTCAGGGCGCGGCAGCAGGCCTGCTTATCGACGCCAGGCGCGGCAATGATAGTTGTCTCCGAGGCTTTCAGGACGATCAGGTTGAGGTTCCAGAGGGCGGCGATGCGGTCGCGAAATTTCAGGGTTTCGGGAAACTTCAGGCCGGTGTCGATGCTGAAGACCGGGAAGGGCACCGCCTGGCCGCACAGGGAACGGATGAGATGCAGGACCACCAGGGAATCCTTGCCGCCGGAGAAGGTGGCGGCCAGGGCGCCCCGAAAATTTTCCAGGGCGTAATTTAGGATGCTGTGGCTTTCCTCGATTTTATCAGCCAGATTCATGTCTAACCTGCCTCTCTGATACCAGGTTGCAGTCAAACGAGTAAGAATGTCATTCTAAGCGTAGCGAAGAATCTAGATTCTTCAGTCCGCTTCGCTCCGTTCAGAATGACAACATAAGTAATCCCTTGTTGGCCGCAACCTGCCACGAAGCCTCTATTTCGCCAGAACCCGTTCTATTTCTTTCTGAAGTCCAGAAAAGATTTCCTGTTGGGTTGGTTCCAAATCGTCCGGTAAGATTCGATCATTTCTCACATCGTATTTTTCGTAGCGGTTTAAATCAATATACTTAATGAGTTCGTAGTTCCCTTTTATCGCGGCAACCGTTTTGGTAAAGCAATCATGGTCACGTGAATCGCCCAAGTAACTTATTTGCATAGAAAATGTTACCCTAGTATCAAAGTTATCATCCTTTAAAGGCAACTTGATCGATTGTCCGTCCATCCATGCCGGTTGCTCCATACCCAAGAAATCTAAAATACTAGGGGCCAGATCAACAGTGTTGACATTACTTTCTATCCGCTTCCCGAGAGTCTGCCCCGGAAGATGGACGATCAAAGGCACGTGAATGAGAGGCTCATAAAGGTAAGGTCCACCGTGGCTCCAAAAGCCGCGCTCGAACATTTCACCATGGTCGGAGGAGACGATGAGGATAGTATTATTAAATATGTCCTCCTTTTCAAGGTATGCCAGGAACTTGCCAAATTCGTGATCAACGTCCATGATAGTCTCTTCATACCGCATTAGAAGCTTGTCGATCTCGGGTTGATCTGCCTGAGAATACAGCAATGGACGATTATAACTATCCTTAGTATCAAAGACTTTTTCCGGGAGAATAGTGTATAAAAATTTATGACTGGCAAGATACGGAGCATGGGGGGGAAGGACATGAACCCACAAAAAGAAAGGTTTGGTCGCCTTAGTGATGAATTCTGAAGCCCTGGCAAATGAATAACCCGATCTTTGGAGTGTGAGAATTTGGTCAGGCCGGTATCGCCACAAATCAACTGCGGTTAAAAAGACCTTATGAAGACTGCTCTCACGGCGCAGGTAGTTAAACCATGTAGTCGGTCCTAATCCCGATTCAACCAGAAACTTTTTAACAACGTTCTCGGGAAATATGAGATCAAAGCCCGCGAGGTTAGTCTCCCAGGGGCATGAATAGAGATTGGACCAAACTACTGCGGTCTCGTAGCCTAATGTTTTTAAGATAGATGGCAAATTATCTTTTCGCTGCTCAGCCCCAAAATTAGACATTGCGTGGTTTATCTGGTGATGGTTGGGATATTTTCCGGTCATTAAACTTGCCAGACTGGGCAGCGTCCAATTGGAGCTCGCATACATATGATCGAAGACGTAGCTTTCCTGGCCCAGTTTGTCTAGGTTAGGCGTTGTCTTCAGACGGTTACCATATAACGAGGTATAGCGTGCTGCCAAGGCATCGAACGTTACTATGATTATATTGGGAGATGTTTTGGGATGATCGCTCTTTTCGGAAATGATAAGAGGTCGGCTCTCCCTATAATTATAATAATTGAATAGGCTTAACGTTAAAGATGTAATTACGGATAGACTAAGGACACAGGCAATTATTCTATATGACGCTTTGACGATAGACTTTATTTTATCATTTGTTCGTATTATACTCTTATAGAGTATAGCCATACTTATTGTTACTAGTATAAGCAAAAATAAAGCCACCAATAGGAACATCTTATCGGTTTTGACAAAAGATTGAATGGAAAATGTTACTTGGATCCACCGCCAAAAGTAATCAATAAATATAATTAAAGCAAAAGCGATGCCGCAGATGAGATTGGCTTTTCTGACGCTTCCGGCCCCATGGGAGCTGATTTTGGCACTAAGCAGGGTAAAAATTAAGGAGATGGAAGCTAGGCCCAAGGACAGGACGGCAAAGAAGATGACTAGGAAGGAAAAATTTTGCGCCAGTTGCCAGGGAGAGAGGCTGGCCAGCAAGGCCCCGGCGCGATAGAGGAAATCGAGCGGTATGACAAAGGCAATGAAGATGAATATCCACCATTTGAAGGCAAAGGTGAACACTTCCCATAGGGTAGTATTGTTGGTCATTTAGATAAGCCACCTCTATAATTTATGGCCACCTGCTGCTTTACAGTCTCTATTTTGAAGGAATGCGGTTCAATTCTTTTTGCAGTAAAGAGAAGATTTTCTCTTCGTCTGGACTTAACTCTTTCAGAATCTTATCATTTTTTATATCGTATCTTTCATATTGGTTTAAATCAAGATACTTGATGAGTTCGTAGTTTCCTCTTATTGCACCGATGGATTTGGTTAAGAATTTAGGATCGCGTGAAGAGCTCAAGTAACTCAATTTCATAGAAAATTTAACCCCGGGGTCAAAGTCGCCGTCCTGCCAGGCGGGTTTGAGGGATTGTCCATCCATCCACCCCGGCGGTTTTACCCCCAGAAGGTCTAAGATGGTAGGGGCCAGATCAGCGGTGCTGGCAATACTACCCAGGCGCTTTCCCTGGGTTTGCCCCGGGAGATGGATAATCAGAGGCACGTGAATGAGAGGCTCATAGAGGTAAGGCCCGCCGTGGCTCCAAAAGCCGCGTTCGAACAATTCCCCATGGTCGGAGCTAACGATGAGGATGGTATTATTTAAAACCTGGTTTTCTTTCATGAAGGTCAAAAATCGGCCAAATTCATGGTCGGTATCGCAGATATATTCTTCATAGCGCTTAAAAAGCTGATCAATGACAGGTTGTTCCTCCGGCGCATACCATAATGGACGATTATAGCTATCTTTGGTATCAAAGACCCTTTCCGGCAGAACCGTGTACAAAAAATCACTATTGGCAAGATATGGAGCATGGGGGGGGTAGAGATGGACCCATAAAAAGAAAGGCTTTCTAAACTTGGTTATTAATTCCGAGGCCTTAGCCAAGGAGAAATTGGCTCTTAAAAAAGTCTTAATTTGATCAGCTCGATATTGCCATAGGTCAGATATGGCATAAAATATTTTATAAAAACGGCTCTCACTAATAAGGTTGTTAAGCCATGGAGTCGGTCCCAATCCCGATTCAAAGAGTAATTTAGTAATGGTGCTATTAGGCAATACCTGGTCGAACCCAACCAGATTATTCTCCCAGGGACATGAATAGGGAGGATTAGACCAGACGACCGCGGTCTCATAGCTCATTTTTCTTAGGAGAAATGGCAGGTTTTGTCTTCCAGACGTCCTCCCAAAATAGGACATCTCTTCGTTTAACTTGTGATTGCTAGGATATTTGCCGGTCAATAAGCTGGCTAAACTCGGTAAGGTCCAATTGCTGCTGGCATACATGTTATCAAATACGTAGCTTTCCCGGCCAAGTTTGTCCAGGTTTGGAGTCGTTTGGAGATGATACTCGTGTAAAGAGGTGTAGCGCGCCGCCAGGGCATCAAACGTTATTATTATTATATTGGGAGGTTGCTGTATTCGTTGCCCTTCGAAGCTGGTTTGGTTTGCCCCATTTTCTCTGTAATAGCTAAAAATATTGTATGAAATAATCAATAATGATGTTATACTACATAATATAAAGAGAGGGGCAATTATTTTATAAGAAGATCTTACAATTGAAAATAATTTATCAATTTTAGCAAATAACCTTTTATATATTATAATTATAATGATGCTTGATATGATAAGTAATAAAAAAGTAATTAATAGGCCTAATTTGCCTGATTTAACAATGGAATGAATGTCAAATGTTATTTTTACCCAGCGCCAAACATAATCAAAAAATATAATTATGACAAAAGAGAGACCGATAATGACGTTGATCTTACTGACGATTTCGGCCCCATGGGAGTCTCTTCGGGCCCCAAGAAGCGAAAATGCCGCCGAGACGCCTGCCAGGCCCAAGGCCAGAATGGCGAAAAAGAGGATCAGGGCTGAAAAATTTTGCGCCAGTTGCCAGGGGAAGAGGCTGGCCAGCAAGGCCCCGGCGCGATAGAGAAAATCCAGCGGGATAACAACGGCGACGAAGAGGAGCAGCCACCATTTGAAGGCAAAGATGAAAACCTCCCGGGGAGTGGGGTTGCTGGTCATATTTAGGAAATTCCTAAATAATCGAGGATGGCCGGGCAGAGTTCCTGGACGTGGGGCCGGCGCAGGAGATTCTTTGCGCTGCTGAGGAAGATGCCGGGGACGAGGCCAGGGGCGCAGCAATGGTCGCCGCTCCATTTGTCGCGGTTGGCCTGGACCACCGCTCCCGCCGGGGCGCCGCCGACCGCGGTCTCCCAGGAGGCCCGGTAGCCCTCATCGTATCCGACGATCAGGTCCGGGGCCCGGCCTTCACTCTGAAGATCCGCCGATGCCTCCGGGACATCGACCGCTTTGATGACGGGCCGGCCATTATGGCTCCAGGCCAGCAGCTTGCGGACCAGGTCCTGCCGCAGCCCCGGCCGGGCGCCGGGCTCCACGAACCCCTGCCCTTCCCGGCCCTTGAGATTAACATAGAGGCTGTTCAAGCCCAGGGCATAGGCCGAGGTCTTGGCCCAATCCACGTCCCGGAAGAGGTCCCGGCCGGCGCTTAGACCGGGATTCAAGGCCATGAAGCCGTTTTCCACCAGCCAGGAGTTGAGATGGACGGACCACTGGAAGCTGGCGAAGCCGTGATCGGAACAGACCAGCACTAAAGTATCCCGGTCCGCCCGGTTCAGGGTTTGCCCCAGGATGCCGTCCAGGCGGCGGTAAATCCCCGGGATTACGTCCCCGAAGGCCAGGGCCTGCCGCTCATCATACAAGGGGTGGTCGGGGTCCAGAAAGCGCCAAAACATGTGCTGCAGCCGATCCGGGGTGTCGAAAATGCAGGCCAGAATCCCTTCCTTGAAGTCCTGCAAGGCGTGGAAAAAGGTACGCTCCCGTTCGCCCATGATCAGGTCGCAGCCCGAAAGGAAGGCGGCTTCGCTGAGGACCAGGTCTTTTAGGGCGTTGGCGTCCTCGGGCAGGCTGAGGGTGGCGTAGTTGCCGATAGCAGCCGCCAGTTTCCTGGCGTAGCCCAGGGGATAGGAAATGGGCAAGGACTGGGTTTCGCTGCTGATATTGACCGGGGTGGCGTAGAGGTTGAAATCCGGGGCAATGCTTTCCAAATAAAATCGGACCATACCCCGCACCGTGCGTAGGAAGCCGACCTTGA
>Ga0315282_10018061_pt1 | contig 10128 bp, 8 predicted proteins | sample YL17G07_20_MG_FD_203693 | JGI IMG/M metagenome (GOLD analysis project Ga0315282, IMG submission 203693) | Sediment microbial communities from Yellowstone Lake, YNP, Wyoming, USA - YL17G07_20 | ecosystem: Environmental > Aquatic > Freshwater > Lake > Sediment | place: USA: Wyoming | collected... | reverse complement strand
GTGCCGCCTGCGGCGGCACCCCGCCTCGAACGTGCTACCGAGTCTACGAGCCGAGAGTCACCCCGGCAACCGGCAGGCTACTCCTCGACCCAGAGCTTCCACATGGCGGTGAAGCCCATCATGTCGTGCTGGAAGCCCTTGACCCGGTTGTTCGTGACGCGGAAGTCGCGGTAGAAGTACAGCGGGATGGCGGGGATGTCCTTGAGCGCCATCCGCTCGGCCTCCGCGTACAGGTTGTTGCGCTGCGTCTCGTCGGTCGTGGAGCGGGCCTTCTGAACCAGCGCGTCGAACTCGGGATTGTTGTAGAAGTTGCCCATGTACCCCGACTGCGAGGACTGGAAGAGCGGGTACAGGAAGGTGTCCATCGACGGGTAGTCGCCGATCCAGCCCAGGCGGAAGATCTGGTGGTCGTTGCCCTTGATCTTCTCGAGGAAGGTACCCCACTCGAAGTTGGAGAGCTCGATCTTGACGCCCACGGCCTCCCAGCCGGCCTGCAGGGCGGTCGCAACCCTCTCGTGCTCGGCGTCGGTGTTGAACCAGTACTGCAGCGTGGGCACGGTCTCGATCTGGCCCAGGAGCTCCTTGGCCTTGTTGACGTCGTAGCCGTACGGGCTCTGGTTCGGCCGGTAGCCCGGGCAGGCCGGCGGGACGTAGCCCTGGCAGGGCAGGTTCACGTTCTCGCCGACCACGTTGATGATGTTCGGGGCGTCGGCCGAGTAGTAGAGGGCCTGACGCAGCGGCAGACCGTCGGCGCCGCCGACGACGTCGTTCTTCATGTTGACGCCGACGAAGTACACCGACATGCTCGGGTACTTCGCCGCCGTCCACTCGCCGCTCTTGACCTCGGGTCGGTTCTCGGCCGCCTTGACCTGACCGGGCGGGACCATCGTGTAGTCGATCGTGCCCGACTGGAAGTCGAGCCACTGGGTATCGGCGGCGCTGCTGCCCTTGTAGATGGGCATGTTGATGGTCTCGACGTAGCCGGCCTGGTCCTTGTCCCAGAAGTTCGGGTTCTTGACCAGGGTGATCTTCTGGTTGTGGACCCACTCCTTGACCATGTACGGGCCCGTACCGACCGGCTTGTCGCCGAACTCCTTGTTGCCCAGCTTCTCGACGTACTCCTTGGGCACCGGCGCGGCGATCGTGTAGCCGAGGGTCATCGGGAACTCGGCGAACGGGTAGCGCAGCGTGACCTCGAGCGTGTATGGGTCGAGCGCCTTGACGCCCGTGAGGCCCTTGGCGGCGTAGCCGCTGTCGTCGGCGCCCTGGATGGGCGACAGGATGTACGCCACGATCGACTGGTTGGCCGGGTCGGTGGCGCGGTTCCACGAGTAGACGTAGTCGTCGGCGGTGACCTCGCGGTTCACCGGCGGGCCGAAGGTGACGCCCTTGCGCAGGTGGAAGGTGTACACCGTGGCGTCATCATTGACGTCCCACGACTCGGCGCCGGCCGGCACGATGACGGTCTTGCCGTCCTTCTCCTCGTAGTTGACGAGACCCCAGAAGCACTGGTGGCAGACCTGGGAGCCCTCGGACTCCTGCGCATTCAGCGGCTCGATGCAGACCGGCTCGGCCTGCAGAGCGTAGTTGTAGACGCCGCCCGGCTTGGGCGTGCCGCCGCCGGTCGTGCCGCCCTTGTTGTTGTTGCCGCAGGCGGCGGCGAACACGGCCAGCGCGAACAGGACGACCGCGATGACCAGCACCCCCCGCGACCTCGACCTGAGGTTAATCAAGACGACCTCCTTTGCACCGAGGAAAGGACAGGGGCCCGCGTGCGGGCCTCCCGTGCGGGAACGCGCCTCTGCCGGCGCGACCCCGGGACGATCGTTGCCTGCTGACCCCCACCTCCCGTCTTCTTCGCCCACGGTACCCGGTCGTCCGTCGCCGTGACTCTGCCCCTGCGACAGACGACCAGCGAGTGCTTCCTACCGGCTGTGCCGCCCAGTCGTCAACGTCGCCCCGAGCGGGCTCAGCGTCGGTTAGAGACGCCAGCCGAGAAGGAACGTGGTCACGAAGAGCGCGATCCCCGTGCCGATCGTGTAGCGCGTGAGGTTGCGCTCCATGACGCTCGCCTGGGCGGCGAACGAGAAGCCGCTGCCGCTCATCATGCCGGCGTCCTTGCCGCTGTGCAGGAGTATCAGCACGACGAGCAGCACGCAGAGGATCAGATGAACGGCGACCAGCACGACGTTGATCAGCACGCGGGGACTCCTTCGACTCGCCTACCGCCACTTCAGCGGCACTATAGCAGAATACTAGGATCTATACACATATGCAGACGCACGCCTGGGGCGGGGCGGCGGCTGCGCCGCCGCCCCGCCCCACGCCTACCCGGCCGGCAGCAGCAGGTCGCGGCCGGTCATCACCTCGTGCGCCGTCTGGCCGAGCAGGTGGAGGATCGTCGGCGCCAGGTCGGCCAGGATGCCGCCCTCACGCACGGTCACCCCGTCCACAGTGGCGATGAACGGCACCGGGTTCGTGCTGTGCGCCGTGTTGGGGCCGCCGCCGGGGTCGACCATGTTGTCCGAGTTGCCGTGGTCGGCGGTGATGAGGCAGGCGCCGCCCTGGGCCAGGGTCGCGTCGACCACGCGGCCCAGGCAGGTGTCGACCGCCTCGACGGCGGCCTCGGCCGCCGCGAGGATCCCGGAGTGCCCGACCATGTCCGCGTTGGCGTAGTTGACGACCACGAAGTCGAAGGCGCCGCGCTCGAGCTGTCGCACGAGCTCGTCGGTGACCTCGAAGGCACTCATCTGCGGCTTCTTGTCGTAGGTCGGCACGTCACGCGGACTCGGGATGAGGACGCGCTCCTCGCCTGCGACCTCCTTTTCGACGCCGCCGTTGAAGAAGAACGTCACGTGGGCGTACTTCTCGGTCTCGGCGATGTGCAGCTGGCGCAGGCCACGGCCGGCCAGCACGTCGGCCAGCACGTTGTCGGGGTGCTCGGGCGGGAAGGCGACCGGCAGCGGGAACTCCTTCTTGTACTCGGTCATGGTCACGAAGCGCACCCGCGGCGGGCGCGGCCCACGGTCGAAGCACTCGAACCCGTCCTCGAAGAAGGGGCGCGTCAGCTCGCGGGCGCGATCGGGGCGGAAGTTGAAGAACAGGCAGACGTCGCCGTCCCCGACGCGGCCGGCGTCGCGCGGTCCGACGACGGTCGGCCGCACGAACTCGTCGGTCTCGCCGCGCTCGTAGGCGGCGACGACCGCCGCCTGGGCGTCGGGCGCCTCGTGACCCTCGCCGTACACCATGGCGTCGTAGGCCAGCTTCACGCGGTCCCAGCGCGTGTCGCGGTCCATCGCGTAGTAGCGGCCGCTGATCGTCCCGTAGCGCCCCCGGCCGACCTCACGCATGTGCTCCTCGATCTCGGCCAGGTAGCCGGGAGCGCTCTGCGGCGGCGTGTCGCGGCCGTCGAGGAAGGCGTGGACCACCACGTCGTCGACGCTCTCGCGGCGCGCCATGTCGAGGCACGCCTTGAGATGACCCATGTCCGAGTGCACGCCGCCACCCGAAACGAGGCCCATGAGGTGCAAGGTCGCGCCGCGTTCGCGGGCCCGTCCGAAGGCCTCCTTCAGCACCGCGTTGGCGAAGAAGCTGCCGTCGTCGATGGCCTTCGTGATGCGCGTCAGATCCTGGTAGACGACCCGCCCGGCGCCGATGTTGAGGTGTCCCACCTCGGAGTTGCCCATCTGGCCGGCGGGCAGGCCGACCGCCTCGCCCGAGCCGGCCAGCGTCCCGTGCGGGTACGTCGACCAGAGCCGGTCGAACACCGGCGTGTCGGCCAGCGAGACGGCGTTGCCCGGCCCGGGTGGCGCGTAGCCCCAGCCGTCCATGACCACGAGGACGACGGGGCGGAAGGTGCGGCCGGCCGGCGAGAGGGCCGCGTCCGGCCAGCCGTCCTCATCCGGATCGGTCACGGAAGCGGCTCGAACTTGACGATGCGGGCGAACTCGGACGGGTCGAGGCTGGCGCCACCGACCAGCACGCCGTCGATGTCGGGCTGCGCCATGAGGGAGTCGATGTTCGAACCCTTGACGCTGCCGCCGTACAAGATACGCATCGACTGCGCCGCGGCGCCGAACCGCTGCGCAAGACGCGCACGGATGAAACCGACCGTCTCCTGGGCCATCTCCGGTGTCGCTGTCTTGCCGGTGCCGATGGCCCAGATCGGCTCGTAGGCCACGGCGACGCGGGCCGCCTCGGCGGTGTCGACGAGCTCGAGGTCGGCGTCGATCTGTCCGCCCACCTTCGCTTCGGTCCTCCCCGCTTCGCGCTCGGCGTCGGTCTCGCCGCAGCAGAGCACCGGCAGCAGACCGGTGTCCAGGGCGACGCGGACCTTCTGGGCCAGCTCGGGATCGTTCTCCGCGAAGTACTGACGGCGCTCGGAGTGCCCGAGGATGACGGCGTCGGCGCCGATCTCGCTCAGCATCGGCGCCGAGATCTCACCCGTGTAGGCACCCTCGGCGGCGAAGTGCATGGTCTGCGCCCCGACGAGCACGTTGGATCCGGCGCACTCCGAACACACGAGCGTGAGGTCGGTGAACGGCACGCAGATCAGCACGTCGCGGTCGGCGACGCCGGTCACCTGCGGCGCGAAAGCACGCACGTAGGCGACCGCCGCGGCCTGGTCCTTGTACATCTTCCAGTTGCCGGCCATGAGCGGCCTGCGATCGAAGGCCATCTGCTCCTCCTTGCCGTTGGTCAGCCGCGTTCCGATCAGTCGTCGTCGTCGAGCAACGCCGCCACGCCGGGCAGCGTCTTTCCCTCGAGGAACTCCATCGCCGCGCCGCCGCCGGTAGAGACGTGGGTGATGCGTTCCTCGAGGCCGAAGCGCCTCACGGCGCTCACCGTGTCGCCGCCGCCGACCACGCTGGCGCCGCGACAGTCGGCCACAGCCTCGCCCACGGTCCTCGTCCCGGCGGCGAAATCGTCGATCTCGAAGAGCCCCATGGGTCCGTTCCAGAACACCGTGCCGGCCGCCCTGAGACGGGCGCCGTAGTCGGCCGCCGTCGCCGGCCCGATGTCGAGCCCCAGGGCGTCGTCGGGCACCGCCGCCGCGGACACCACCGTGGTCGGCGCTCCGGGAGCCGCCTCGGCAGCTACCACCAGATCGGACGGCAGAACGAAGTCGCAGGCCGCCGCAGCGGCCGCCGTGAGGACCTCGGCCGCGACCTCCTCGGTCCCCTCCTCGACCTTGGAACGGCCGACGCCCAGGCCCTGCGCCCGCAGCAAAGGAAAGCACATCGCGCCGCCGACGAGGACGGCGTCGGCCAATTCGAGCATCTTCCTGATCACGCCGATCTTGTCCGACACCTTGGCGCCGCCCAGAACGACCACGAACGGACGTCCGGGGTCGCTCAGCAGCGTGCCTAGCACGTCGAGTTCGCGTCTCATGAGAAGGCCGGCGACGCCGGGCAGCACGTGAGCCACGCCCTCCGTCGAGGCGTGGGCCCGGTGGGCGCTGCCGAAGGCGTCGTTGACGTACACGACGGCCAGGGCTCCGAGCTGCGCCGCGAAGGCGGGGTCGTTCTCCGTCTCTTCGGGGTGGAAGCGCACGTTCTCGAGCAGCATGACGTCGCCGCCCGCGAGAGCGGCGACGGCGGTCGCCACGTCGGGCCCGACGCAGTCGTCGACCTTCTGCACGGGGCGGTCCAGCAGCTCCGCCAGCCGTCGTGCGACCGGGTCGAGTCGCAACCCGTCGACCACCTGGCCCTTGGGCCGGCCGAGGTGCGACGCCAGCACCACCGCGCAGCCGCGGTCGAGAAGATGGTGGAGGGTCGGCAGCGCCGCGCGGATGCGCATGTCGTCGGCCACCGCCCCACCTTCGAGCGGGACGTTGAAATCGACCCGCACCAGCAGGCGGCGACCGTCGACCGGGTAGTCGGTCACGCAGCGCTTGGCCACCGTTCGGCCCTCCTCGCCTGGGCGACGCCCGCGGCTACAGGACGCGGGTCGAGAGATCGAGCAGACGGCTGGTGTAGCCCCACTCGTTGTCGTACCAGGACACGCACTTGACCATGTTCCCGCTGACCATGGTCAGGGCCACGTCGAAGATCGACGAGTACGAGTTGCCGATGACGTCGGCCGAGACGATCGGGTCCTCCTGATACTGCAGGATGCCCTTCATGCGCCCCCCGGCCGCCTTCTTCATGGCGGCGTTGACCTCGTCGGCCGTCGTCTCGCGGCCGAGCTCGGCCACCAGGTCCGTCGCCGACCCGTCGGCGGTGGGCACGCGCAGAGCGAAGCCGTCCATGCGGCCCTTGAGCTCGGGGATGACCAGACCGACGGCCCGCGCCGCGCCCGTGGTCGTCGGGATGATCGACAGGGCGGCGGCACGCGCGCGACGCAGGTCCTTGTGCGGGAAGTCGAGGACCTTCTGGTCGTTGGTGTAGGCGTGGATGGTGGTCATGAAGCCCTTGTTCACGCCGAAGCTGTCGACGAGGACCTTGGCCATCGGCGCCAGGCAGTTGGTCGTGCAGCTGGCGTTGGAGATGACGTGGTGCTTCTCCTTGTCGTACTTCTCGTCGTTCACGCCCAGGACGATCGTGATGTCCTCTTCCTTGGCCGGCGCCGAGATGATGACCTTGCTGGCCCCCGCGGCGAGGTGCTTGGCGGCGTCATCGCGTTTGGTGAAGAAGCCGGTCGACTCGATCACGACCTCGGCCCCGAGCGACTTCCAGGGCAGCGCCGCCGGGTCCTTCTCGCTCAGGACCCTGATCACCGTGCCGTCGATGACCAGCGCGTCACCGGTGAACTGCACCTCCCCGGGCCACACCCCGTGGACCGAGTCGTACTTGAAGAGATGGCGCATGGTGACGCCGTCCATGAGGTCGTTGACCGCCACGATGTCGATGTCCGCCCTCGACTTCAGGGCGGCGCGCACGTACAGACGGCCGATGCGACCGAAACCGTTGATACCGACCTTCACGCTCATGTGGACCCTCCGGATCGATTGCCTGCGAAGCTTACCAAAGCGGGTACGCCGCGGGCCGTCGTGCCACTCACCGCCGCGTACAAGCGTCGCCGCACCCCGCCACCTATTCTGTCCAATGGCGACCTGGCGCGCGGCACCGGCTGCGGCCATCGTACGCCGGCCGAAACGGCGCCGCTCGGCGGCGCGCCCTCACGGCCCGCTCTCCTCCGCCACGGCCACGACCCGCCGCAGACGGTGGTCGAGCGCCGCCTTCGACAACGGCGGGCGCGCCCGCGCCGCCAGCTCGCCGAGGCTCAGATAGGGGTGTCGCAAGCGCAGCTCGGCGGCGGCGCGGAGCGCCGCCGGCAGTGTCTCCCAGCCGGCCCCGCCCTTGAGGACGCGGGCCGCCGCCACCTGACGGTGGGCGGCCCGCGCCGCGCGTCCGGCGTTGGCCTGGTCGCAGTTGGCGAGCCGGTTGGCGCGTTCGCGGACGCGACCCAGCACGAGGTGCTCCTCCCAGCGCAGCCGGGCGTCGTGGGCGCCGAGCACCGCCAGGAGATCGGCGGCCGTCTCGCCGCGCTTGCTGTAGCAGGCCGCGTTGCGTTCACGCACGGTCACGTGGAACTCGAGGTCGAGACGACGCAGAAGGTCGGCCAGCTCCGCCGCCAGATCGGCGCTCTCGACCGTGAACTCGACGTGCACGCGCGCGCCCGGCGTCGACACCGAGCCGCAGCCCAGAAACGCGCCGCGAAGGAACGCCACCCGGCAGCAATGCCGCGTCACCAGGCGCCGCGGCACGGAAAGCTGCACGCGGAACGAGTCCGAGAGCACACCAGCCTCGTTCAGAACCTGCAGGTTCCGCGGGTCGTCGCCCATGACGACCTCGTAGCGCACGCCGGTCGGCGGCGTGTCTACGGTGCGCAGTTCGGCCTGCACACCCAGCGGTTTCAGGAGCGACAGCAGCGAGCGCGCGACCGCCGGCAGTCCCAGGGAGACCCGCATGGTGTACCGGCCCCCGGCGGCGATCTCGAAGGTACCGGCGGTGAACAGGAGCCCCGAGAGCTGCGCCCGCCGGCAGTGACTCTCGCGGGGCACGACGGCGGCCAGCTCGCGCTTGACCTCCTGGGTGAACGACGCCGCCATCCGCCGCTAACCGGCCAGACGCACGAGGGCCTCCGCCAGCCGCCCCGGGTCGTGGCGGAAGAAGTCGCCCTCGGCCGCCACGCGACCGTGGACGACCCGCACGCCGAGCGCCGCGAGGTCGCGGTCGTCGACCGCGACCAGCTGCGCGCCGCTGGCGCGGTAGGCGGCCGCCATGTCGTCCGACACCGGCGTGTCGTTGACGAGGATGTCGTCGACGATGCCGGCCGCCCCGTGTCGGTAGATGGCCCGCAGGTGGTCCGCGGCCGAGAAGCCGTCGGTCTCGCCGGGCTGGGTCATCACGTTGCACACGTACACGACACGCGCGCGCGTGCGCTTGACCGCCTCGCACACCCCGGGGATGAGCAGATTGGGGACGACGCTCGTGAACACGCTCCCCGGTCCGAGCACGACGAGCCGCGCGGCGGCGATGGCCTCGAGCGCCTGGGGTAGCGCCTGGGGCTTGTCCGGCTCGAGCCATACCCGCCGCGGCAGCTCGTCGGCCGCGGTGATCGTGCTCTCACCGGCGACCCGTTCGCCGCCCTGCAGCTCGGCGTGGAGGACCACGTTCTCGAGAGTCGCCGGAAGGACGCGACCGCGCACCTTCAAGACCCGCGTCGACTCGCGGACGGCGCGCTCGAAGTCGCCGGTGACCTCGGCCAGCGCCGCGACGAACAGGTTGCCGAAGCTGTGGCCCTCGAGGCCACCGTCGGTGAAGCGATGCTCGAAGAGACGGCTCATCAGGGACTCGTCGTCGGCCAGACCGACGAGGCAGCTACGGATGTCGCCCGGCGGCAGCACACCCAACTCGCGACGCAGGCGACCCGAGCTGCCCCCGTCGTCTGCGACGGTGACCACCGCCGTCAGGTTGCTGGTGTGTCCCTTGAGGCCGGACAGGAGGACCGACAGGCCGCTGCCGCCGCCGATGGCCACCACCCGCGGTCCCCGTGCCAGGCGCGCCTCCGAGCGGATCACCCCGGCGCCGCCGGCCGGCGGCGAGAAGCGCAGCAGACGCAGGAGCCCGAACCCCAGTGCCAGGCTGCCGACCACCAGGAGCACCGCGGCCAGCGCCGCCCAGCGCAGGGGGTGCTCGCCGACCCAGCGCACGCCCAGCCCGCCGCGCACGCCCGGTGAGGCAGCCACGCCGAGCAACACGAACAGGGCGTAGCCGACCAGCGCGGCGCCGACCACGACGAGCACGATCCAGCGCTTGACTCCCACGCCGGGATACAGCCACTGCAGCCGCGAGCGGCGCATCACTCGCGCGAGATGTCGCGATGCCGCACCGTGATCTGGTACCCCTGGGCAGCGTAGTGCTCGGCGAGATGCGCGGCGATCGTGACCGAGCGATGGCGTCCGCCGGTGCACCCGAGACCGATCGTCAGGTGCGCCTTGCCCTCGGCGACGTAGCGCGGGAACAGGTAGTCGAGGAGGGGCAGGAGGACCGACCAGAACTCGTCGAAGTCGACCGACTGGAGCACGTAGTCGCGGACCGGCTGGTCGAGACCGGTAAGCGACCGCAGATCGAGATCGTAGAACGGGTTCGGCAGGAAGCGGACATCGAAGAGCAGGTCGACGTCCATGGGCACGCCGTACTTGTAGCCGAACGACACGAAGGTGAAGACGAGGCTCTGCCGCCGCCCGCGATGGATCACCTCGTCGTTGAGCCAGGTCTTCAGCTCCTGGATCGAGATGTCGCTCGTGTCGATGACGTGGTGGGCGCGGTCGCGCAGGGTGCCGAGAAGGCGGCGCTCCTTGCGGATGCCCTCCAGGACCGTTCCCCGCGCGGCCAGTGGGTGACGCCGGCGCGTCTCCTTGAAGCGCCGCACCAGCACCTCGTCGGAGGCCTCCAGGAAGACAAGGGAGTACTCGAGACCGTGGCCGCCCAGCTCGTCGAGCACCTTCTCGAGCTCACCGAAGTACTCCCCGCCGCGGACGTCGCACACGACAGCCACCTTGCTTACCTTGCTGCCCTCGAGCCGGAACAGGTCGACGAGCGTCGACAACAGCTGCGGCGGCAGGTTGTCGACACAGAAGTAGCCGGCGTCCTCGAAGGCATCGATGGCCTGCGTCTTGCC
>Ga0315282_10018060_pt1 | contig 10129 bp, 3 predicted proteins | sample YL17G07_20_MG_FD_203693 | JGI IMG/M metagenome (GOLD analysis project Ga0315282, IMG submission 203693) | Sediment microbial communities from Yellowstone Lake, YNP, Wyoming, USA - YL17G07_20 | ecosystem: Environmental > Aquatic > Freshwater > Lake > Sediment | place: USA: Wyoming | collected... | reverse complement strand
TCCCACATCCGCCGCGGCTCCCCGCGGACGTTGTGCAGGTCCTTCATCAGCACCTCGACCACACACCCGCGCGTCTTGTCGAACGCGTCGCGGAGCTGCTTGCGCGCCAGGTCCGGGTCCCACCGCTCGCCACTCAGGATCGCCGGGTTGGGCTTGTAGCTGAAGATGTAGTCGCTCCCCAAACCCTCGGCGCCGCGCGCCACATCCACCCAGGGGCTCATGCTCACCCGGCGCAGGTGGGGGATCGTCTTCACGATGTCCAGCTTCCCGTCCAGGGGCTCGCAGCACCCGTAGCCCGCGAGTCCGAAGCGCCCCAGGAAGCGCCGTTCGTATTGCAGCGCGAACTCCTCGTGCATGGCCGGCGATACGAGGCTGAAGATCTGGGTCGTCGCGTGGCCCCACTGGTCCCGCGTCCGGACGTGCGTGCCGTCGAAGTCCGGCTGCGGCAGCTCGTCGGTCATCCCGAGGCCGCCCGGCCCGACACCGACGTTGCCGTTGTTGAGCGAGAGCACGCCGAGCTGCTCGTACTGGTCGAGGCGTGACAGGTGCCACTCGGTAAGCCGGTTGAGCCACGCATGGACCCACTGCGGCCGGTCGCTCATGTCGGTGAACGCAACCTCGATGTCGCGCCACGTGATGAAGTCATCCATGATGGCGAACCAGTGGCCGGCCACGCCGCGCTTCTGCACGTCGAGCACGCCGTCGTAGAGGTCGCTCAACTGCTCGTAGTGGCGCTCGGTGGCCTCCCAGTCCACCGTCACCTCAGGCATCGGTACTATGCTGGGGTCCGCGTCGTCGGCCAGGACGCAGTTGTAGTGCCGCGCGCCGAAGATGTGGTCCGGGTCGGTGGTCCGCGCCGCGACGCCGTACCCGGTGTCGCCCACATGGATGGGGGAGTACACGATCGCCTCGTAGAGGCTGTCGTCGGGCATATGCTCCCATTGGTATAGCGCGGCGCGCAAGCCCCACTCCTGGCCGCGGGCGAACTCGTCCTCGCACTCGATGGTGATCTCGCTGGCCGTCTCGTGCCAGGTGCCGTTCTGCAGCAGGATCATCGGCCGCACGCGCTCCAGGCGGTTCAGCCGCCGCCACAGCTCCCGCTTCTCCGCCTGCACGGGCAGGGCAGCGACCTCCGCCAGCCGGCGGCCGAGATCGCGCACGATGCTGCGGTCCTTCTCCGGGATGGCCATATCTGTCTCCTCTGGGACCTCGAGGGTCGCAGCCGGTTCGCCATCTTGGCCAGCCCGCCCTCCGAGCCCCTCAAGCAGGACCACCTCTCCCTGGCGGCAAACCAGCCCTCGCCCGGGCCGAAGTGTCATGCTGAGCGCAGCGGAGCATCTGCGCCGTGGCCCAGCTGTGGGGCGCGGACCTGTGCCGCGCCGATTCCGTTGCCGTCCTTGCCGTTCCTGACGCCTGACGCCTGACGCCTGACGCCTGACGCCTGACGCCTGACACCTGCCTATGCCCTCTCCCTACCACATCGCGACCCACGCCGAGTCTCAGGTCAGCAGTGCTGCCCTGACGGCCCTCTGCAACGCCGCCTTCGCCGAGTATCCCGGCGCGATCATCGCCGGGGAGTCGTGGATGGACTGGTTCCGGCGCCGCCCGGGCTGCGCGCCTGAGCTGTGCGGGGCGGCGTGGTACGGGCGGGAGCTGGTCTCCAGCCTCTTCGTGACCGAAGCTCCGCTGCGCCTCGGCGGCCGGGTGCTGCGGGCGGGGATCGTGGACACGGTGATGACCGCGCCGGCGCACCAGAAGCACGGCCTCGCGCGGGAGCTGCTGACGCGCGCCATCGGCCTGATGCGTGAGCGCGGCTTCGCCTGCTCGCTGCTGTACACCAATCCCCGGCGGTACCCGTACGGCTTCTATCAGTCGCTCGGCTACCGGCACCACGCGACCGCCGAACTGCTGGCCGGGCCGCGGCCGGTGGAGCCGCCCTCCGGCGAGTGCTGGCGGCTACTGCTTCCGGACGAGACCGAGGGCGCGCGACGGCTGGTGAACGCCTCGTGGGGGGAGGCCGACGGGTTCGTGGCCTACGGCGAGGACCTCTGGGAGTGGCATCGGCTACACCGGCCCGAGGGCGAGGAGCTGTTCGAGATCGCCCAGGGCCCGCACGGCGCGCCGACCGGCGGCGCCGCCTTCACCGAGGCGGGCCTGCTCGCGGCCGGGCGAGAGCAGTGGTTCAGTTGCGTGCTGGACATCGTGCCCTGGCGCTGTAGGGCGCGGTCTCCGTCCCGCGCCCACCCGGAGGGGCGGGCGACAGAGAGCCCGCCCTACAGCGGAGGGACGACGGCCGAGGGCCTCGCCGCCCTCCTCTGTGCCGCCCCCCGGCCGCGGGTCGCCCTCGTGGCGGGGTGCGGGACGTGGCTGCATGGCGGGGCCACGGAGCTGGGTCTGCGTTCGGTGGCGGAGGAGGCCGCGATGCTGCTGCCGCTCAACTCAGCCGCGGAGGCAGCCCTTCAGTCGCCGCCGTCGAACTGGTACGCCTCGGTGGAGTCAATCGTGGGGGCCTAAGGCTCTGGGGCCGACCGGGTGTCATGCTGAGCGCAGCGAAGCATCCCGGGCTGGGGGCCGAGTGCTCGCACTCGGCCCCTCGGGAGAGACCCTTCGCCAGCGCTCAGGGTGACACAGGGCCGGGGTGGTTCGGCCGACCAGGCGTGGTGTTCCGCGGTCCTCGCGTTCGTCTCAGAAGGCCAGGAGGTACTACTATGCGCACCTTGACCGGTCCCGAGCCGTTGCTCCTCATCCCTGCGCTGCTGCTCCTCGCCGCGGTCGCGCGCGGCCAGCAGCCCGCCAACCTCCTCGACCACGGCGACTGCGAGGCCGTGGGGGCGCAGCTCTCCCTGGGCAGCGGCAGCGCCCCCGACGACACCCTCGCGCACAGCGGCCGGGCGAGTTACCGGGTGACGGTGCCGGCAGGTGGGACGGCCGACCAGGCCTCCGCCGAGTTCGCCCTGACCGACCTGGCCCCCGAGCGGACCTACACCGTCTCCGCCTGGCTACGCTGGGCCGGCGTCACCTCGGTCCCTGCAAAGGAAGGGTACGCCTTCCTCGCGGCGTACCAGTACGACGAGTTCGATGGGTATCTCTCCTACTATGACTTCGTCCACCGGACCGGCGATGGCGGCTGGGAGCGCTTCACCTACACCTTCACCACCGACCGCGAGGTGGCGCGCGTCAGGATCCCCTTCGGCCTCTTCCAGGCCACCGGCACGCTCTGGCTCGATGACATCACGCTCGTGGAGGGCGATACACCCCGCGACATCGGCGAGGTCTCCGAGCCCCAGCCCACCGGCCCGCCCGTCCCTGAGCTCGCGCCGGGCGAGCGGGGCAACGTGGCCATCCTCAGCGACACGCTGCCCGTCGTCGGCGCGGCCTCGGACCCTCAGCGTCTGCGGGACCTCCTGTCCGGGGCCGGCTACGGCGTGGCGCTCCTGGACTCCAAGCAGTTGGCCGACAAGCGTATCCTCGCCCCGGATCGGTACTTCGCCCTGGTGCTGCCCTACGGGGAATCGTTCCCGGCGGGGGCGGGGGAGGCGCTGCGCGCGTACCTTAAGGGCGGCGGCAACCTCCTGACCCTCGGCGGCTACGCCCTGAACAACCTGGTGTGGCCGGGGGGGCAGGCGCCGGCCGCCGCGACTGACCTGGGACCCAGCGAGGCCTCCTGGAACTACGAGATCCCCGTGACGCCCGAGATGGGCACCACGTTCACGTTCTCCGGCCGGCTTACGTCCGCCGGGGTGCAGGGCCAGGGCTTCGCCTACCTTGCAGTGTACCAGTACAGCGCCGCGGGGGAGCTGGTGGCGTGGCGGGACACGATCCACCTCACCGGCACGCGAGACTGGACCGCCGACACGTATGCCTTCGCCCTCGGGCCGGGAGCGGTGACGCTCCACATCAAGATCGGCCTCTACATCTGCCGCGGCAGCGCTCGGTTTGACGAGATCTCCCTCAAGGATGCCGCCGGGAACGAGCTGGTGCGCGATACGGGCTTCGAGCAGGCGACGGTGACGACGGAGCGCGCGCCGCACCGGTGGTACGTGACGCAGCCGCAGCTCAGCCGCATCATGACCGGGACGACGAACTGGGGCAAGCAGTGCGCGCGGGTGGTGCTGCATCATGCGACCCCCGAGCAGCTCGTGCTGAACACCGCCCGCGGCTGGCCCGCCGACAGCCTGCAGGTGACGCCGGAGCAGATCGGCATCTTCGATGCCGGCTTCCCGCTGCAGCGGGTGTCGGAGCTGACCGCGGCCGCGCACCAGTCCATTGCGCCGGCTGACCTGCGCTTGGCGGCGCCCCTCACGGGCTGGGCGGCGACTACGGTGCTGGGCTACGACGAGGCGCGGCGCATCCCGGTGGTCATGGCGCAGGACCGCTACGGCCGCCCCCGAGGTAGCGCGGTCTCCCTCACCCATCGCTACGGCGGGTACTACCAGGGCTCCTCGTGGGCCATCTGGGGTGTGGATGACCGCGATCTCCTTGATGGGTCCAGTCCGGCGATGGACCGCACGTTCGTGGACCTGGTCGAGCGGCTGCGCCGGGAGACGTTCCTGCGGAACCTCACCACCAACTGGGCCACGTACCGCCAGGGCGAGCCGGTGGTGCTGCAGGTCACGGTGCAGAACAACGGACTGGTGCCCGCCACGGGCGAGGTGCGCCTGGCCCTCTTCCCGGAGGACCGCACGCACGCCCTGAACCTGGACCCGGTCCCCGTGTCGGTGGCGCCCGGGGCGACCCAGCCGGTGGAGGTGACCTGGAACCCCGGGCGGTTCGACGCCACCTTCTACCGAGTCGAGGCGACGCTGGACCTGGAGGGCGCCCCGAGTCCCTGGGACTGGATGGAGACCGGCTTCGTGGTCTGGGACGAGGGCGTGGTGAAGCGCGGGCCCGACTGCGTGCTGCAGGACAACCTGTTCCGCGTCAACGGCCGCGAGCTGATGCTGCAGGGCACCGACAGCTTCAGCGTGAGCTTCGCCTCCTCCCAGGAGAACCCGCTGGTCTGGAAGCGCGACTTCGCGCGCATGCGCGACGAGGCGATGAACCTCCCCGAGAACCTCCAGGTGGATGCCGGCTCCCAGCCGACCCCGTACGAGTGGCCGGAGAAGCTCCTGCGCCAGATAGACGCGATGATGCAGCTCTGCCAGCAGTACGGCCAGGTCTACATGCCGGGGCTGCTCATCGGCCACAACGTGGTGTGCGAGGACGAAGTGCTGGAGCAGGAGGCCGGGTGGGTCAAGGCCTTCGCGGAGCGCTACCACGACGTGCCGGGGTTCATCTACTACATCAACGGCGACTTCCAGCTTGACATGGCCCCGGCTCTGCAGGCCGCGGAGAAGGCGGACGGTGCCGTGCCGCGGACGGATGTCGAGCGCCTTTGGAACGAGTATCTGCGGTCGCAGTACGCCGACACGGCCGCGCTGCGTGCCGCCTGGGGCGATGACGCCGTACCGGAGCTGGGGTCGGTGCCCCTCAGCAGCTACGGCTCGCAGCAGTGGGGCGACATGCACGCCGTGGATACGCACCGCTTCCAGATCGCGCTGATGCGCCGGTGGATCGAGCGGCACGTGCGCGCCATCCGCGAGGTGGACACGCACCACGCGATCACCTCCGAGTACTACCGGCTGCCCGTGGGGGGCATTGACATCGTCGCCACCATTGGTGGCCACGACTGCGCCGACATCGGCTACTTCGACGGCCTCGGCCGTGACATCCCGCGGATGCCCGCCTCGCTGCGCTTCGCCGACCTACGGGCGCGGGGCAAGTCGCTGAGCGCCGGGGAGTTCGGGGTGAAGATCCACCCGGCGTGGGGTGGGGGGACCGACTACGACTACCACACCACGCGCACCGAGCGGCAGGCCGAGGAGCTGTGGCTGGCCATGTGCCACTACGGCTGGGGGCTGGGGGCGAGCAAGATCCACAACTGGTGCTGGAAGGACGCCGTGGAGTGGATCTTCCCCTGGGGCCTCAACTACCCCGGGGACTTCGTCAAGAAGGATTATCTGGATGTCTACCGCGCCTGCGGGCTCCTCTTCCGCCAGTTCCAGCGGCAGTACACGCCGCCCAGCGTCTACGTCCTGACCCCCGACACCCACCGCCAGGGCGCTTCCGCCAGCACCGTCTTCGAGGCCACGCTGAACTGCCTCAACTCGCTACAGGCCCTGGGCATCCCCTTCGGCACGCTCAACGAGTGCGCCGAGCCGCGCCTCGACGCGCGGGTGAAGACCGTCTTCTACCCGATCCCATACATCATCCCCGACAAGGTCTACGGGGAGCTGGTGCGGTGGGTGCGCGACGACGCCGGCACGCTGTACGTGTCCGGGGACGTCTCCTACGACAGCCTGCGGCAGCCCAAGCTGCGCTCGCGCCTGACGGAGCTGTGCGGGGTCGAGTTCGTCTCCGAGCGCTTCCCCAACATCGCCGTGGGCGAGACGCCCACCTTGCCGGTAACCGTGGGCGGCGAGGCCTACCAGGCCCAGCCGGGCCTCGTGTGCCGGGCCGCAGGCGCCGAGGTGCTGCTCCAGGCGCAGGACGGCACGCCGCTGGTCTTCGAGTACCACCTGGGCGCGGGACGGGTGGTGTTCACGCCCTGGCCGCTGGAGCTGGACGCTGCCTATGACCAGAAGACGCTGCAGCGCAACGCGCGCCTCTACGCCTTCGCCCTCAGCGGGGTGCCCGGCATTGCATCGGCGCCAGAGCGGATGGCGGCGGAGCCGGGCGTGATGCCGGTGCCGCTGCAGGCCCCCGAGGGCATGCTCTGGGTGAACACCGGGGACCGCCGTTGCGACGCAGAGGCTGTTGCGCCGGAGACCGCGGCTCCCGTCGCCCTATCGCCGGGCGGCACGGGCTTCCGCGACTCCGCCGGCCGGGCCGTAGAGACTGCCGACCGGGCGCACGTGCTCCTCTACACCCTCGACGGGCGTCCGGTGGACCAGTCGCGGCGCCTCTGCCTGACTGCCATCGAGGAGGGGGAGGTCACGCTGCGCGCCACGGATCGGTGGCAGGACCCGGTGGCGGTAGTGGGGGAGGTGCTCGAGGGGCGGTTCCGGACCTACGAGACGGTGGCGCTGCCGCGGGCGCGGCGCGCTACGCTGGACATTGATGAGTGCCGCCGCCTGTGCCAGATCCTGGTCTGCGACCGCGGAGACGTTGCCGAGTGTGGCCGGCTGCTGGAGCGTTCGCTGTCTGCGCCCTGGCAGCTGCCGTGAGGCCCGTGTGAGGGTTTGTCCGGGGAGTGGGACGGGCAGCTTGCCCGTCAGTGAGGTGGGACCGGCTGCCAGCCGGTCCCACTCCGGCAAGCGGGCCCGAGCAGGCTACTGGGCCGGGGGCGGGAAGCCCTCTGGCATCCAGACCGGCAGGTCCGCCACCTCGGCTCGGGCCTGATCCGACGTCGGCACGCCCCAGGCCTGGAAGAAGGGCCCCAGGTTCCGTCCGACCGTCCGCGAGAAGCGCACCAGCCACTGGTCGCGCTTCTGGTCGTCCGTCTGTGGGCGCTCCGCAGCCGGGAGGTCGCGGTACTCGGCGAACACCGCGGGGTAGGCCTGCCAGCCGAACGCCTCCTGGAGCTGCATGTACATGTAGAGGGCCAGGAACGGGTCAGCCTGCCACTTGGCGAAGGGAGCCCCGGCGGCGAGGTAGTCAGCCGTGCGTTTGGCCCGGTCCTCCGGCGCAATAGCCGGATGGCCAGGACCGTTGAGGTGGCAGCAGCGGTCAAGGATGTACAGGGAGAAGAGGTTCTCAGTCACCTCGCCGGTCCCCTCGAAGGTCCAGTCTCCTGACTGGTGGTTGTGCCCCAGTTCGTGGAAGTGTCCCCAACTGCCTTGCGTCACGAGCCGCTCTACGTCCATCGCCAGCGGCGCCACATCCAGGTACGTCATGATGGGGTAGCCGGAGTGCATGTACCCGGCGCTGATCTGCACGTCGGCGACGATGCGCTCCGGGCGCTCACGCTGTTCGGGCTGGGCGGCCAGCTCGGCGCACGAGTCCAGCACGTGGGTCCAGAACTCCATCAGCGGCACCGGGTCATCCAGCTCGCGGATGGTGCTGGAGGGCACCGACAGGATGACGTTGGGCGTCTCCATCTCAGCCCAGGGCGCCGGCCGGCCACGCACCTCCTGCCGCCACTGCACCGGATCGGTCCTGCCCAGCACGAAGTAGGGCGCCTGAACCGCGCCGGCGATCCCAACCGCGACCGGGCCGAGGCGGCAGCCGCTGGGCACGTCCACATAGATCAGCCCGCCGAAGGCGTTGGCGGCCGGCGTGGCTGCCTCGGTGAGCGTGTAGCGGCGCACGATCTCCGGGCAGCGCCGCCAGGTGTCCAGGTGCCAGAGGCCGTCCGTGTGACAGCCGATCTGCACCGCGAGGCCTTGCCCGACCGCATCGGCCGGCAGACGGACCTCGATCCGCTCGCCGGGGGCGGCGTAGAGCCCCGTGCTGTGCCAGGCCGGCACCGCCGTGTTCACGAGCACGGTCCGCGCAACGCGCGGCGTATCGGCCGGCACGGCCCCCGGGAACAGCGACCCGGAGGGGTGGGCAATGACCGCGTCGGCCGGGGCGTTCCTCAGCGTCTGAAGCTGAAGGGTCACGGCGAGGCGCTCGAGGGGCTTGTCGGCACCCAGCGGCTGATCGGGCCCCGGCACGGCAGTGGCCGCGTGCTGCTGCTGCACCTCCTCGAGGCGGGGGAGGAGCAGCGTGTCGGTGGCCGGCAGGGCGAGGGCCGTCGTGGTGATCACGAGCGACGCCTGCGCGAGGTCCTCCTTGCTGGGTTGGCGCGTGCCCGCCGCCTGGGCCTCGATGGCGTCCAGCGCACGCCCGGCATGGAGCAGCTCCGGCAGCGGCGCGTCGGAAGCGAAGCCCTGCTCCGAGGTGCGGTCCAGCATGCCGTCCACCCACAGCAGACCGGCGGGCGCCAGGATCGCATTGCCGCCATGGTCGGCCGAGAGCGTCTTGCCGGGGTTGAGCTGCAGCCAGCCCCAGGGAGTGTCGCCCGAGAGGAACCCGCCGCCCGCGCGGATGAACGCCGAGACGGCGGCGACCTCCTCGGGAGTGAAGCCCGGCGCGGCCGTGGTGACCAACACATTGAAGCGGGGAAGCAGTTGGGGCCAGTCAGCGCCCTGGACGGCCTCGGCGGCGAGGCCCTGTTCCGCCATCAGGGCGCGGAAGTCGTCGAGGTCCAGCACGCCCACTCGCGGCTCGTCGCCCTGGGCCAGCCAGCGGACCGCGTTGACCATGAACCGCGGCGTATCAGCCGCTCGCAGTCCCTCGCCCCCGAAGTACCCGTTGTGCCCCAGCGCCACGATGCGCCCCCGGCCCAGTCGGGCCGCGGCCACCACCGCAAGCTGACCGCCGCCGGACCGCCCGGCCACGACGGCGAACGCCTCGGGCCCGAAGGGGCAGAGCGCCCCGGGCACGCCGGGGGCACTGATCTCCCGGACGCCGTCCACCAGGGCGGCGATGTCCTCAGGCGTGCCCCAGGCTCGCAAGGGCAAGGACAGCGAGCCGAGCACAATGGCCATGCAGCGCATGGTGCCCCGAACCTCCAGTGCGCTCACGCGGGGCGAGGCAGCACGAACCCGAACTCGCTCCCGCCGCCCGCCCGGGGCCCGGCGAAGACCCGGCCGCCGTGAAGCTGCACTACCTCGCGGCAGACGGCGAGGCCCAGGCCTGCGCTCCCGTGCGCCTTCGAGGCTCCGGGGCCCTGCCGGAAGCGCTCCCAGGCGCGGTCCCACTCACCCGTGGGCAGACCCGGCCCGTCATCCTCCACGGCCACGCGGACGCCGCCGTCCTCAACCCCGACGCGCACCGTGACCGTGCCGTTCGTGGGGCTGTGGCGGATAGCATTGTCCAGTAGGTTCAGGAGGGCGCCGAGGAGGCGGTCGCCATCGGCCAGCACGGTCAGCATGGCATCCTCGGGGGCGGCGACAGCCAGGTGGACGGCCTTGGCCTCCGCCTGGGGCTGCAGGGCCGTGATCGCGCCCGAGGCCAAGTGCCCGAGGTCCACGGGCTCCTGCTCCAGGCTGATGTCGCCCGCCTCCAGGCGGGAAAGCTCAAGCAGCGCCGCGACGATCTGCTGCATGTGCCGGGTCTGTTCGAGGGCCACCTGCACGCAGCGGTCGCGCGCCTCGGGCGCCTC
>Ga0315282_10018058_pt1 | contig 10131 bp, 9 predicted proteins | sample YL17G07_20_MG_FD_203693 | JGI IMG/M metagenome (GOLD analysis project Ga0315282, IMG submission 203693) | Sediment microbial communities from Yellowstone Lake, YNP, Wyoming, USA - YL17G07_20 | ecosystem: Environmental > Aquatic > Freshwater > Lake > Sediment | place: USA: Wyoming | collected... | reverse complement strand
AAGCAGGTTTCAATTGTAATGTTTGTGTTCCTGACCCTACCCGATACACCTGAGACCTAACAGATATAAAACCAGAATGAGTGAGCCCCAGCACATCAGCAAACGTTGTTCCACAGGCGCCTACTGCCTCCCACAGTTCAACCAGACTAATTACGGCATTACCAGCATCAACCCAAAAGAAGAAATAGAAAGTGTGGGCAGCTCCATCTTTAAGCAGATTAAAGATAATCACGTTGAGGCCTACACGGGTATTTACTGCATCCAGTTTGGCTCCTGTAGTTGTCCAGTCCTTGTCGAATAGCAAGTGGTCAGCATCCTGAGCATCAACATAAACCCTACAGTGGAGATGCCCAGCAGTCATTGAATCTATGGTCACTGCCAACCGAGCAGCTATGTTCTTAACCACAATTCTGGCATCGGTAGGAGCAGTAATAGTTAATGCTGAGCTATAATCTTTATTGCCAACCCCTGAAGCCTCAACAGTAGCCGTAATGGTTTTGGTGCCAGTCTCAAGGTCACCAGTATCTTTGAAATCAGGATTATAGGTAAGAAGCTCAATTTTCTCTCGTCCAACCTCAAACTCTCCAGCCAGTTTAAGCATCTTTTCCTCCTTAAGATAAGGTATAATCCGCTGACAAGGAGAATGATGTTCCAGAGAAAGCGGTTACCTTGAGGAATATAATTGCCCCTCTACAATCGACCACCAGGGCGTGTTGCCCGGTAGAGGTAAAGGTTCTCTTGCCACCACCCATCCACTTCCCCTGCCTTGGGTTCCAGAACAGAAGCTGAACCTCAAGGCTTTTGAAGTCGGTGCCGGTGATAGTGATGTCAAATCGGCACTCTTTATAGCCAGCGGCGTTAACTGCTCCCGAGGTATCTGCTGGGTCGGTGGCATCAACAGCGGTAACACCGCTGCGGTGCAGCTTACATTGCGTAGTGTAAATCTCGGCCATAATTATCCTCCTTGTTGAGGGGAGAGGGATTAACCTCTCCCCTCGTTTTGCTTAGTCCTGAACCCCAATTAAAGCGGCGGCTTTAATTGAGCTAAATAGAGCCAGAGAGCAATACCACTTAATCCTGATACGCGAGGCATCCTTGGTCTCCAGAGAGCCTATCGGCTCCACAATCAATTGCCCGGGGCTGGTTAAGCCGCAGAGTGCGCCTTCGCCAAACTGGATGGCATAGATGGTGGAGCAGGTGCCGCCAGTGGTTGCCGTCTCTATGCCTCCACTAACGACATGGGTATCCAATATCCAGTCATTGACGCCTATTGGAGTGCCATCCCAGAACTGGATGAAGTTACCCCAGCTATCCCGGTCGGTATCCATCATCCCTCCAGCCGCCCTGACCAAGGCGTTAATCTTTCTCCGACTGCGCCGGCTCATAATCAGCATGCCAGGCTTACCACCCTTGACAGCATCAATAAGCTCATCCAGCTTAGCCAGCGTCAGTGTAGCTCCGCTAGACCCCATAGCTATTACCTGACTACCGGCTGTGGTAGTGTCTATGAGCTTTCTCAGGCCATCAAATTGCTTGGCGTTAGCTGCTGAGTTGCCATAGATAGAGGTCTCCTCAAACTTGTCCTTGAGTGCTTTAGCCTTCAATTCAACAACGGCGGCTTCTAGGTCTTGAACATTACTTCTGGTTGCCTTGAGGAAGTTATCAATGTCGGCATCACCGCCCATAATCTTCAGGTTGGCCGTTTTCTGCTCAAAGGTTGGGGTGGACTCAGCCCAGGTATCACCGACATCGTAGAAATCAATGCTAGGCAAAGTCTTCTCCTGATTGTAGGTTAAGCCATTGCCCACAATCTCAATAAAGGGAAGCCGTTGTAGTATGGGCGATTCCTTGACGATGGTCTCTACCACTCCTTGAAGTAACATATCATTTGACAGTTTAGATGCTTCAGCTAATGTTAAAGCCATTATTTTTTACCTCCAATTGCATATTGAATCTTCTCCCGTGGCGATAAAGCTGATAGGTCAAGCAGTGTCCTCTGTGGAGCTCCGGCTGGGACTCTGGTCGTGGCTACTTCCTCTTCCAGCCCCTTCCTCACCTTAGCGATGAGGGTCTTTGCCTTCTCTATAGAGGCATTGATTTCCTCAATGCTTTCCCCTGTGACAAGCTCCTCGATAACACCTGGATTCGATTTAATCGCCAATGTCCTATAGCTGGCTATCGCCTGAGGTAGAGCATTACCTGCGTCAGCCAACTTCTTATTTGACTCTGCCAAAGCCTGTTCCAACTCGGTGATACGAGCCTTAGTCAAGCTGATTTCCTCCTCTTTTTGGGCTAGCAGGCTTTCAAGCTCGGCAATTTTGGCTTGGGACGCTTCGCTCTGCTCTAGCTTATCTGCCTCATCCATTGGGGCAGGTTCCGTGGAGTTCAGTTCATTATCTGCCAAGATAATTCACCTCCTAAACTCATTCCTCAACGCTCTCTGCCTGGGGCTCCATAGCTCTCTCCCTCGCTCCGCCCTTAGCTGAGTGGGCGTTGAGTCTTTTATTCATCTTGAGGATGGTCTCCCTTTCCTCAAGCCATCTCTTGAACTCATACTCGGGATTCTGAACTCCTATTTCATCCATTGCCCGCCTTCGGGAATGGATGCCTGTCTGGATCAGTATCTGCTCAGTGGAAACCAGCCTCGCTGTATCCTGGGGCAATAGCAGACCCCATATTACTCGCAGGCGGTTTGAGCCAAAGTTCTCACCCTGGTATTTTTCGAGCAGCTTTAGTATCATTTCATTTCTGCGATTATAGGCGGCGGTTCGGATGAGCCGTTTTCGTCGCACCTTCTGTAGCAGGGGATGAAGCTCAATCTCAAGCGCTACCCCAGATAGGTCTCTCTCCGTTCCACCGAAAGCAGCCCTCGGTGATTCTGAGATATCGTGCAGTGTTCTGTACAATAAGTTGACATAATCTATATGCAGCCTGACTCCGCCACCCTGTAATAGGTCAAGCAAATAGGCCTTAGCGTCCTCAGGTATATTCCATACTGCTCCCGGCCTGACCGCTATATCCTCGGACTCCTCCACATTCTCTAAAACGGCTATCGGATTACCCGATAGCTCCAGTATCCTTGATAGCTGGCTCATCGCCCGGTTCAATTCCCTTTGCGGCTCCATAATCTGGGGTAGATCAGATATACCCCAGAACCGCTTCGGCTCTCTCAGGTTGGGGTAGATAACAAAGGGAATAAAGCCATAGGGGTTAGGCTTCTTATCTATCAGGGCATTATCCAAATAGAGCTCAAATTCACTATCTGTCCACAGCTCAACGATAGTTGCCGTTCTTTCTTTAGGCTTTATCTTATACAGTAGTTCGGTTTCCTCGGCAGATAGGTCATACTTGGAAGCTACTCTCCATATCCGAGAAGCATCATCTCCCAGCCACCAGGCGTAGATGCCTTGAATATCTGGGGCAGTAACCCTGACCCGTTTTGACTCAGCATCCCAAATAACCTTATAGCAGGCATTGCCGAGGACAGCACAATCGATTTCCGTTTCAAGGTCGAGTTGCTCTAGGTTATTATCCTGATATACCCGGTGAAGGGCGGCTTCAGCCCTCTGGGCTCTCGCACTAGCCTCTTCCGAGTCTTCTAAAGCATCGACAGCAAAGCTAATGCTAGACATTAGATATGAGGTAATCTTGTCGATGAAAACCTTGGCATAGTTAAAGGTCAGGCGTTTCTCTCCTCTGATTGCTCTCCCTTGCCACTGTTGTCCGTGATAGAAGTCAAGGAGTTCTTTATAACCTCTCATTCGGTCTAAATCACGGTTGGCTAATTGTGTTGAGATGGAAACTTCGTTCATTTTCGCCCTCTTTACTTTGCTTCAAAAGTCGGGATTTCTGAGAAATTGAATAATTCTTTAATGCCCTCTGCACTGTTCTTTGACTAACGCCAAACTTCTGCGCCAACTCTTTTATCTTCTTTCCTTTAGCAAACAGCCTTGCCATCTCCGTGTTCCGCTGTCTCTTTAGCCAGCGTTGCTTGCCCCCAGGCTGCTCATAAATACAGGAGGGAAATGGGCAGTTAAGGCAGGAGTCGGCAAATTCACAGCCTTTATCCCGGTAATGGCAATACTCCGGGGGCAAATCCAGCTCAATTTCACTCTGCTCTGACCTCATGGCTTCCCTCTGAAAATATGGATATACGATGCCCAAAGAGTAGCACATATGTTCTATTACCGTCAATGACATTTTGTCGCATCTTGGATGGGGCTTGACAAAAGCCCCATTTAGTCTTTATTGTTTTAATAAAGAAAGATTTAGCTAAGGCATTATGAGGTTAGCGAATAATTACTTTACCGCGATTGAGGTGATAGGAGGCAGGTTTCAAGGTGAGACGCAGTAGAATATTCCGCATCTTGGCTTTGGTTACCATCTTTGTCTTGCTGGTAATGGTTATGCCAGCCACACCAGTCCTGGCACAGACTATTGTTGTCACCCCAAGCAGTGGCACGCCTGGTTCCACAGTTACCATAACTTGCTCAGCTTTCACCGGCTATGTAACTCAGTATATTCATATCTTTTTCAGTTCGACCTGGGTACAAGCCGCTCAAGTTACGGCGCAAGGGACTTTCACCACCACTTTTACTGTTCCTACCACTGCCACTCCGGGAACGGCTGTTGTTAGTGTTCAACACACCACATCTGCATATAATCCAGCCTACCAGATAGCCGTAACCTTTTTTACTGTGACCCAGGCTGATGTGGCGGTAAGTCCGACATCTGCCATTGTGGGTGAAACGGTCACCGTTACCGGCGCTGGCTTTACCCCTGGCGCGAATGCTAATATCACCTTCGACAATACCGCTATTGTTCCTACTGTTGCTGTTGAAACTAATGGCACCTTTACCACCACCTTTGCTGTTCCTACAAGCTATGGGGGCAACCATGTGATAAAGGCTACTGACACTAACAATAGGTCTGATACCGTCAGTTTTGCCATCCTTCCATCAATCACTATTGACCCAACTTCAGGTAAAGCAGGCGACACTATAGAGGTTAGCGGCACTGGCTTTAGCGCTTCTAAAGCGATAACCATCACCTGTGATAATGCTCAAGTAGTTGCTGCTCAGATGCCGCTTAATACTGAGAGCAATGGCAGTTTTAACACCAGCTTCAAAGTTCCTACTATTGCTAGTGGTGCTCATGAGGTAAAAGCCAGCGATGGCACCTATACCGGTAGCGCTAGCTTCACTAGTTCGGCTACCTTTAGCATTGGCAAAACGGAGGGGTATGTTGGCGATGAGGTTGAGGTTAGTGGCGATGGTTTTGCCGCTAAGCAAACAGTAATTATTACCTTTGACACTGAACTGGTCAAAACGTTTGTTACCGATGACACTGGTAGCTTCAGCGGCAAACTTAAAGTGCCTGCTCTTGTCACTGACACTTATACTATAATAGCCAGCGATGATGTCAATACCGCCGCTGCTGAATTTACTGTCTTAGTCTTAGTCGGTGCCGAGCTCAGTCAGACTACAGGGAATGTCGGCACTGAACTTACTATCAGTGGTGTTGGATTTAGCGGGAAAGTAATTATAAAATATGATGATGTTCAGATAACTACGGCTACTGCTGAAGCTGATGGCACCTTCACAGCTACCTTTACCGTTCCTGTCAGTGTTGGCGGGGACCATGACATAACGGCCAGTGATGGCACCAATACAGTGCAAACCGTCTTTGTTATGGAGTCAGAGGCGCCGTCAGCACCGAAGCTGTTGCTGCCAGAAATGGGTAGCAAATCCGAAGGAGAGGTATCCTTTGACTGGGGAGATGTTAATGACCCCAGCGGCGTAACCTACATCTTCCAGGTTGCTACTGACAATGACTTCACTAAGAGCTCCATACTATTGGAGAAGCCCGGGCTTACCGATTCGGAATATGCTCTTACTAAAGAAGAGACACTGGAATCAACCAAAAAGGAACATCCTTACTACTGGAGGGTTAGGGCAATAGATGGCGCTGCCAATGAGGGTGAATGGTCAACCCCTAGGTCATTTTATGTGGGCTTTTCTTTTACCCTGCCTAATTGGGCTAAATATACTCTAATGGGCGTGGTTGCACTGCTAATCGGTTTTATCGGCTTCTTAGTAGGCAGGAGAAGTGCCTATCACTTTTAGTGAGATAGGCCGGCTTTTTATTATCCCAGTTCACAGCGCGTCTTCTTGAAAGGCTCGCTTTATCAGTATGAGAAGAAAAGCTTCTTGACGCTATTCCAGAACCTGAGCCTTATATTACAGGGCGGCTTGGTAGGAGTGCCGATGCCTCTCAACTAACTGTCTTGTCAACTTAGCACCTTCGTTGCATGATGGCTTAAGATTTGCTAAACTAGCCTAGGTAGACGGGCCGTTAGCTCAGTTGGTAGAGCAGCAGACTTTTAATCTGTTGGTCGCAGGTTCGAGTCCTGCACGGCTCAAAGCTGAAATGCACCTGAGAGAACAGGACTTCGGGTCAAGTTCTCGGGTAAACTTTCGTATCTGGCCCGACCTAACTTGAAGCCATAAGCTATTCACAAAATACCCGCCTAATTTGGCAGCTTTACTTCCTGTGGCAAGCGTGTCTCTTCACCGTATCAAGTAACTCAACGAACCACCGGTCGTCGTCTCACTACGGAAGGAGAGAATGATGTATACTAGGTTCCACGAATCGGACTGAGTGGGCAGGTCTATCTGAGTTGAGGTATCCCCAGCCTCCAGTAACCCACTGGCCCAAGTGATACTGAAAGTATCAATATCTATGCCATCATTACTGACTCCGGGAGACTTTGAATTCCACACATTATTCCAGGGACTCTGGGCGTTAGAGAGAGACGTGCCATTGAATATCAACGAATCACCGTTCCAGCACTCGTCTCCCTCACCAACGAAGACGGTCAGTTTAGCTGCGTTGACTTCACCGGCAATCGGTTCAGGGACAATAAAGCCGCTGATATGGCCTCCAGGCTGCCCGTCATTGTCAAAGTCAATATCAGTATCGTTATGGGCATAGGTAAACTTGTCGTAGAGGTATAGCTGATGACCTTGCGTTTCCGCGCTGGAATAGATGATTATTAGTGACCAGGCAGCATAGGACCACTGATTACCTGTGTCCCCGAGCACGTCCCCAACAGTATACGTCCCATTGCCGGGATGATTAGTCGCCGGGTCAGGGGCCTTGGCGCTAAATGTCTTAACCAGTGAGGTCACATCCTTGTAGCAGGCATAGGAAAACCCGTTAGGACTGCCATCACTGTCGTAGTTGGGTAAAACCTGGAAACGGTCGGCGGTTATCGGCTGAGCGCCCTTCTTGGGCGTTCCCTCTCCGTCAAAGTAAACCTGATTTCCATCTATCTTGAAGACGACCGAGGTATCAGGGGACGTCACCGAGATAGCAATGTTATCAATATAGCAGTACTCTGAGTCGCCAGCAAAACTTTGCAGGTAGAACCTCATCTTGAAGCTAGCTGCCAAATACTGAGCGGGGATACTGTAGCTATACCTCACCGCAGAACTACCTATATCATCGCGAAATGCTTGAATATTGCTGCTCCAGGTGATGCCGCCATCGGCGGATAAAGCAAAATCAAGGCCGTCATCAGGTTCCAGGGTTCCGCTTTCGGACTGGTCCCAGGAAACGGAAACTGTGCCGGGCGCATAAGAACTCAAGTTCAAGCTATTTTTCAGGGTGCAGTAGCGGGTAGATTCTGCCCCGCTACTGTAATGGCTTCTAAAGCTCCCGGAGTGAATGTTCCAGCAGCTGCCGGAAATCCAGTTGCCAAAGTTTGAGCAACTATCCGAGAACACCGTTTGCTTGCTACCCTCTGCACGCCAGGCAGACCAGTAAAGAAAAGCAGCCCCCACCTCAGCATCAGGCGGGATACTACTAACCGCAGCATCGCTATTGGTAAGTAGCACGTCACGAATGCTGTACTGGTCATGGTTGGTATCTATCATCAAGGAATTACCCAAAGCTTGGTAATCTCCAGCTATAGCTGAGCGCAGTCGCCGTATCTCCCCTTTGGCAATATAGGTTTCAACCGTGGTGTTATCAGCCTGGGAGGTAATTTTGAAGACCTTGGTGTCAGCATCCCAGGAAAAGGGGATATCATCCACTCCACTTGTCGTCATCCAAGCCACGGCAGCGGGTTTACCGCACGGTTGGCTTGAGGCAAATTGAAAGGTGACCTCTGTTATCATTGGGGAGTCTTCGGGGTTAACACCTGGGAAGCTGGCGAAAGGAACCGAGTTGAAGCTCCAGAGCACGGCCTGGTTGCCTGCATGGGACTCCACTGTGGGCACAGCGTAATACTCAGCATGAGGGTTAGCCTCAAGATTACTGCTCCCCGCCACATAACTGAAACCGCGTGGCAGCCATACGCCTAAGGTTTCTACCATCAAATCCTCTTGGATCCCGGGATTATAGGTTACCTTGATTTTGCATGAAGTCCCAGTGGAACCGCTGGTTACTATCAGTTTTTCTGCTTCAATGATAGCGCCGGCCTCAGCTTTGCTTGGTGCTGCTATATCTTTGGGAACCCAAACGTTTTCTATGGTGATACTGACATCCTTGGTGTTTACTTGCCTGGACAGCTCGTAGTTCCATGCTGTACTGTAGTCGTATGCGCTGTAAGCTGGGCTGGTCAGTGTTTCTAGGTGGTCATACTTTATCTGCCACGTAGCATCCTGTATGCCGGCATCTGCAGCATATAGCTCATTGGTCTTCTTCTCATACACTAAGCCGGTCTTGAGTCCGGTACTCGCGAAAGTCAGGAGAGGGGTGATTAGAAGGCTGCCCAGGACAAGCAGAACCAGGACCAGAATTAAGGCCTGCCCTTTTTCGTCAACTGTCCTTCTATTCAATGCAGCTTTTAGCTTCCTAACCATCGCACTGCGTCTCTCTATTATGGGGCAGGTCGCGGTATCATCTGAGCCATCCTAGTTTCAGTTGCTGGCCTAAACCCACTTACTGAGGCAGTTACTTTGAAGGTAAACACACCACCAGCGAATTGACAATTGGTCATTCCTGCATTGGTGTTGATGTGTTCAGCTACTACAGTCTGGCTCGGTTGTCCACCATTGACAGAATAGCTTCGGTACAGTTTGCTACTTTCTAGCGTGTAAGAAACCTGATGCATCGTGTTGTCCCACTCTACCCAGGATAGATTCAGGGGGAAGCCCGAGCCTCCGCTTGGTTGCACGATTTGGGCCATCTGAGCATCACGGTTAATCCAGTAGGTGGCGTTCTCCACCTGCTTTAGAACGGTTATATGATTGATGCTCAGAGCATTTATATTCAATACCTGGGAGGCCGCCATAGTAATACCGACGCCAATGAAACCGGTAATGGCTGTAGCTACTAGGACCTCAATTAGCGTGAAACCCCTCTGGTTCCTTTTAATTACCCCTAACCTGCGGAGCATCACTACCTCACCTTGTAAGCCTCCAGCTTTGTTACTGCTTTATCCTGATGTTTGACTGTCACCGTTATCTTCTGAATATTGCTGTCCTGCAATGACTCAACATCTATCGTCGCAGTATAACTGCCATATTCACCGGGAATAGGAGCTGGGGTATATGAAGTGGCATATGTCTGGCCTTTAACATATTCCATCTGGGTTTCAGCCAGATTCTTGCCCGTCTCTCGCTTATCTGCGGTAAGAGTGACTGTGGAGACAGTCCCCAGGCTGCCAAGAAAGGCAACACCAATAATGCCGAGCAGCGCTAAGGATACAAGCACCTCAATTAGAGAGAAGCCCTTTTCATCTTTCATTGCTTATCTCCAAAGCATAAGTGTGGCGTCTCTAGTATGTAAATAAATCATATGTGAGCTCCAGGGTGCCAGCAAGAACCTGTTAGTCCTGATTTGTACGGGAATTTAGTACTAGCTCAGAGGTCACCGGTTTTTCATATATGAAATCTTGTTGACGAATGTTTTTGGATAGGATAGAGTTAATCTGGTAGTCTTGGCAGCTTTGACGGTGCATTGAAAGCAGGTAGGAGGCAAACGATGCAAATGGGGTTTTACTTTGACCAGACGAGGTGTACCGGCTGCTACACATGTACGATAGCTTGCAAGAACTGGCATGTCATACCGGCGGGGCCAGTAAGCTGGAGACCCGTGATTGAGATTGAGAAGGGCGAATTACCT
>Ga0315282_10018057_pt1 | contig 10131 bp, 6 predicted proteins | sample YL17G07_20_MG_FD_203693 | JGI IMG/M metagenome (GOLD analysis project Ga0315282, IMG submission 203693) | Sediment microbial communities from Yellowstone Lake, YNP, Wyoming, USA - YL17G07_20 | ecosystem: Environmental > Aquatic > Freshwater > Lake > Sediment | place: USA: Wyoming | collected... | reverse complement strand
GGAGAGTCTTGGTACAGGGGAGACGTAGTATTGTCGTGGGACGATGTGCTGCGAGGAGCGACTGATTTTCATGATGGCCACAATGTTGTATTTCACGAATTTGCGCATCAGTTGGACAGCGAGACCGGCCGCACAAACGGCGCGCCTGCTTTACCACATCCGTCAATGTACAAAGATTGGGCTCGCGTAATGACCAGCGAGTACGAGCAGTTGATTGATGATGTTAAAACCCATCGTCGGACGCTTTTGCGAAAGTACGGTGCAGAAAACCCCGCGGAGTTTTTTGCAGTGATAACTGAAGCGTTCTTTGAGCAGCCGATCGAACTAAAAGATAAACATCCGGAGTTGTATGAGCAACTAATGATTTACTATAACCAAGATCCGTTCAGTCGATTCATTAAAATCGCAAATCAAGACAATACTATAAATTAAGTGCTTAAAAATTGAGGCTATTGGCAAGAATGTTGTTTATTCACAAAGTAAAAGGCGAATATCCGGCTAGCTGAATTTTTTTGATTCTAAAAATCGCATGGCGTTTCGATACAACACATCCGGCAGAGATTCATCGGGCAGGGGAAATCGTTTAATGCTATCCAAAGCCTCCTGATATGAATAAGGAACATTCGGCCAGTCGGATCCGAAACAAATTCTATCTGTATGCCGCAATAGTGCATCATTGTCGCCGATCCATGTGTTCTCGAACAGATCGGTTTTTGTATTGATCATTGTAGTATCCAAGTACATGCCTGGATAATCACCCAACATATGCAAAAAATCGTCATACTCCATGGCTCCCATGTGTGGCACGCATATCCGGAGCTCCGGAAACCTGTTCATCAGTTTTCGAAAGTGTCCGATTCCGACAAACTCATTGGCAATAGGACCTGTACCGATATGCATTATGATCGGAAATTTTCTCTCGATAGATTGCATATAAAGATAATCCAGGCGTGGATCGTTCACATCGAATCTTTGAACCAAGGGTTGAAATTTAAAGCCATAAAGATTTGGAGATTTCAGGGCATGATCCACATATAATCTAAAATCGTCGTCTTCAGGGTGGACGCTTGCAAAAGGCCGAAAAAATGGAAACCGTTTTCCTATCGATTCCATAAAATTGTTGAGAGAACGCGCGACACCTGCTTTATGAGGGTAGCTTAATCCAACGCACATCGAGATTCCATATTCCATGAGAGTCTGTTGAATGCGGTCGACGTGCTCGTGGTGCACTGTCCAACCGAAAGATTCAAAATAATGCCATACTGCCTCGAACATTTTTGGCGGGAAAATGTGGACATGCATATCTATGATATTATGTTCGAATATGTTCATGGATGGAAATACATACATCTCGCAATCAAAAAATCCAAGAAGAAAAATAGTCGGTTATCGGGAGTTTTACTATTTAGCAATGCACAAGGAAATATAATAATAAATTAAGCGAGATCATTATATTAAGTATTTCTTATAAATATTGTGTAGGAAAAATGAAGACCAAGGAAAGATTCAAGGCGATTTTTAATTTTCAGGAAACCGATCGACCTTGGCGGTTTGAGGCATTGGGTTTCTGGATCGAAACTCTGACCAAATGGCGACGCCAAGGGTTGCCTTTCTGGGTCAATAGCGATCCGCGCGCCTTCGCTTATTTTAAATATGATCGCTGGATACCGGTTGTTGTTGGCGATCACATCCAACCTGGATTCTGGCCTAAATTTCCGCGAAAGATGATTTCGTCGCATGGCAATTATGAAATCTGGCAAAACGAGTCCGGAGGGCAGGAAAAAATATTCATTGATTCCCACAGCACAATACCTTTAACGATCAAATCACCGGTTGAAAACATGGACGATTTGCAGCATCTATTGCCGAGACTGGACCCGGATATACCTGACCGGTTCAGCACTTTATTCGATAAAGCATCAATCTATTATGCAAAATTATGCGATTACCCATTTGGGATAGTCTTTTGCGGATTATTTGGCGCTGCCCGTCATCTATTAGGCCTGGAGCGATTTATGATGGCAATCCACGATGATCCCGAATTGCTGCATGCTATCGGCAAGGCATGGGAAAAGCTTGTGGTAGGCAATGCAAAGCGATTAGTGAAACATAAGCCCATCTGGGCTTCATTTTGGGAAGACATGTGCTACAAAAACGGAATGTTCATTTCCCCTAAATCGTATCGCGAGTTCATCACTCCATATTTTAAAAAGGTATTGGAAGAACTTTGTGATTTGGGAATCGAGTTCACTCTGGTGGATTCCGATGGCGAAGTCAGCAAGTTGATTCCGCTTTTGGAAGAAGTAGGCGTTAGAAGCTTGATGCCTTTTGAAGTGCAAGCCGGCATGGATATTTGCGAGGTCAGAAAGAAGCATCCAAAACTAGTGATTTTCGGAGGATTGGATAAACGGTTATTAGGCAAAAGCCGCGATTTAATGGAACAGGAAATACAAACAAAAGTAGCGCCAATGCTTAAATTGCGGGGATATGTACCGAGCCTGGATCATGGCGTTCCGCCTGATGTCTCTTTAGAGGATTTTCAATGGTTATTGAAGCGATTGCGAAGTCGAGAAATAGCCGAATACTGCCGATAAAACTGAAATTAGATTATGACGGGAATACCTTCATCACGTAAAGTTTTTATCGCCAAGTTAAGTTGGTCTTCGGTGGTCGGGGCTTGATTTGCCAAAGGATAAATTCGGTTGAATAATTTTTCCTTGGCTGTCGCCAGCCTATGAAATGGAAGAAGTTTTACTTGGGGTATTCGGGAACATTTTTTCAACCAATTTGCAATCTCAACAAGATCTGATGAGGCATCGTTGAATTCTGGTATCAATGTGATGTGCAATTCAATTGGTATTGCCGAATCAAGCAATAACTTTAAGTTCAATAGAATATTTTTATTATCTTTTCCAATCGTTTTCATGAATTTATTTTTGTTGACATGTTTGAGATCGAAAAGGATAAGGTCAAATGTATTGATCAGCTCTTCCGATAGATCAGTAGGCCAAAAACCTGATGTTTCTACCGCAACGTGAACATCTTTTGCCCTTAGAATATTTGCGCAAGCAAAAATAAAGTCAGGTTGTGCAAGCGGTTCCCCGCCCGAAAATGTGATACCGCCGTTAGTGCCTTTATAAAAAGCGAGGTCTTCTAAAATATTTTCCAAAAGTTGGTCGACGGTGAACTCACTACCTACAAATCTTCGGGCCTGGGCGGAACAAAATTTTGTGCACTTTCCACAAACAAGACAACCATCTCTCCAGGAATTGGCCATTGAAAAGTTCCATTGCCGGCTGCAATTTTCCAAACATTTTCGGCATCCGATGCAAATCGATTCATCAAAAGCAATTTCCGGTTTGAAAGATATGCCTTCAAGATTATGGCACCAAGGGCAATTCAGATGGCATCCTTTGAGAAACACGACTGTTCGAAGGCCTGGGCCGTCATCGACGCATCCTTTTGAAATATCAAATATATGACCTGTGAGTTTCATTTTTAATAATTATTATGCGCGCAAAGGCAATGCGTTTATTCATTTTTACCGAATTCATAGCGAGCGATAATATCTTCTTGAATGGATTTTCCCAAGTCTGTGAAATAAGCCGAGTATCCCGAAACTTTGATGATTAAATCTCTGTATTTTTCAGGATGATGTTGTGCATCGCGCAGAATTTCAGTCGAAACGACATTCGGCTGGATATGCATACCTCCCAAGTTGAAATAAGTTCGAATCATAGAAGCGAAGGTGTTGACCCCTTGTTCGTTTTTCAAAAAGCTTGGATGAAATCTTATATTTAATGAAACACCGGACGAGACCATTTTTGGAGGAAATTTTGCGACAGTTTTCATTGGCCCGGTCGGCCCTGCTTGGGAAATAAAAAGATTACTCGGCGATACTCCGTTTGAAATCGGCTTACCTTTGCAACGGCCATCCGGTGTTGCACCCAACATAAAGCCGTCTATGACATGATTTCCATAAGAATAATAGCATACGCGAAATCTACCGCCTCGGAAGTTTCGGTATTTGGAAGCTTCATCATAAATCAAGTTTATTACTTGCAATGCTAAATTATCTGCTTCAGCATTGCCTGTTCCATATTTGGGCAATTTATGAATGATTCGTTGCCTGAGAACTTCATGCCCTTCAAAATTTGTTAGACAGATATTGGCGAATTCTTCAATAGTAAGCTCTTTGTTGCTATAGACTACGGTCTTAACGGCCATAAGAGAATCTACTAAAGTTGCCAAGCCTCTTACATCGATGGATGTGAAATCGTATCGTGCACCGCCTGCAGTAATGTCGGCGGCATTTTTTATGCAATCGTCCATTAGGGCTGAGACATAAGGCGCCGGAAGAAATTCTTTGTACGCTTTGTCTTTACCCTTGGTCGCTCCGACTAAAATACGAATCTGATGAGCCAGTTGTTTTTTAAAAGCCGAAATGAAGTCTTCGAAGGTAATAAATTGGTCAGGAGTTCCGCTGTTATAACCTTCTTGTTGTCCAAGAACAGGAGGAGGGAACTTACCTTGAGTCAAGGTCAATGAAAGAACGACGGGCAAAACAATTTCATGTCCTCCAGGGCATCCGTGAGTATTGGATTGGCCGGAGGTCTCAATACACCCTACAATGCAATAGTCCCTTGCGTCCTCAAGACTCAGCCCATCAGCCATCAACCCATCGATAATGGCTTCGTCGTTATAAATGGCTATTCCGTTTGTGTATTTGAATACTTCAGCGGTTCGGCGGACGAATTCGTCTGGTGAATTTTTATGGAATCTGACCGAGAGCTGATTGATTGCTCCTCTCATTTGCTCGTGAGCTTCAAGCATAAGAAACGAAAGTTCGTTTGTCGCGTCTCTGCCGCTTGGCGTTAATCCGCCGATCGTCAGACAATGCTGGCTGTTTCCAAGCACAGCGTTGGTTTCCATGCCGGCTTCAGGAATCGGCTCTGCATTGGCAGAAAGTTTCAAATAAAATTCTTGAAGCAATGCAGCAGCCTCAGCTTTAGATAAGATGCCTTTTTCAATATCATTTTTATAATATGGATAGAGATATTGATCGGCACGGCCAATGGCAAAAACTTCATGCGTCCCATATTGGATCTCACCCACCAATAATGTAAACCAAGCAGACTGGAGAGCTTCGTGGAAAGTTCTGGGTTTGTTGCGAGGCACATGACTGCAATGGGTAGCGATCATTTCATAACGTTGTTTATCGCTTGCGTCTTCAGCTTGCGCCGCATATTTTTTGACAAGCTCAGCAAATCGCTCGGCATATTGGATTCCTGCTTTAAGGCTGATAATAACTGATTTTAAAAAGTAGTATTTTAGTTCATTGCTGGGTTCATCTTTTTCAAGTAATTTCAGGCGTTCTTCTGCATCGTTGATAATTGCATTCATTCCTTTTGTAACTACTTTATCTACTCCCAGGCTTAAATGTCCTTGAACATCAAAACAAAATACCGCCGGAGAAGGATTATTCCGAGCCAGCTCATAGCGAAGCGCATATTGTTTTTGCAGCTTTTTTAGCGATAAAGGTGTTTTGGTTGCAGCTCCCAACAATTTTTGAATATTGTCATGACCTACATAACGAGCAAATTTAACGACATTTGCGATACTTTTTATGCGGTCGGGAATATTTGGCTTTGTATTTATGATTCCGTTTTTATCCCATTCACTCGATTTGTAGTCTCGCAAAGTTTTTCCATCCCAATACGGGAAAATGACATTCCAAAATATTTCTTTTTCTTCATCAGAAATTCGAAAAGGATGATGTTTCAAATGGAGAATATCCATCTCCATTTGCAGAGTTCGCAAGAAATCTCCTCGCTCCACAGAGAGCGGTCCGGCAAGATATTTTTCCGTTTTACTGCCTGCAATATATTCATCTGGATAAATCTCAATCTTTTGTTTTTGCAGAGTCCTCTGTAAGGCTAATGCATTTCGCAAATGAGGGTCCATGCCCTCGGTTTCTTTGTATACATGAGTAAAATGGAGAGCTCTCGATATGCAGATTTCATAAGGAGAATTAATAAGCCGATTTTTTAATCTTGCAATTCTCGGGTTAAGTTTGCCGGCTTCATCCGGCGAATCGATAAATTCAGGCGATAAATTTGAATCAGTTGTCATATTTTCAGCCATTGTTTCAACCTACTTACATATTAATTTTAACTTCAGTCAGACATTCAATTCTTGTATTAACTGTACATCAGGTTCATGCAATAAGAAACATTCTTATCTGTTTGTCATTTAATTCAGCTTTCAATTTATATGAAATCTTACATAGTGAAAAAGAAATAGCAGGTGATTATGTAAATGGAGGACGGAAAAGCTTGCTGTATGTATTAAAATATACTTGGATTGACATCATTATCATGGTTTTTAGATAACCAAAGAAGAGGCAGGATCATGGAAACCATTTTAACTCGCAGAAGCATACGAAAGTACATTAACAAGCCGGTTTCCGAGTCTTTGATCGGTGAGTTGCTTAAAGCAGCCATGAGTGCTCCATCATCAGGCAATCAACAGCCTTGGCATTTTGTAATAATAAATGATAGACGGCTCTTGGACAAAGTGCCCACATTTCATCCTTACTCGCAAATGATTCTACAAGCGCCTGTTGCTATTGCGATTTGTGGCGATTTGTCATTGGAAAAGAATAAGGGAATGTGGGTGCAGGATTGCTCTGCAGCGACTCAGAATTTACTGTTAGCGGCGAATGCTAAGGGATTAGGGACTGTATGGCTGGGGGTTTACCCGAGAGAAGAACGAATAGAGGGCTTGCGAAAGCTTTTAAATCTGCCGGATCACGTGATACCGCTGGCTTTGGTCCCCGTTGGATATCCGGACGAACAAAAACCTCCCGCCGACAGATTTAATGAAGATCGGGTTCATTATAATGGATGGTGAGCAAAACTAGTGATTTACATTATATTAGAAAAATTGATCCGATCATTTTGTGAATGCGTGAAACATATTAAAAGGAAATGATTATGTTGAATATCAACACGACAAGCTGGCTTGTTCATGGTCTGTTGCGGATCATGGCTGCAAATTATCGTTTTCGTCCAAAACTTCGACGATATCTTCAATCCCGTGATGGATGGATGAATTTTACAATAGGCATCAAAACTTTAAATGATTCTGTTCGTCAGAGCATCAGGTTTTATGATGGGAAAGCCACCGTACTTCAGGGCATTCCCGAGAATTGCGATACGATTTTGCAATTTAAAAATGAAGCCGTCATAAAAAAGATGTTGAGCTTGACGCCTGACGATGTGATGAATTTGCTGCTAAAAAATGAAATGTCAATCCGCGGAAACCTCTCCATCATGAGCAAATTCAATTTTTTAATGTCATTGCTTCTTGAAAAAAAACATCTGAGAATGCTTGCGAAAAAGAACGAAATTGAACGCGCTAAAGTTCAGTCAGATCAGTCTCCTACCGATATTCATGGATCAAAAAAACTTGCTGAAAGAAGAACATCCCGACTTTCAGCTCAAAAATGCGATGAGGTTCAATTTCTGGAGGATCCATTTCTTGCGGAATATTCTTTAGACGATTTTCCACGCTTGAAAGATTTTTTAGACATTCATTTGACCAAAAAACCGGAGATTTGCATGGAGAGACCGAAACATCTGACCGACTGGTTTCGAGCAAACGGATTTGAGACGGATTCGGAAGGCAAGTCGTGGAATCCCGTGTTGCGCCAAGCCAAAGCTTTTAACTATTTGATGCTGAATAAAAAGCCAATTATCCGAAAGAATGATCTGCTTGCAGGTACGACAACCATGAAGGAAATCGGAGTTGTTTTATACCCGGATACGCATGGAAACATGATTTGGGGCGAATTAAAGACCGTTCCATACAGGATTTTGAATCCCTATGATATTACGGACGAAGCATGCGAAATCCTTCATAACGATATTTTTCCATTTTGGGAAAAACGGAATGTCAGAGAATGGGTGCGACGCGAGTATAACGAGCCGATATGCCAGCAATTGGATGAACGCTTCGCGGTCTATTTTCTTTGGAAGACAGCTGCGGTATCTCATACAATCCCTGATTTTCCAAAACTGCTTCGTCTTGGAACAGAAGGGATGATCCGAGAAATCAGGGATGAATTATCAAATCTTGCAGACCTATCCGAAGAGAAAAAAAACCTGCTTGAAGCAATGATAATGACCCATGAAGGTTTGAATCAATATGCTGCTAATCTTTCGAAACAGGCAAAAAAAGATGCGCTGTCGGAGCCTTATTCAACGAGGAGAAAGGAATTATCTGAGTTAGCGGATATTTGTGCTCATGTGCCGCGATATCCCGCTCGCACTCTGCATGAAGCTGTCAATGCGATTTGGATTGCATGGATAGGCCTGCATATGGAGAACACAAACGCCGGACTTTCACTCGGAAGATTGGATCAGTGGCTGCAACCATTTTTTATTTTTGATATCAATAAAATCGAAAGCGAAAATGCTCGAAAGGAATATATTAGCAAAGCTATCGAGTTGATCGGCTGCTTTTATATGCGCTGTACGGATCATCTTCCGCTTGTCCCGGACATTGGCAATTTCTTGTTTGGCGGCAGTTCTTCAGATCAGGCGATTACTCTTGGCGGCGTAACTCCTGAAGGAAGAAACGGCGTCAACGATATGACATATATTTTTTTAAAAGTCACCGAGATGCTGAACATCCGCGATCCGAATGTGAATGCTCGTTACCACCCCAAATGCAATTCGGATACTTACTTGAAACGACTATGCGAAACAAATTTTATCACCTCTGCAACGCCATCTATGCATAACGATCAGACTGTCATGGCGTCTCTTCGGGAATTTAACTATCCGGAAGAGCATCTGCGAGACTGGTCGGCCACAGGATGTGTCGAGCCGACATTATCCGGCCGCCATATCGGCCATACCAACTGCATGATGATGAATATGGTTGCAGCGCTGGAGATGGCATTGAACAATGGGCGACATCCGCTGATGAATTGGGATGTCGGCCCCAAAACCGGCATTATTGAAAACGGAGATTTTGAAACCTTCGAACAGTTTTTCAGTGCATTTGAAACTCAGTATCGGTTTTTAATAGATCAGGCTTGTGAATACAATAATTTGCTGGGTCAGGCTCATAGCGTGATCCGCCCGACTCCATTTCTGTCGACTTTTATAGAAGGATGCATCAAATCCGGAAAAGACGTGATTAATGGTGGGGCGCTTTATAACACTTCCGGCTCAGCGTGCATCGGCCTGGCAGATGTGACTGACTCAATGATGGCTGTAAAAACTCTGATATTCGATGAAAAGAAAGTATCATTCGCTGAAATGAAAAACGCGATTTCGAATAATTTTGCTGAGTCTCCTATATTGAACTCCGTGATCATAAAAAAGACACCAAAATTCGGATCAGGAAGTTCGGAGGCAGTGGACATGGCCAATAGAATCGCCAAATTTACCCACGACTGTTACCATGGTCATGAAAACTACCGTGGAGGCAGATACACGGCAGGCTTTTGGTCAATGTCAAATCATGTAGCTTTTGGGTGTTTGTCCGGAGCTTTACCTTCAGGGAGATTGGCGGGAAAGCCTTTCACGCCCGGACTCACACCTCAACCGATAGCTTCTGAAAACTTATTGGATCCGATCCATGATGTATCCAAATTGAATCCGGAGTTCATGAACAATAATATCGCGTTTAACGTGAAAATTGTGCCAAGTGCGAATGATACACATCAGAAAGCTGTTGAACATATTTTCAATTACGTCAAAACATATTTTGATCTTGGCGGCATGCAGATGCAGTTAAACGTTGTAACTTCGGCCATCTTGAGAGATGCAATGAAACATCCTGAAAACTATCGAAATTTGCTGGTCAGGATTTCCGGATATAATGCATATTTTGTGACTTTGAATCGTGACATGCAATTGGAATTAATCGAACGCGCGGAGTATGGAATATCCTAAAATTAAGACAAAAAAAGTGCCTGGCGCTGTCACAGAATTCAAGGTTTAAGGATCGGATCCTCCGATGCCCGATCAACCGCTTATTTTGTTTGTAAAAAGAAATTGCTTGGATGATGGTCCGGGAATTCGGACGACAGTTTTTTTCAAAGGGTGCCCGCTGGAT
>Ga0315282_10018056_pt1 | contig 10131 bp, 7 predicted proteins | sample YL17G07_20_MG_FD_203693 | JGI IMG/M metagenome (GOLD analysis project Ga0315282, IMG submission 203693) | Sediment microbial communities from Yellowstone Lake, YNP, Wyoming, USA - YL17G07_20 | ecosystem: Environmental > Aquatic > Freshwater > Lake > Sediment | place: USA: Wyoming | collected... | reverse complement strand
AGCTGACCCAAGCGCAGTTGGCCGCGTACCGGCACCTGGTCGTCACTGAATGGCCGCTTGAGCGCACCAATGGCCGCTTCCACCGCGGCACGTAGGTTGATCTTGCCCAGGTGATAGGCCCGACCGCGCTGGCGGCGCAGCGCACAGGTCAACTCGGTCTGGCTGAAGCGCACACACAGCCTGGGATCAGCCTCTCGGCGATGGGTGTGATTGCGGCTGAAGCGACAGTCTGGACAGGGCGTCTCAGACCAATGCGCCACATACCGTCCGGCTTGGTGGCCCGGGCTGACCTGCACCCCATACCCGTGGGGACAAGTCAGGCTGAGGGACTGCCCGTCACCAGCCAATTGGATATCACACTCAGCCAGATGGGTGAACCGGGCATCCGGCGCTCTCCCCGGCAAAGCGGTGGGCACCTGGAGCACCCCCAGCCGCTGCAGCGCCGGATCGACGCTGGGGCCCGTATACCCCCCATCATTATACAGGGTATGCACCCCGGTGCGCTCCGCCGCCAGGCTTTTTGCACCGTCGCAGTTCGGGCGGTGTAGGGCGGCTTTCTCAGCCGCCAGCAGGCCGGAACCTACTGATTAGACACCGCGGCGGGGGTTTTCTTACAACGCAGCAGGGCACCGGCCACCCAGCACCGGCCTGAAGAGCCGGTGCTGGAGATCCTCGTGATGCCGGGGCCACCCAGCACCGCCGGTTTACGGCGGTGCGTCCAAAAAGAGGTGGGGATCAGCGCATCCCCACCCATTCGGCTCAATCTGTGGCCCGGACCGATCCGGTGCCAATGCCCGAAACTGTCCAAGATCGCAGAGCTACTGCGATGCCGGTGGAATGCACAGCCGCCACCCCACACCCAGCAGGCTGGGGTCGGTCACCTGGTGGGAGGCGCTGTTGGTAGCTGCCGCCGCGTTGGTGGCGGTGACGATGTTCGGGACAGAGCGGAGCGTGCCCAGGAACTGCTGGGCGATCTTATCCAGCTGATCTCCCGACTGCACCAGGTAATCCGAGGCGCAGCTGGCAGACAGCGGCGCTGCGGCAACCATGGGATTCGACTGGGCCGCCGCCGGTGGAGCCGCAACCGCCGCGGCCGGTGCGACGTTGAAAGCCAGCAATGCCAGGATCAGCATTACGGGAAGCAACTTAACAGATCGGTTGAACATACGCACCTCTGATCAGGGTATTCGAGTCGTGTTGGGGGTCAGGACCTGCCTGCCCCACAGCGACTCACTACCTGTCTATTGTACGCCTCACCCGCTGCCCTGGCCCGTTCGGGCCACTCCGCTCTCCCAGAGGGAGAGGGGAGTCCTGCTCCCCCTTCTCCCTTTGGGAGAACGCCAGTCCCGTGTCCTTACGGGAGGGGGCCGGGGGGATGAGGGAGCCTCGCTCAGGAGACAGCCATGATTGCATCCTATCCACGAACCTGGGAACACAACCTGTTGTCGCTGGCCTATGAGGGGCGTCGCTCGCTTCGCACGGCGGCGAGCCGGCCGGTTGCCGGCGCGGCGGTGCTCGAGCGGGCGTATGCGCATTGCGACGGGATCACGGCGGCGCACAGCAAGACCTTCCATGCCGCGACCAGCCTGCTGCCGGGCGAGAAACGCCGCGCCATGCGCGCCCTGCATGCCTTTTGCCGCACCACCGATGATATGGTGGACGGCGCGCCGGGGGATTGCCGGCCGTCCCTGGCCGCCTGGCGCCGGCGCGTGCTGTCGTCGCAGCCGCCGGTGAGCGATCCGGTCGCGCTCGCCTGGACCGACACGCGCCTGCGCCACCGCATTCCACTGCGCTACACCGAACAGCTCATCGACGGCGTGGAGCGCGATCTGAGCCAGCAGCGCTACCAGACCTTCGAAGAACTGGCCGGGTACGCCTACGGCGTGGCCTCCACGGTCGGCCTGATGAGCATGCACATCATCGGCTATTCGAGCGCCGAGGCTATCCCGTACGCGATCAAGCTGGGGGTGGCGCTCCAGCTCACCAACATCCTGCGCGACGTGGGCGAGGATTGGCGCGCCGGCCGCGTCTACCTGCCGCTTCAAGAGCTGGCAGAATTTGGGCTGACCGAGGGCGACCTCGCCAGCGGCTGCCTGGATGGGCGCTGGCGTGCGTTCATGCGCTTTCAGATCGCGCGCAATCGAGAGCTCTACGCAGAGGCGCTGCCGGGCATCCGGCTGCTGAACCGCGACGGGCGATTCGCGGTGGCGGCCGCCGGCGAGCCGTACCGGGCCATTCTCGACGACATCGAGGCGCACGACTACCGGGTGTTCGACCGCCGCGCCCACGTGAGCACCCTGGGCAAGCTGAGCCGGCTGCCCGGCATCTGGCTGCGGAGCCTCTGACCATGAAACGCTACGATTTCATCCTGGCGGGCGGCGGATTGGCGGGGCTGAGCCTGGCCTATCACCTGGCACACAGCCCGCTGCGCGACCGGGCGGTGCTGATCGTGGATCGTGACGCCAAAGAGCGCAACGACCGCACCTGGTGCTTCTGGACCGCCGGGCCCACGCCGTTCGACGGCATCGTGCAGCGCGAGTGGAGCCAGATCCGGGTCGCCGGGGACGGGTTTGAGCGCGACATCCCGCTGGGTGGCTATCGCTACCGGATGATGCGGGGGATTGATTTCTACCGGTTTGTGCGCCGCGAACTGTCTGAGAGCGGTACCGTCGAGTTCGTGCGAGGGACGGTGGACCGGATCGAGGACGGCGCGGACGAAGCGCGAGTCTGGGTGGATGGGAGGGCGTATCCGGCCGGTTGGGCGTTCGACAGCCGTCTCGACGCCCGTACCCTCCGGCTGGATGCCAGGACCGGCCACTGCCTTTGGCAGCGGTTCTTGGGTTGGGAGATTGAAACGACCTCCGATGCCTTCGATCCCGAGACAGCAACTCTCCTGGACTTTCGGACGCCCGAAAAGGGTGCGCTGCGTTTCTTCTACGTTCTGCCGCATTCCGCACGCCGGGTGCTGGTCGAATACGTCACACTGGCCCCCGACCACCCTGACCCGGCGTTGGCCGTCTACATTGACCGGGTGCTGGGCATCACAGGCTACCGCCTCGTCGCCGCCGAGGGCGGCGCCCGCCGGGCAGGACACGCTGTTCGTGCTGGTTCCTGCCGGCCACCTCGACGCCGGCGCGCCCCAGGACTGGGAAGCGCTCAAGGCGCGAGCGCGCGCCGCGGTGCTGCGCCGCCTGAAGGCGGCCGGCATGCCGGACCTGGAGAACCACCTGAAGTTCGAGGTGAGCACCACGCCGACGGATTGGCTGGAGCAGTACAACCTGGCCAAGGGGTCGGCCTTCAGCCTGAGCCACAACTTCACCCAGGTGGGCTACCTGCGCCCGCACAACCGGTACGACGTCTATCGCAACCTCTACTTCGTCGGCGGCAGCACGCACCCCGGCACCGGGCTGCCGATCGTGCTCATTTCGGCCCGCCTGACCAGTGAGCGTATCTTAAACGAAATCGGGGTGCCCCAGCCGGCGCCCCGGATCAGAACAGAGGGAACCCGTGCGCAGCTCTTTACGCATTCTCATTGTGGATGATCAACCGCGCGCCCGCCAGAGCTTGAGGGCACTGTTGGCGGCGAGATTCCAGGTCGACCAGGTGCACGAGGCGGGCAACGGCGCCCAGGCGCTCGCCTGCGTGGAGGCGTATTGCCCCGACGTCGTGTTCATGGACGCCCGGATGCCCGAGCTGGATGGCATCGAGGCCACGCGCATGATCCGGCGGGCATCTCCGCAGGTCAAGGTGATCGTGCTGTCGATGTACCCGGAGTATCGCGCGCCGGCGCTTGCGGCCGGGGCGGATGCCTTCTTCAGCAAGGGCGAACCTCCTGACGAGCTGCTGGCAGTGCTCACGCGGCTGCAATCAAATTCCCACTTGCCATAATGCAAAACCTGTGCTATAATGTTTGGTGCATGCTGATGGGATCAGTACCGCTGCCGACTCGACCGGTCGGCTCATTGCAGACACGGAGGGACGCCGCTGATGCCCACCATCCTCTACGCAGAAGACGATCGCGACTGCCGGGAACTGTTTGCGTTTGTGCTGCGCCGGCGCGGCCACCTGGTGCACGAGGCCGTCAACGGCGCCCAGGCGGTGCAGCTGGTGCGCGACGAGCCGGTGGACCTGGTCATCCTGGATCTGCGCCTGCCCATGATGACCGGATATGATGCGGCCCGCCTGATCGGCAAGTGGTCTCCCGCGATCCCGATCATGTTCCTGACCGCCCGGGGGCAGCCTGCCGACATCGAGCGCGCCTTCAACTGCGGGCCGGCCGTGGTGGACTATCTGATCAAGCCGGTGCTGCCCATGCAGCTGGTGCAGCGCGTCGAGGAGGTGCTCCAGGTGACCCGCGCCTATGGCCTGGGGACGGTGCGCCAGGGGAGCCTGGCGCGCGCCGAGCTGACCTCGATGCGGCTGCGGGTGTGACCGGAAATTCACCGCAGAGGCGCAGACGACGCAGAGATTCTTATAGGTTTCTCTGTGCTCTCTGCGCCTCTGCGGTGAAATGGGATTGAGTTGTGCAAGCCCAGTCGCTTATCCCTCGCGCCGCGCGAAGCGGGGCAGAACCGTGGCCCACTGGTGCAGCCGCACCTCGTCGCCCAACCGCAGCTCGGGGGGCGCGGCCTGCCCCTTGTGGCCGGTGCTGAACAGCCCGATGTGCGCCCCGACCTCGGCCTGGCGTTTCTCCACGAAGGCCATGCCCATCAGGTAGCCGTCTAGCCCCGCCGCGCACGAGGTCACCCAGCCGATGACGCGGCCGCGCCGGTTGACGACCGGGTCGCCCAGCTTGAGCGGCGGCACCCCTTTCTCGTCCAGCCGGAAGCGGATGACCGCCATGGTGCTGGTGCGCATCTTCTGGATGTATGCGGCGCGCCCCACGAAGAAGGGCTTGTGCAGCTTCACGTACGAGGCGAAGCCGGCCTCGGCCGGGCTGATGTCGTACGGGCCGCCCAGCTCGTGGCCGTACAGCGGCAGCCCCGCCTCGGTGCGCGTCGAGTCGCGGGCGCCCAGGCCGGCGGGCTTCACGCCCAGGTCGTAGCCGGCCTCGAGCAGCGTATTCCACAGGCCGGACGCCGCGTCGGGGTGGACGAAGATCTCGTATCCCACCTCCTCGCCGGTGTAGCCGGTGCGCGAGAGCACCACGTCCATGCCCGCGATGCTCGCATCCATCAACGCGGAGCGCGGCAGCAGTTGGAGCCCGGCCCGCGTCCGCTCGTCGCCGGTCAGGCGCAGCAAAATGTCGCGCGAGGCCGGCCCCTGGAGCGCCACGTCCACCTTCTGCTCCGGGCCGCAGGCCGGATCCTTGAGGTTCTTCAGAACGGCCGGCGCCTCGATGCTCTTGCAGGGCAGGTCCAAATCCAGGATGGCATCACCTCGGTTGGCGGCGTTCAGCCAATCCCAATCCTTGTCGGCGTTGGCGGCGTTGACGACCACCAGGTAATCGTCGCTGCGGCGGCGGTAGATGATGAGGTCGTCGATGACGTGCCCGGCCGGGTCGAGCAGGTGCGAATAGGCCGACTGGCCGTCGTCGAGCCAGGCGGCGTAGTTGGCCGTCAGCGCGTCCAGAAAGGCGGTGGCGTTGGGGCCGCTCACCCCCAGCACCCCCATGTGCGATACGTCGTACAGGGCGGCGCCGGCGCGGGTTGCGCGATGCTCGTCGGACACGCTGGTGTACCAGACCGGCATCTCCCAGCCGGCAAAGGGCACCAGGTGGCGCGTCAGCCGGCGATGTTCCTGGTTCAGGCAGGTGCGCTTGAGCGGGCCTTCCTGGGGCTGCCACTGCCACTCGCGCTGGCGGCCGGCCGGCATCAGGCCGTGCAGGCTTTTCTGGCCGACGAAGTAGGTCTTGTTGCAGGCAAACAGAGCATCGGCGCCGGCCCGGTACAGCGCCGGGGCCGATCCATCCGCGCCTGGCAGCGGCCGGTCATCCGCCTGGATCGCGCTCAGCAGCCGGTCGGCCGCTGCGGCCAGCTCGGGCGCGCCGCTGCCGGGCGCGTCGGTCGCCAGGTCAACGACGACCACCGGGCCTTCGATCTTGGCGAACAGGTCGTCGGGATCGAAAACCAGGTAACCGTCGGACAGGCCGCGCAGCCAGGCCTTGACGCGCTCCGCCTGGGCGTGATGGACGGCCAGCAGGTAGCGGTCGCGCTGCCGGGCGTCGGGCGCCAGCCGCTCGACGAAAACATCGTCGAGCACCTGCCCGTCCCGGTCGAGCAGCAGCGAGCGGCAGTGCTTTCCCGGCCGCAGGCCGGCGCACCGGGCGGTGCCGACCTGCCCCACGAACGCGGTCGCCCGCCAGCCGCAAACGAACAGCACCCGGCGGCCTGGCTGCGGCTCGGAGCGCACCGGCATCAGAGTGTGGTGCGGATAGTCCGATTGGAGCGGCGCGGCGGTTGGGCTCCAACGGCCAGCCAGCTCGGCCACGTCGCGCTTGACCGATTCAAGGGCGTCCAGGTTGATCTTGCCGCGGGGCAGCGGCCCGCTCAATCCGGGGTAAGAGAAGGGCTCCACGGCGGTGACCAGGCGCTGGATGCACCCGGCGATTTGATCCATCTCCTCCGGCCCCATGCCGCGCTGGGTGACCCAGGGCGTGCCCAGCCGCACGCCGCGCGCCTGGGCCGTCGCCGTGTCGCCCGGCAGGGTGTTCTTGTTGGCGACCAGGCCGGCCAGCTCCATGATACGCACCACGATCTCGGCCAGCATCGGATAGCCGTGGGCACCCGTCACGTGGCGCAGATCGACCAGCAGCATGTGGGTGTCGGTGCCGCCGTAGGCGAGCGCCAGCCCGCGCCGCTGAAGCGCCGCCGCCAGTGCCCCGGCATTGGCGACGATCTGGTGCTGCATAGCCTTGAACTCGGGGGTGGTGGCGATCTTGAAGGCGACCGCCATCGCCGCAAACTTGTTGGCGTGCGGGCCGCCCTGCTGGCCGGGAAAGACGGCGGAGTCCACGCGCTGTGCCAGCCGCGGATCGGTGGTCAGGATGATCGCCCCGCGCGGGCCGGCCAGCGTCTTGTGCGTGGTGAACGTGATCACGTCGGCCAGGCCCACCGGGTTGGGATAGGCGCCGGCCGTCACCATCCCGGCCGGGTGAGCGATGTCGGCCATGAGCCTGGCGCCGGCCGCGTCGGCGATCTGGCGGAAGCGCATCCAGTCGGGCGCCCAGGGATACGAGGTGTAGCCGGCGACGATCAGCTTGGGCCGCTCCCGGACGGCCAGCTCTTGAATGGAGTCGTAGTCCAGGCGTTCGGTGGTGGGGTCCACATCGTACGAGACCACATGATAGCGCCGGCCCGAGATGTGGAACGGGCTGCCGTGCGACAGGTGGCCGCCCTGGAACAAGTTCATGCCCATGAGTGTGTCGCCGGGCTGGAGCAGCGCATCGTAGGCGGCCAGGTTTGCGTTCGCCCCCGAGAGGGGCTGGACATTGACATAAATCTTGTCCGCCGGGACCGCGGCGGTGGCAAACAGGTGGGCGCAGCGGCGCTGGGCCAGCGTCTCGGCAAAGTGCACGTAGGTGGTGCCCTTATAGAAGCGCCGGTCGCCGTAGCGCCGGTAGTAGGCCAGCTGGTGGTCGTATTCCAGGAGCGCGTCCTCGTCGTCGGCGGTCATGCGCGTGGGGGGATACCCCTCGGCGTAGACACTGTTGAAGACCGATCCCAGCGCGCGCAGCACCGGCGCCGGGGTGAGGCTCTCGGAAGGGATCAGGATGATTTCGCGCTGCTGGCGGTGCGCCTCGAGCGCGATCAGGTGCTCGACGTCGGGATCGACGCCGGCCAGCTCGGCGGTCATGAATGGTTGGGCATACCCGGTGTCAGGCATGGATGGGTTCCTCTTTCTGTGGAATTGCAGAGGAATTGTACGCGTGAGGGGACAATCTGGCAAGGTGCCCGGAACACGAAACCGTCTGGAACACGAAAGCCACGAAAGGCCGCGAAAGCCGCGAAAGTGGACCTTGTCTGTACCTTGTCAGAACATTGTCTTTCGTGCCTTTCGCGTCATTTCGTGGCTTTCGACTCCTCTGCAAAAGGGGTCATTTTCACCGCAGAGACGCAGAGTTCACAGAGTTATTGATAGGTTTTCTCGGCGTTCTCTGCGTCTCTGCGGTGAGTTTCGGCCTTTTTTCAGGGGAGTCGGCTTTCGTGTTCCAAACGCCTTCGCGCGCGACTTGTGCTATAATAGAGTCAAGCCGCGCGCCATCGGGCGCGCGTTTGGAGTTCGTGATGGGTCAGGCTGCGCAATCCACGACGCTGAGCGGGTACGTGCACATCCCGTTCTGCCAGGTGCGGTGTACCTACTGCGACTTCAATACCTACGCCGGCCTGGAGCCGCTCTTCCAGCCGTACGTCGAGGCGCTGATCGCCGAGATCCATTGGCTGGCCGCCCGCTTCTCGGGGCCGCTGAACACGGTGTACCTGGGCGGCGGCACGCCCACCCGGCTGCCGGCCGGCATGTTGGAGCGCATCCTGACCGCCTGCCAGCAAACCTTCGGCATCCGGCCCGAAGCCGAGGTTTCGTGCGAGGCCAACCCCGGTACCCTCTCGGCGGCCGGGCTGGCCGCGCTCCGCCGGGCCGGCTTCAACCGCCTCAGCCTGGGCGCACAGTCGTTCAACCCGGGCGAGCTGACCATGTTGGGGCGGATCCACAGCGCCGGGCAGGTCGGGCTGACCGTCGAGCAGGCCAGGGCCGCCGGCTTCGACAACCTCAGCCTCGACCTGATCTACGGGCTGCCGGGGCAGACGTCGATGGGCTGGGAAACCAGCCTGGAGCAGGCCCTGGCGCTCGCTCCGCAGCACCTGTCGCTGTATTGCCTTGGCCTGGAGCCGGGCACCCGGCTGGCCTACCAGGTGGCGCGCGGCGAGCTGCCGACGCCCGACGCCGACCTGGCCGCCGACATGTATGAGCTGGCCGGCGAGCAGCTGGGTGCGGCCGGCTACGCGCAGTACGAGATCTCCAACTGGTGCCGGCCGGGGTACGAATGTGCCCACAACCTGGTGTATTGGCGCAATCTGCCCTACCTGGGCATGGGCGCGGGCGCCCACTCGTCCGTCGGCGAGCGGCGCTGGTGGAACGTCTACACCGTGCCGGACTACGTGGCTCGCATGCGGGCGGCCGGCGCCGGCTCGACGGCTCCCTGGGTCGACAGCGAGGGGCTGCTCCTGTCGTCCATCCCGTTTGTGTCGGGCTCTAAGAGCACGAACGGGAAGAGCAAGACGCTGGCGGCTCAGGGTACGGGCGCTGCCTGGCCGTCGCCGGCCGTCCAGGATGGCGAAGTGCTGGACCCTGCGATGCAGATGGGCGAGACGATGATGTTGGGGCTGCGCCTGACGGCCGAGGGGGTCGCGGAGCGTGATTTCCAGGAGCGCTTCGGCGTCAGCCTGGGCGAGGTCTACGGTGAGGCAATCGGCGAGCTGGCCCGGCTGGGGCTGGTCAGCTGGGAGGCCGGCCGCGTCCAGCTGACGGAGCGCGGCCGGCTGCTGGGCAATCAGGTCTTCCTGCGCTTCCTGCCGGGCTGATCCCCTCAGCCTGGCTGCCGGCGCAGCACCAACAGCGTCAGGTCGTCGGCGGGCGGCGTGTCGCCCACGAAGCCGGCCACCGCATCGTCGATGGCCGCCAACATCTCCGCTGCCGAGCAGTCCAGTGTGCTCTCAACCGTCCGGCGCAGGCGCGCCTCGCCGAAGAACTCGTCCTGGGGTGACAGTGCGTCGATCACCCCGTCGGTGTACAGGATCAGGCAGTCGCCCGGCTCCAGGGTGACGCCCTGCTCGGGCAGCTGGATGCCCTCCAGCACCCCCAGGGCCATGCCTCCTTTTGGCATGGTTTGCAGCTCGCGAGCCTGGCAGCGCCAGATGAGCGGCCGCGGGTGGCCGGCGTTGGCGCAGGCCAGCTGGCCGCTGGCCGGCGACAAGACCGCGTAGATGGCGGTGACGAACATGCCGTGTTGGGCGTCGGGCACCAGCAGATCGTTCACCCGCTCCAGCGCGGCGGCCGGGCGCGCCCCTTCCCTGGCCACCGCGCGCAGGATGGCGCGGGTGAGGGCCATGAACAACGCGGCCGGGATGCCCTTGTCGGCCACGTCGGCGATCACCAGCCCCAGCCGCTGGCCGGGCAGTTCGAAGAAATCGTAGA
>Ga0315282_10018055_pt1 | contig 10131 bp, 8 predicted proteins | sample YL17G07_20_MG_FD_203693 | JGI IMG/M metagenome (GOLD analysis project Ga0315282, IMG submission 203693) | Sediment microbial communities from Yellowstone Lake, YNP, Wyoming, USA - YL17G07_20 | ecosystem: Environmental > Aquatic > Freshwater > Lake > Sediment | place: USA: Wyoming | collected... | reverse complement strand
GACACTTCATTGCAAAAGAAATTTTAGAGGCTAACTTAACAGAAACAGATACCATATAATGAAAAAATTGCCTCTAAATACTGTTCGGATAGGTTTATGTGATTTCTATATCGGGATTTGGGTGGTAAAGTGCTATTGATATTTTCAACATAGATGTATAAAAATAGCCAAGTAACGTATATTGAGTAAGCCATAGGCTGAAAAAAAATACTGTGTTAGGAGGAGGTAATATGAAGAAAATTGCATCATTCATCTTGATCTTATTCCTATTAGGTTTGGTATCTGGGTGTACACAATATCATGCCCAGGGTGCAGGAGCTGGCGCTGTAATTGGAGGCATTGCTGGAGCACTTCTTGACCATAAAAATCCGTGGAGGGGTGGTGCTATCGGTGCTGCACTGGGCGGAGCAGCCGGAGCAACCATTACAGATGTTTCGATGAGGGCATCACAAGAGGCAGCAGCCTCTGGGAAACCTGTAGCATATCTGACCGAAGACGGACGAGGAGTCTATCGTGCCGATCCTGTTGAATATGATCCAAAAACTAAATGTCACAAAGTTCAAGAGAGAGTCTGGGAAGATGGAAAACTCATAAAGGATAATATACGAGAAGTTTGCGAAGCTGAGAAGTTCGAGAGAAGGTATTAAATAAAAGGAACCCTTTTCAGAAAATTAGTCAAGCTTCTATTAGGGAATATCTGATATCTTAACAGTAGTGACTGAAAGCAGTTTCAATAAAATAACTTATCCTTGACACTCTGCAAACAATATACCTGCAGAGTGTCTTTCTTTATTAAAGATGTAATAGATATGACTTGATATTGCAGACACGTCAGATTAAATATTGATTACCTCTTTCACATAGAAAGAGAGATTTTGAGCAATTTAAAACTTGTCTCACTTTCTCCCTATAGTTGACAGAGCAGACAGAACATCAAAAATTTTGAGTACACCTGATAATTGCTACGGTAGACATTGTGCCAACAGTGATAGTTTTAGTTCGAAATGATTGGTATGCCCGTAAGAACTGCATCATGTGGGCCGGACATAATAGTAGTAATCCGAACATAATGGCTATCTTTCATCTTTCCAGGCACTTTTTAAGAAGGTCATTGCGGCAGATGCAGCTGATAGGGCAGCAGCGAAATGCCAAGCGTCTCCTTTCTTCGGATCACCATAGTCGCAAATCCCCCTAAAAATGCACCACTTGAGCTTCTTAATCTTCGCTACCTGAGCAAACCCACTATCCTCTTGATCGCCTGCACGTATCTCTTGATCAACTTTCTTAAACATGCGGCTGAGGGATCCATCCGCAAAAAGTTTTTCTCCGGCGGCGATCGTGCCCGTATGAAAGGATGGTTCAAAATTATCGGATATCACACGTATCTCCTGTTGATCAGTTTTTCCAACAAGTTCCCTAAAATACGTCTTCATCCTCTTATCATCGTAAATCTCAATATCTGTCTCAATTTCCTTTTCAACGTCGATATATTGTGGTCGTGGCCTTGCGATTTTGAGTAAAAGCCCAAAAAATCTTTGCACTTCTAGACGGACATGTTCATAATCATAGACTTTCTTAGCACATACAACATCGCCGAGTTTCACCTTTTCTTTGGGGCCAGCAGCGATACCAACCAAAACTAATAGTTTTGTGTCAAAATTACTCAAAAGTTGCTCTACGGCGATAGCACATGGCACGTTCCTACGTTCACCCACCAGGGTAACAACAACAGAAAGAGGCTTACTACCGTATCGCGGAATCTCGCCAAACCAATAACGGAAATCCCCGATCCGCATGTCTTCTCTGTCAGGCGTTCCGGACCCTAGAGCGGTCAAAACCGCACGCAATTCGCATTCTATGACGGTTACAATAGAAACATCTCGGTAGTCTTTTTTCATCCTCATCAAAGTGTCGAATTCACCGATTCTAAGAGCATCTGGTGAGAACACCTGCTTAATGTCACCTGGCAGGAGGTTATACCATGCTTCCGCCATAATGATTGCTCTGTCAATGACGCTCAGAGCGGATACTCGCCAACATAAGTCTTTTTGTAGAATCTTTCTTACTTTTTGCGACTCATCGTCATTTCCGTTATACTTGCTCAAAAAATAGGCAATTGTACGACAGCTGTGGACTTGGTCTTCTTCAATGTTTGGGTCTAATTGCACATTACCTCCACATTGGCAATAGAACTCTCGGATTGTACCAGTTATATAAGGGATGCTTGGGAATAGCGCTACCGTCTAAGTGCTCTTGCCCCGGATCAAAATCAACAAGACATACATAACAAAAAGGTGCCTTATCGAAATGTTGTAGCAGCCGAGTAAGGGAAATAAGCGTCGAACCAGAACCCTTAAATATATCAAGAATAATGGCACCTGCATCACCAACTGAACTCAACCGTTCAACCCACTCGCTTTTCTGATATTTGGAGACCACCCGGTTCCAAGAATTTCCAGCGAGTTGAGCTTCTTTTATTGCATTCTTCGGTATTTTAACTATATATAGTTTTCTGTCAAAGAGAGACAAAAGTTTGTTACTAAGTGCTGTAGAATCCGCCTCATCGGGATGAATTACAAAGAAGTCATCTGGAAGCGGATTAGAGTGAAGCAGGTTGAATATCTTGAACCCGATCCAGTCACCAAAGTCCTCTAATATCTTCGAGAAGACAGGGAGCGTATCGTATCGAAGGTCTTTATTTTCTGGAGATTCCTCTAATGGCTCTGGCTCCCAACTTGAAAATGATATCATGTGAAACATATCAAACGCTCGAATCCTGAGAAATGACTCGTGGGATTCTGGAAGAAATGGTAGCTTCAGATTACACTGAAGACAAGGGGTGAGTTCAGATTCTCCACTTCGAGACACAAAACCGTATATGTGGTTGTCTCCACATCTTGAGATCTTTGCGCCGCTCTTATTTATGCAAACAACGACCTCATTTGACACTTCAATTCCCACAGCGCGCAGATTTTTTATATAATGATTCAACGTGGAGCCCGTCTCAAATGCGTCTAGGACGAGGACGGCCTTGCCAATCTGCATCACGGCTTTTCTGAGATCAACACTTTGCAGGACGTCCACTATGCGTTCAGTTAGGATGTCACGTTCTGAACCAAAAGCTTTTACAACATTCCTAAAGGAGACATTATTTTTTAAATCGAAGAGTATCGATTTGTATCCATTCCCATGTTCACGCCACCAATCAGAAAACAGAAAAGAAAGCTCGTTCTCACAATCTATCATATAGTAAGAATAAATTCTACACCTACTCGTTCCATTTTGCGGATCATAACTTTGGAAATGACCTAATCTACGAATACACTTCCGCTCCAATTTGGAAGAAGGATCACCATACATTATCTTTATGAGATTGCGGTATTCTTCAGGGAATTTGGGCATCTCTTGGCGTTTCGATGAAAAATCATGATAATCGCCAGAATCTGGAATGAAAAAAACAGCAAACTCGGGCTGCAGTAACTCCTTCATTCTTTCGAATTGTTGAAATGATGAAGAATTTGGCCCAGGAAGTTCAGAGAGAAGTACTGCGAAGAAAACACACAAACCGTTCTCACATGATTCCTTGATACCGTCGGCGAGGGCAAAAAGCAAGGGATCACGCACTGAGACGAAAGCGTTGCTTGTAAAATCAATAATGCACAGGTTCAGAGGACCATCGGAGTCACTTGCTACAGTTAGGGTATCTGCAAGTACCTGTTTGATGTACGCTGAGTGGTGCACATATTTTTTGTGATCGATCGGAGAGGTTAGTTGACTGCCAACACGCGTGATGACCGCACCTTCTTTGAGCAAAAGTCCTGCGACTTGGTCATGGAATTTAACTCGCTTGGTGCTGATTTGCCGTACACCAGAAACACCTATTCTGATGTCCAAGGAAACATAGTTCATCTACTCAAGTTATTCCCTTGATTGGCAGTTTAATAGTGATTAGATTCCCTCTAAACCCTGGGAATACTTCGGGATAGGCTGTGATTGTGCACTTATAGTGCACATTAAACTGTACTCTGTATGCATCGTGAGCCATTTCCATTAGAAGCCGGTAATTGCCACTTCGGATAAACAGACTTCCTTGGTACTGATCGAGAACTGTCTTAGTAAGGGAATAGAGCCCCATCCCCGGCATCCAATCCAAGTATAAATTGGGCTCTTCAGGGGCTGCATTCTCGTAAGGCTCAACTGCCGGCACTTGATCGTCTACTGTCCTTGAAATCCCGGGATACAGACTTGAAAGTAACACTCTGGCCTCTGTTGAAGCTGCAGTCAGATCTTCTGACTGGTTTACCACGATTTCCCTGAGCTTGGCTCCTTCAAAGTTTCTTACCCTCACATGAATCGCATCATACATATAGAGTGGAAAACGAAACGCTCGGACGTTTTTGCCAGCTTTGAGTACATTCAACAGAGTACTGGGAATGCTATCTCCATCATCCCAGACACAGATTCGAAGGCTACCTTCAATTTTTTTCTTCTCAGCTTCCATTGAAGTCCTCTTAGTATTCACCTCATCATCTCGTATCGCCTTGCGAGCAAAATGAGAAACTACTTGAATAATACGTGCCTTGGGATGTCGCACGGCATTACTTATGGCTTCATAAATAATCACTCTTGCAATGTCGTCTTTTGGCTTTTCACTTCCTAAGTGCTTCATCAGCACTTGCCTTATCAAGGCACCAGTCCATCTTTTGCTTTCATTTCGCGGAGCGGCAAAAAGCGGTTCAGTTTGCATGACATCGTGTTTTCCGGATGAAAATGTTGTGAACTCAAAAAAATTTCTTTTTGTGTTTGGATTCTCATTCCAGTCAGGATTGTATTCTAAGGCATCAATACCATCACCGACACCGCGATAAGCCTCCTGCTGTTCCGCAAGATAATGATAATCTTCGGGTAACAGAAAGAGCTCAAAAGGGGTTTTTGTAGCTCTATTGACAGCTTCGGCAAATCTCCAAACATCAAGAAAATCTCTCGCTTTTTTTGCCTTCGGATAGCCCAGAAAAGTTTCTAGATTGTTTTCCTTTCGTTGGACGAGAGTCGCGATACAATTTACTAGGGCTGGTATATCGATAAATTCTGCCTGCTCGAAATCAAACAACAGGGGTTCTTTACTATCAGTTTCTTTGTAGAACCTTGCCAATTGGTCTTCAATATCGTCCGACAAGACCGTCCCGACAAAGATAAGATGGCCACTTCTCTTAAAAGTTTTACGGCTAATTAGACTGCTCTCGCGAGCTTCCTGTTCAGCTTGGATCATTACAATTCTATTATAAGGCAGTAAGATAACAACACAAGGTTATTCCCAGAAATTTGGTTATAATAGAACAATAGATATAGTATTGTCAAACACTCGGCAGAGAGGTTTTTTGTTTACAGGTGGTATTGCAGGACTGTCGAGGTCGCGAGATTTCCGCTTGTACCCATCACAATAATCGGGATATCTGGACGTGAGGATTACTGTGAGCACTTGTTATCGGATTTCTCATCACTAAAACGTTTCTTTGTGGCTGAAGTCCGCATTTATTGATCACTTTGAAGGGCGTTTGTTAGATGAAGAAGCTAACAGATTACCTGACACTGTATGATGGGTCAAAGAGTGGTTGTTGCAATTAAAGATGCATATTCACTTTTTTCCATGAACCCTGAGCAAATCTAACACCCAGCATCAAAAATGTAATCAGTCTAATCTTTGCCTCCTTTCTTTCGTTTAGAATACCAATCTTTACTGTCATACGAAAGAAATATTATTATCTCCGAGATAATGTCAAGGACTTATGCTTCATGAAAAAATCCTTGAGTAGAGAAACGCTGTCAATGGGTTCGTAACATACATTCTGAACACATGGAATAACAGAGCCTTTATCTTCTCCATAAACTATGCTCATATAGGGGCTAAAGGATGAAAGGGTTATGTCGGTTAGCTCACTATTGGGCGCTGTGTGTAAGAGGAGTTTCAGCGTATGAAAGTATGCATCCATTGCACAAAAATAGTATCCTGAATGAATATTCATATCATTTGCAATCGATGAAAAAACTTTTAATGCAGCCTCTGCATAGTGGTGATATTTTTCCTTTTCGGTCATAAGATAAAGTTTCAGTAAAAGTATGATGCCGAGTGAATTTGCAGATGGGTGAGGAATATCTTCTATTATTTTGAGTCTTATCCCAAGAATTTCACTGTCTGTATCAAAGAAACCCCCTTCGTCTTTATCCCAGAATTTCTTTATACATAACTCCATAAGAGTATCCGCTTGATTAAGATAAGACAAATCACCCGTCACTTCATATGCAGCGATCAATGCCTCTATTAGATGGATATAGTCATCCAGAACTGCCTTTATACCTTCTGTGTGAAAAAGTTCGTTATTTATAAAATGACTTTTCATTATCCTCTTGAGGGTCTTAAGGGAAAAGTCTTTCAGGCTCTTATCTTTCAATATTCTGAAAGCCCTTAGGAATGCTGTAATAAGCATCCCATTTATTGATGTATAAAATGTTCTATCAATAAATGGCGATTCTCTTCGACTTCTTTCCTTGAGTAACTTTTCTCTACCCTGATGTATTATTTCAGAAACTATTTGCACGTCCATTCCGATCTTCTGAGCAATTTCTCCTGCATCTATCGAAACAAATAGTACTTTTTTTGATGAATCATGGTGCATGGAACCCCTCTTATGACAAAGGTGAAGGGATAATACCTTGTTTTCTTCATCATTCAGTACTCTCCTGAAATCCTCATCTTTCCATGTAAAATATCCACCTTCATCATCAGGAGTGACATCTGCATCCTGGCTTGAATAAAATCCACCTTCGCGATCAGAAAGTACGTGACGAATAAAATTGATAATTCCTTCTGCGACCTCTCTGAAATATTCGTATTGAAAGACAGAATATGCATCAATATAATTTCTTAAAAGCCAAGCATTGTCATCTGCCATCTTCTCAAAGTGAGGAACAATCCATGCCTCATCAACAGAATATCTGTGAAAGCCACCTCCAATCTGGTCATGAAATCCACCTTTTGCCATGGACTCAAGGGTCTTTTTTACTGCAAATCCAATAGATTCTTTTGTGGTCAAAAAAAACCTGTTTATCAGAAATTCAATAGCTCCCGGCATTGGAAACTTGGGGGAATTACCAAAGCCACCATTCTGATGGTCAAATTGAGATAGAATATTCTTTACAGCATCGGTGAGCAAAGATTCATTTATTTCTCCCTGCAATAAGGGTTTTGACTTCAGATCGTTTATAAGCCTCTGGCTATATTCTGAAATCTCTTTTCTATCAGTTTTATAAAAGTCAGCCACTGCCCTTAACACCTTCTTAAATCCAGGCCTGCCAAGGCTATCCTCTGGTGGGAAATACGTCCCTCCCCAAAAAGGTTTTTTATCCGGGGTTAGGAATAGACTAAGGGGCCAACCACCTCCAAACCCCATAGCAGCAACTGATTGCTGATATCTCCTGTCTATATCAGGTCTTTCATCCCTGTCAATTTTTATGCTTATGAAATTTTTGTTAAGAAGCTCTACTATCTCTTCATCTTCAAAACATTCCTTTGCCATTACATGACACCAGTGGCACCAAATAGCACCTGAGCTGAGAAATACAGGCTTATCTTCTTCCTTTGCCCTGTTAAATGCCTCATAAGACCATGGATACCAGTCAATACTCTGAGATGCTGAATGCTTAAGATAGGGGGATTTTTCTTTAGAGAGTCTATTCAATTACTATGAAAACCTTTCTTCTTTCCAAGGGTCTGCAGAATTACTATATCCTCTTGTTTCCCAGAACCCTTTTTTATCTTCCTTTATAAACTCGATACCTCTTACCCATTTAGCGCTCTTATAGGCATACTCCTTTGGAACGATTAGTCTTAAGGGAAAGCCATGCTCTGGGGATAATGGTTCCCCATTATATTCGTATGCAAAAAAAACATCGCTACCCAAAGCAATATCTATAGGTAGATTTGTGGTATATCCTTGCTCTGCAATAATGATAACAAATTTCGCTTCTTTGAGTGGTTCTGCCATTGAAGCTAAGGTTTTAAAAAGGATTCCTTTCCATCTTAAGTCGAATTTGCTCCAGCCTGTTACACAATGAAAGTCAGCGGTCAACTCGGTTGCTGGTAAAGATAGCAAATCTTTATAGGAGAATTTCAAAGATTTTTTTACAAGCCCTTGACGGTGAAATCCCATGTTTTTTTATTAAATGCAGGGACATCTCCGTAATGAAGTACCGGGAAGTCTTCTCTTAATCTTTGACCTAGCGGGAGTCTGTCTTTTTTCATCGCTTTTGTTGCTTTTTGAGCAACTTCATCATCTCTCTCCTTTTTTATTTCAGCCTTGCCTCAACTGCTGACCAATCAATATTTTTAAAGAATGCCCCTATGTAATCGGCCTTCTTGAGGCCGTAATCGAGCATGAAGGCATGTTCAAAGACATCTATTATCAATAGAGGATTGCAACCAGCCGGATGAGAAACGTCATGTTCGTTTATCCAAAAATTCATAAGCTTCCCATTAATAATGTCTTGATAAAGAATAACCCAGCCGATCCCCCTCATTGCCCCTGTTGCCTTAAAGTCTTTCTCCCATGCCTCATAACTGCCAAAACCCTCAGCAATCTTCTTTGCAAGTCGCCCATTTTTATCAAGTGGGGCCTTGCCTCCAAGGTTTTCGAAGTAGTACTCATGAAGCCTCATACCATTGAATTCCCACCCAAGCCTCCTCTTAAGCTCAGCAAATTCTGGAGTCCCTGCCTTATCACTCTTTAGCAACTGTTCAGTGGTATCGAGAACCTTATTAGTGTTGGTCACATATCCCTGATAAAGAGTGAAATGATTTTTTAGGAGTGTTTCGCTGAATCCCTCCATGCCTATGAGTTTTGAATAATCCTTTGCAGTGTAAGCCATTGTCTTGTCCTCCTTCTTTTTTTGTATGCGACTATTTATTTTCTTCTTTGAAACCTGACTGTATAAGCCTCATCCGCCTTGCCAACTCTCTCAGGGCATCGGCAAGACTCATTCCAGTATTCATCAAATCTCTTATAACTTCCGCTTTTGAAAGCTCGTTTATTATCTTTTCACTATTGTTATCCGTTAAACAAATATTCTTACCAGTCTGTATCTGCATAGTAATACAGCCTTCTATCTGCTCGGGGGTGAATCTATTTGCAAGATCCTTTATCTGCTTTACATCCATGATAGTAAAGTTTAACCTGTTTTAATAAGAATTTCTCATTTTTATATAGGTCGTATCTGTTCACAATGCCATAGAAAATCCCTTTAGCAATAATATTGGAGAAGCAAGAGCGATGCCAGGATAGAACTCTTTGATTTCATTGGTATTTAATAAACAGAAAATGAAATTTCATCAGGCAAATTGCCTTGCCGGCAAGGCAATTTGCCCTAAAAGATATCCATAGATTTCCCCTGATGATAAGATTTTTAAATGAACTTTGATATAATTCGTAACAGAGTATTATAAATACGAAAGTTAAACCCGAATAATGCAGACATTGTTCAAAAATTTATTTAATCCGCCTTAGGCGGATTAACTCGATGATTTTATTAAAAATATCTCTATTCTTTTTAGTCATTAAAATATTCCAAATGTCATCAGTTAAAGGTACACTAAGGTATCGAAAAATAAATTTTTTCACAACATCAGCATTATTTAAATTGCAGGTTTTGGGTTAAAAGGGAAATTTTATGGAAGAACTGAAACTCCAGGTTTTTGAACCGAAAGAAAAGGTTGGTCTTATTATTGTTATAACAGGGCATGGAAAGGGAAAGACCACTTCAGCTTTAGGCATAGCACTGAGGGCTGTGGGCTACGATATGAGGGTCTGTATCATAGAGTTTATGAAGGGGGATATGTATTCAGGGGAGATTGAGGGTATAAAAAGACTGTCTCCAAATGTTGAACTTTACCTCACGGGCAAGGGGTTTTGTGGGATAATGGGCAACCAATACCCTTTTGAGGAACACAGGGTAAACGCCCAGGATGCACTAAAATTTGCAAAGGAGAAGATGTTTTCTGGAAATTATGACATTTTAATTCTCGATGAAATCAATAACGCTCTAAATTTGAAACTTCTCGATCTCCCTCAGGTACTGGAA
>Ga0315282_10018054_pt1 | contig 10132 bp, 6 predicted proteins | sample YL17G07_20_MG_FD_203693 | JGI IMG/M metagenome (GOLD analysis project Ga0315282, IMG submission 203693) | Sediment microbial communities from Yellowstone Lake, YNP, Wyoming, USA - YL17G07_20 | ecosystem: Environmental > Aquatic > Freshwater > Lake > Sediment | place: USA: Wyoming | collected... | reverse complement strand
GGCCGTCTTTTCCACCAAGGCCGGCTACGCTGGTCTGTCCCGCTTCATTTCCTCCGAAGCTTTGGCGAAGGAGAAAACTTAAGGGTTCTTCTCCCTGAAGTGCGGGTAACGATGAAACGTCAACGCAAGCTCAATACGGATCATGGCAGTTAAGGGGAGGCTTGCCCGCTACGGGCTTGGTTATCTTTCGCCGATTACCCACCTTTGTTGGAGATGAGCCTTATTTATTGATTACAAGACCCGTAAACATGGGGGGTACAATGAAAAAAATGGGCGAGGAAACGTTGGCGTCGTAAAAAACCTGGTGTTTCCCATGGTCCTGCTCCTGGCTCTTTCGTCCCTGATATTCTGGGCGGGATGCGAGCCGAACATCCTGCGTCAAGATCGGGGACCTGACCCCCTCCGGGAGCTCGAGTGGAGTGGGAATTAACCCCCGAAGGGATGTCCCCGGTGACCCCATACCGGCGGGCGAGGTAAGCCTGTGCAGCTATTGGTCGTACACGAATTCGACGAGGTGCGCATACAGAACGAGTACGAGTACGAGTACGGGGAGCGCGACGCCCTGGATTGTATCTACGGGGCCATGGGGAAGTACAAGATCGACTCCAAGGGGGTCTACCTGACGGGCCACTCCCAGGGCGGGTTGGTTGCTTTCACCCTCGGGCTTCACCACCACGATCTCTGCGCCGCGTACGCTCGGAAACACCTAAAACCCATCCCCGCTATCCAGGCGCTGAGTGGGGGATCCCTGATGTGCCCTTTGAGGGGCTGACCACGGGTTTGATTTGTCATCTCTCAAAAGCTACCCTTGTATATAGAGATTTATGGCATGGGAAGGATGCAATCGATGCTGGCAAAAAATGGTCCGGGGAGGCCCGCGGGCTGCTTCGTTATCGCCTTTCTTATGGCATGCTTTCTTTTTCTGGCCGCCTCAGGCGGGTCGGCGCTCCCCGATCCCTCCCCGAGCCCGCAAGGGTCGGGTGACTCGCAGATAGCGTTCCCAGAGGCGGGCCACCTTCCATACCGTCCGGGCGAGGTACTGGTAAAGTTCAAGAGCGCCGCGGCGGAGGAGTGCCTTGATACACTTATGGCCATGGCCGGTGTCGATGGCGTGCTGGAGGAGATCGGCCGGCAGGGCCGGGAGCTCATCCAGTTGCTCAAGCTCACCCCGGGCGTCTCGGTCGAGCGGGCGGTACAGGCATTACAGTCCCTGGCGGGCGTGGTCTACGCCGAGCCCAACTACATCGCCCGGGCCGCATACACGCCCTCCGACCCCGATTACCAGCCGGAACAATGGGGACTCCACAACACGGGCCAGACCATAGACGGGCAGGCGGGGACCTCGGATGCGGACATCGACGGGCCGGAGGCCTGGGACATCGAGAGGGGGCAGTCAAACCCGGTCACGGTGGCGGTGATCGACACCGGGATAGACCTCGGACACCCGGACCTGAGTGGCAAGATAGGGGGCGGTTACAACTGGGCCGGCATCACCCAGAGCCGCTATTACTACTACGATTACAGTTACACACCACCGCAGCGCTACACCACTGCCCGGTACTTCGGCTACAGCTCGTCGACCCTCAAACGCGCTCAATCGATAACAGGGACCGGCCAACCGCTGGACCACGTAGGGTTTTTTCTACAGAAGACGGGAAGCCCAACCGGGAATATCACCGTTTCCCTGCGGTCCGCCCGGGACGGAATGAGTCTCGCTTCATACACCATTACCCCCGCAGAGGTCAGCGTCATCAGGAGCGAGATATACAAACAGCTCTCGCCCGCCGTTACCCTGACCTCGGGCTCCACCTATTACCTGGTTTTGGAAACCGCCAACAATGATTCGACCAACTACTACTACCTGTACGACAACTGGGGGACCAGCAACCCCAGCACCGACCAGTACGATCCCTACCGGGATGGGCAGGAAAGCCGCTGGGACGGCTCCGTATGGGTGGAATACCCGAACGACGACCTCTACTTCCGGACCAACCCCAACGCCGCTCCCCGCGACGACAACGGCCACGGCACTCACGTCGGGGGGATCATCGGCGCGGAGGCGAATAATGGGAACGGGGGGGTGGGCGTCTCCTTCGGGGCCCATCTCATGCCCCTCAAGGCCCTGGACTGCACGGGAAGCGGGCCCTACTCCGACATCATCAGCGCCATCTACTACGCCGCGGATAACGGCGCCGGGGTGATCAACATGAGCCTGGGCGGGCCTTCCTCCTCCTCCGCCTTGCAGGACGCCGTCAGTTACGCCCACGGCAAGGGGGTGGCGATCTTCGCCGCCGCGGGCAACGACGGCAACACCACCATAGATTATCCGGCCGGATGCGGCAACGTGATGGGGGTTGGAGCCACCACCAACCAGGACCTCAAGGCAGACTTCTCAAATTACAACTCCAGCGTGGACATTTCCGCGCCGGGATGGTACGTCTATTCCACCATGCCCACCTACCCGGTCGCGTTGAACGGCTGGGGATACGCCCAGGATTACGACTACCTTTCCGGCACCTCCATGGCCGCCCCCATGGCCTCCGGGCTGGCCGCCCTGGTGCGGTCCGCCAAGCCGGGTTACACCCCCGGCCAGGTCGAGCAGGTGATGGAGGATTTCGCAGATGACCTGGGGGCGGCCGGCCGGGACGACTATTTCGGCTACGGCCGTATCAACGCCTTCCGGACCCTTGAAAAAATGCCGGCTTTTCCTTATATTGACCACCTCAGCCCTTCCTCCACGGCCGTAGGGGAGAAGGTCACCATATACGGCACCGCCTTCGGCTCCGGCGGGGCGGGTTCCTACGTCTCCTTCGATGGAGTACAGGCCACCCGGTACGATATCTGGGGGGACACCACCATCGAGTGCCGGGTGCCCCCGGGTATATCCGGCCAGGTGCAGGTGACCGTGACCACGCCGGGCGGTACATCAAACGGCCTGCCCTTCACGGTGAAGGCCCCCCCGCCGATGACCACCTGGTACCTGGCCGAGGGGGCCACCGCGGGGGGCTTCGAGACCTGGGTGCTGGTGCAGAACCCGGGCGACGCCGCCGTGGATATAGACATGCGCTTGCAGACCGAGTCCGGCGAGGTACCGGGACCCCGGGACACCATCCCGGCCCGCACCCGCCGCTCCTACAACCTGGAAAAGTATGTCAATACCTACAACGTCTCCACCAAGGTCACCTCCAGCGGGGGAGGGGTGGTCTGCGAGCGGGCCATGTACGGCGGAAACCGCGCCTGGGGGCACGACTCCATCGGGGTCACCTCGCCCGCCACCACCTGGTACCTGGCCGAGGGGGCCACCGCGGGGGGCTTCGAGACCTGGGTGCTGGTGCAGAACCCGGGCGACGCCGCCGCCTCCGTGGGCCTGACCTACATGACCCCCGGCGGGACGGTTCCCGGACCCCACCTGGATATTCCCGCCAACACCCGGTTTTCGGTAAACGTTTCGGATCTCGTCCCCAACGATTACAACGTATCCACCGTCGTGATCTCGGACCGGCCGGTGGTGGCCGAAAGAGCCATGTATTGGGGCGGGAGGACCGGCGGATCAGATTCGATCGGATATGCCCCCTGACCCGGGCGAACCCCAAGGTTTGACCAAAGGGTTTTCTTGTTCCCGGTCACCCCCTCGGGAGGTTCACCGGGAACAGCCTTCAGGTGTGAGACATGGTAAATAATGCCATCATGATACGGCAAAACATGCAACCCAAGAACGGGGGCCTTGCATTCCCGGCCAGCCCGTCGAGGGTAGTATCTCTCCGTCTTAACCTCGGGCGGGTAGCGCTGCAATAACCCGAAACAACAACCCTTCCCATTGATTATAATAAGAGGCGGGCGGGAGCCCGTTATTGCCGTTGAGGATAGGGGGAGCGCATGGATGAAAAGTATATCCTGGTAAACGACGTGGGCACCACCGGGACCCGGGCGGTGGTCTTCGACCGCAAGACCAACGTGATCTCCGAGGCCTATGCGGAGATACCGCAGGTCTTCCCCCGGCCCGGGTGGACCGAGCAGGACCCGGTAGCCCTCTACGAGAGCTGCGTGGAGGTCACCAGGAAGGCCCTCGAGGGGGCCAGGGTGGGGCCGCACGAGATCGCGGCCATGGGGATTACCACCCAGAGGGCCACCAGCATGCTCTGGGACGCCAGGACGGGGGAGCCGGTCTACAACGCCATAACCTGGCAGGATACCAGGATGTCCGACACCTGTGAGAAAATCAACCACAGCCCCCTCTTCAAGCTCCTCCACGTGGTGGGCGGCGCCTACCAGAGAATAGCGCCGCTGGGCAAGGGGCTGAGGAGAAGCTCCCTGGGCAAGCTGCTGATCACGGCGGCCCACTTCACGGTGACCCCCGCCCAGTCCTCGGCCCACGCCAGGTGGATCCTGGACAACGTGAAGGGGGCTGAGGAGAAAGCCCGGGCGGGCAGCCTCCTCTTCGGCACCGTGGATGCCTGGCTGGTCTGGAATTACACCAAGGGGGCGGTGCACGCCACCGATTTCTCCAACGTGAGCGCCACCGGCATGTACGACCCTTTCGGGATGAAGTGGAGCACCCTGCTGCTCAAGCCCTTCGGGCTCCCCGGCGGCGTGGTCCTCCCCGAGATAAGGGAGACCAGCGGAAACTTCGGAGTCACCGAGGTCTTCGGGGAACCCATCCCCATCAAGTGCGTAGTCGCGGACCAGCAGGCGGCTCTTTTCGGCGAGGCCTGCTTCGAGGCCGGGAGCGTCAAGTGCACCAACGGGACCGGGACCTTCGTCGATATCAACACGGGCGACGAGCCCATGGCCTCCATCCACAAGATGACCCCCATGATCGCCTGGAAGATGCTGGGGAAAACCACCTTCGTGATGGAGGGGATTATCTCCAGCGCCGGCTCCTCCATCCAGTGGCTGAGGGATAACCTCAAGATCATCGAGGACGCGAGCGAGTCGGAGGACCTGGCCGTGCAGGCCGGGGAATGCGGGGGGGTCTACGTGGTGCCCGCCTTCACCGGGCTGACCGCCCCTTACTGGGATCCCTATGCCCGCGGAATGGTGATCGGGCTCACCCGCGCCAGCACCAGGGAGCAGATCGTCAGGGCCACCCTGGAGTCCATCGCCTACCAGTGCCGGGACGTAATCCTGGCCATGGAAAAGGACACCGGGGTAAAGGTCAAGAGCATCAAGGCGGACGGCGGGGCCTCACGCAACGATTTCCTCCTCCAGTTCCTGGCCGACATCCTCGACGCGGAGGTGGAGCGCCCGGAGATGCTCGAGGCCACGGCGCTGGGGGCGGCCTATTTCGCCGGCATCGCGGCGGGTTACTGGAAGTTCCCGGACGACATCGTGCGCATCCGCCGCGTGGACCGGAAGTTCGCGCCCCACATGGAATCCGCGGAGAGGGATGCGCTTTACGCTGGCTGGAAAAAAGCGGTGGAGCGGTCATGCCAATGGGCCGGAAAATGAGCCCTGGCGGGGACCGCTCGCCCTTGACGGTACGTTGATAAAAAGCGGGCGCCGTTTGAGCGAGGTGGCCCGAGGAAAGGACCGGTTAAAGCACGGGAGGGGTAAAATGTTTGACTTCATTATGACCGGCGAGCAGAAGAGCCTGCAGGAGGAGGTGCGCGACATGGTGAGCTGGGTGCCGCGCCAGCTCATCCTGGACATGGACGCCATGATCGCCCCCTTTCCCAGGTTTTTCCTGGAAGAGGCTGGCAAGCGCAACCTCCTGGGGCTGCGTTTCCCCACGGAATACGGGGGGAGGGGGCTGAAGTGGGTCGACGAGATCATCGCCATCTCCGAGATGTCCCTGGTGGGGGTGCCCCTCACCTGCCTCTACTCCCTGGTGAGCATCGTGGGGGAGTGCATCGTGCAGTTCGGTAACGAGGACCAGAGGCAGCGCTTCCTGGTGCCCACCCTGAAGGGCGAGAAAGTCTGCGCCGAGGCCCTCACCGAGCCCCGGGGCGGTTCGGATTTCTTCGGCGCCACCTGCACCGCCCGCCGGGATGGCGACTACTACGTCCTCCACGGGCAGAAGCGGTTCATCGTGGGGGCCGAGGGGGCTGACTACTTTATGGTCTACGCCCGCACCAACCCGGACGCCCCTCCCCGGGACGGTCTGAGCTGTTTCCTGGTGGAGAGGGATGACAACGTCGAGGTGAAGACGGTCTACGGCCTTTTGGGCGCGCGGGGGAGCGGCACCGGGAGGGTGCTCTTCCGCGACGCCAGGGTCCCGGCGGAGAACCTGGTGGGGGAGGAGAACGGGGCCTCCCATATCTTCTACCGCATGATGATCCCGGAGCGGATGACCTCCGCCGCCGGATGCGCCGCCGCAGGAGAGGCGATCGAGATCGCGGCCCGCTACACCACCCGGCGCAAGGCCTTCGGAATGGAGATAAGGAACTTCCAGGCCGTCTCCTTCATGATCGCCGAGAGCCTGGTCAAGCTGGACGCCATGCGCAGCCTGGTCTGGATGACGGCGCGGGCCATAGACGAGGGCATCCCCCACGGACGGATGAGGCGCATGGTTTCGGAAACCAAGAAATTCGCCACCGAGGCCATCTGGGACATCTGCTACGACGCCATGCAGGCTATGGGCGGGATTGGCTACACCAATGTCTATCCCATCGAGAGGATGCTCAGGGACGCCCGCCTTCTCTCCATCTGGACGGGAACCAACCAGATCATGAACCTCATCATCCAGCATGAGTTCTACAAGGAGTTGGAGGCGGAGGTGAAGGGCAAGCGCAACGTGGAGCTGGATGCCCCCGAGGCCTTCAACGAGGAGGAGAAAATTTACGAATAATCCTATAACCGGGATTACCTGATGTGAAAGCGCAGAGGTCAAGAGCAAGAATCATTTGATTTTGCTACGGGTTCGGCAAATCCGGCTTTCGTCTACCCTGAAAATACGTTACGACCCTATATCCAGTCTCCAACCAGGTCCCCATGCAACCCCTCCATTTTCATCCTCTGATGGTGCCGCGTCCGCGCGGCATGGGCGGCTACCCTAAGAATACGCCCTGTATTTTCATCCTCTGATGGTGCCGCGCACAAGGGCGGTATAAGGACGTCACGCTCTCTTCCTTTTGCTCTTCTACTATGCTTTTCAGGTGGTAAAGTCGGGGTCATGTGCTTCGCCTCCGTGGGGTGTTTCCGGAGGGGGATTTGGGCTGCCCGGCGGCGATGTGGCGGGTTCCATCGCGTTCTTTTCCCTGGCCTTGACCCTGAGCCAGGCCCGTATGGCGGCCTTCTTTTGCTCCGGGTCCCCGAGGTCGAAGGCTTGTCCGTCTATCTCGATCAATTTTCTATCCATAAACGCCCCATCAATACAAAAAACGAACAATTATTCATCGGCTTTTTGACCGGCCGGCTTAAAAACGAAGCGATTAAGCGGGGTCAGCCTGCCAAGACCTGACCCCATTCTACATGCCGTCGGTTATCGGATATGTGTCCCATGTCCGGGGCTGACCCCGTTGGGGTTGATCAGGGAATCCCGAAGCGCCGCTGCATCCTGGCCACCAGCTTCAACATCCAGGGCCACTGGCGGGCCTTGAAGCCCAGTAAACGGGTCTGGATAAACTCGAGGATCACCCCCACCGAATCCAGGGTGTCCAGGTAAGCGTAATCGATGGTCATGCCCAATTGCTTGAGGGTGCCGCGCTGCAGGATATCGATGCCCGCTTCGCGACAGGCCTGAAGCCGTTCCTCCAGGTTGTCCACGGCGAATCCCAGGTGATGCAGGCCCTCGTCACGGCCCCCGAGGGTATCGAGGTATAAATTAGGCCCTTCCATTATCTGGATGAGCTCCAGTTGGATCTTGCCCGTGAATCCCATGCCCATACGCCCGGTGACCGTTACCTCCCGGCCGCGGTCCAGGCAGTAATCCGTGTCTCCCTCCAGCACCAACCAGGGCCCTATCCCGAAGACCTTCTCGTATTGTTCGATCGACCTGTCCATGTCCTTGACATAAATCCCGATCTGGGCGAGTCGCGGCATATGCAGGTTCCCCCTTGAGGACATCTCTCAACCTCCTTTTCGAGGCCGCTTAACGCTTGCGCGGCGGCAGCTTGGCCAGGATGCTCGTGATACCCCGGACCAGGTTATCCTCGTAGACCTCGCGGGGTATCTTCTCGCTGTTCATCCAGTGGATGGCCGTCGTTTCGACCATGCCCACGAGCATGACCGCGGTTATGCCGATATTTTCGGGCGGTACCGCGGCAGTATCGGTATAAAAACTTATGCTCTCGGCCACGACGTCGATGATCCCGTGACGGATCTGGTTTATACGCTCCGAGACCCGGTTATCCACGTTCAAGTCGGTGGTGTAAATGAGGCGGTACGCCACCCCCGACCTTTCCACGAAGTCGAGATAGGATCGCACGTTGAGCATGATGCTGGTCCTCCAATCGGCCTCCTCGGCGACGGGCTCAGCTAACGAATTCCTCAGGTCATCGCCGGCCCGGTCCAGGATGGCTAAAAGGAGGTCCAACTTGCTGGTGAAATGCCGGTAGAGGATGGGCTTGGTGACATCGGCCCTTTCGGCGATGGTATCCATAAGGGCGCCGTGGTACCCGAATTCCACGAAGGTGCGCATGGCGGCGTCCAGGATGACCTTTCTCCGCTCCGATGCGGGCAACCGCCTTTTTATCTGGCTCTTATCCCTGTTCATGGCCTCACCAACCATAATATTAGCATTTCAGGCCCGGCAATGCTTGGTGGTGCGTTGAAATAGATAATAGATAATAGATATTTGGGTACTTGTTATGATATGGGAGCATTTATTGCCGTCTACGTAAAGAATGCAACAATTGATACCGGGGGAACGCTTATCCCAGGCCAAGTTACGTGCATGTGACTACAAACTGGACTTGCCTCTCTTTGATTCCAGCATTGCTTTATTAACGCAGAGCCATATAATTTCGGCTTACAACAATCCCGCTTACCCAATATGCAAAGTGGAATATATTGCCGCAGGGAGCGGAACGCAGCGGGAGGGGATGCAGCGGCGTTCGAATGCCAGCGTATTTATGAAACGGGGTACCAGGTTTAAAGGACGGGATGGCCTACGGTTCCATGGCCTATTTGGGGATCGTAAAGTAGAAGGCGGAGCCCGTGCCGGGGGAGGACTCGACCCAAACGTGGCCTCCCCAGCTTTCAACGGCCCGCCGTACCGTGGATAGGCCGATGCCCAGGCCCGGCGAGGAGTGGGAAAGCCGCTTGAAGGGCTCGAAGATAGCCTCTCTCTCCCCGGCAGGGATACCGGGACCGTTGTCCCTCACGAATACGGTTACCTCTCCCCCTTGCTCGTTGGACCCCATCTCCACCAGGGGGGCCGGGCTGCCAGCGCTGAACTTCAGGGCGTTTTCCACCAGGTTCACCAGAGCCTGCTTCAAGAGTACGGTATCGCCGATCACCTCCGGACGGCTGAATGAAATCTCCAGCCGGGCGTCGCGCTTCTCGACCATGTCCTGGTACTCCATCCATATTTCCCGTACCAGGTCCTCTAAGTTGACCCTCTCCCGGTTCTGCACGCCGCGGCCCGAGCGCGCGAACTCGAGCACCGAGGCGATCAGCTTTTCCATGCTCCGGGAGGCCTTGAGGATCCGGTCCAGGTACCCGATCTCCTCGGTGCCAAGCTTTCCCTCCGCCGCCTCCCGGACCAGGTTGGCGTAGCCGTTGAGGCTGGCCAGGGGGACGCATAGGTCGTGGGAAACGGTGTGTGCGAAGGCCTCCAGGTCCTCGTTGCGCGCTCTTAACTCGGCCTCGAGCTCCTTGCGGGAGGTGATATCCAAGTCCATGCAGAAAACCTCGGTGCACCTCCCCTCTATAACGATGGGGAACATGGTGGAATATACCCAGCGGCCCTTTCCCCACCGGTCGTGGGCAAGCCATTCCTGGGACGGGGAAGGGTTCGCCTCCGCCCAAACCTTTTGCAGCTCGGCCTGGAACCGCTCCGCCGCATCTTCCTCCAGGATGAGCTCCTCGACGGTCTTTCCCAACGCCTCCTCCCTCTTGAAGCCGTAAAGATCCTCCGAGGCACGGTTCCAGTAGGTGACCCTCCCCTCCCGGTCGTAACCCTGCACCGCCACCAGGGGCGCCTGCTCTATTGCTTCCTTAAACCGGGCCTCGGCCGCGGTGGCTATCAGCT
>Ga0315282_10018053_pt1 | contig 10133 bp, 8 predicted proteins | sample YL17G07_20_MG_FD_203693 | JGI IMG/M metagenome (GOLD analysis project Ga0315282, IMG submission 203693) | Sediment microbial communities from Yellowstone Lake, YNP, Wyoming, USA - YL17G07_20 | ecosystem: Environmental > Aquatic > Freshwater > Lake > Sediment | place: USA: Wyoming | collected... | reverse complement strand
GCGTCCACCTGCTCGGGGTAGAACACCGCGATGCCGTGCAGCGTCGAGTTGGTGTGCAGGGTGATGAAGGGCTCGCCGTCGGGGTTGCCGGCGCCCTCGACCGCGAGCAGAACGCTGCCCGCGTCGACGCTGCGGGCGGGCGCGCGCCAGGTGCCCTCCAGCGTTACGTTGTCGGGCACTGACAGGCGGGTCTTGATGAGATAGCGTCCGCCCGGAACCTGGACGATGCCGCCGGGCTTGCTCGCCGCGTCGAGCGCCGCCTGGAACGCGGCCGTGCAATCGGCCTCACCTCCCGCCTTCGCTCCGTAGTCGCAGACATTGAGATACATCTTCGGAGTCTCCTGTGCTGGCTCGGCTTGCCCCCACGCGGATGCCGCCGCAACCGCAATCGCCGCCGCAATCAAAATGAGCCGCATCGTCAGCCTCCTGGTATTATATATAGATGTCACCGCAAAGGCGCAAAGGACGCAGAGACTAAACGACATCGGGCAAGCCCAGCGCCACGCGCTTGATGCCGCTCTTCAGCACGTCAACGTTAGAGTTGAGCAGCAGCCCCAAGCGAAGGCCGGTTAATCGGAGATAAGTAAGAACCTGGGCCTCGTGAATCGGGAGCAGTTGTTCGACGGTCTTGACCTCGACGATCACGAGGTTCCCAACCACGATATCCAGCCGATAGCCACAGTCAACTGATTCGCCTTTATAGGTCAGCGACAGCGGCTTCTGGCGTTCCAAAGGGATGTCGCGAATCTTGAGCTCACGACAGAGGCATGCCTCGTAGGCTGATTCGAGTAGCCCCGGGCCGAGATGTCGGTGTACCTCGATCGCCGCGCCGATGATGGCCTCACTGAGCGCGTTCTCGGGCACTGAGTCGCCTCTGGTCATGCCTCTCCTGCTCCGGTCCCAACAAGAAGTCCGCTGCGCCGTTGCCCCTCTGGGACCCTGAGGGCCCCGTTCGGGGTCCTGAAGGGCGCCTCTTGCGGTGGATTACGTGGAGCGAAGACAGGTGTGCAAAGGGCAGGAGCTTTGCTCCTGCCCGTCACGTCGAGCCCGGCAGTCCCTCTCTGCGCTCTTTGCGTCCTCGGCCTTCGTAGCCTTTGGCGAAGTAGGCTCTGCGGTAAACCGGAATCAGTTCACTGCGCCGCGAGATAGATGCGGCCGGTGCTCTGCTCGAAGGTGACCTTGAACCCCAGCGCGTCGCGGAACAGCCCGAGCGGAACCATCGCCCGCTCGCGCACCAGCTTGGATTCCGTCTCGAGCATGTACTCCGTAGAATCCACCATCGCGGCGCGGCTGCCCATGGTCACCCGGATGTCGTGCGAGAACGCCAGCGCCCGCACCTGGCGGTTGGCCGCGATCCAGTGCACGGCCCCGCCGGAATGCTCGACGATAGCCCGGAACGGCGCCAGGGTGATGCTTCCTTCGCTGGCCAGCGCCACGTCGGTGTAAACGGGCTGGCCATTGAGCACCAACGCCGACTGCCACGGAATCCGCAGCACGCGGCCTGCGGCAACTTCAGTCTCGGCACTCAGGCCGTTGAAGCGCGCGATCACCGCGGCGGGGATGTCGTACCTTGCGGAGATGGTGCCAAGCTGCTCACCCGGCGCCACGGTATGGACGATCACCTCGCCCCGCTCAGCCACCGTCGCCGATAGGGCCGCCGGGGCCGACGGCGCGCGCGCGACCTGAACCGGCGCGGCCACCCGCGGCGCCTTCGTGATCGGGGGCGCAGGAGCAATCATGCTTCCGTGCGCGACCTCGGCCAGCGCCGCGACCTGCACGCCCTCCGGCGCTGAGGTCGGGGCCGCATCTGCCGGTGAGGACACCACAGGCGCGACTGCCGCGTAGGTTCGCGGTGCGACCGGAAGTGCGGCAATCTTGGGCAGCCTGGATATGGCGCTCGCCGCGGCCACCTTCGATGTCGCTTCGGCGGGGTCATCGCTCACCGTCGCGGCCTGAATCTCGGGCGCCGAGGTCGCGACCGCGGGTTCGGCAGGCGTCTGGACGGTTGCGGGAGCGGGCGGCGCCATCGCGATCCGCACCGGCTGCTTGGGAGCCGAGCTGCGCTCGTCGGCAACCGCGGGAGATGATGGGGAGCCGGCAGGCTCATCGGATGTCGCGGGTGAGCTGTCTGACGCGACCGCCGCAGTGAGGCGCGCGTCGCTGGTGGGCTTGAACGGAACTGAAGCGCTCGATGTGGGCGCGGCATGGCCGGGTTTCACTGCCATCGCCGTTGACGGTTTGGCGACCGCAGGCGCGAGCCGCGGCGCGGCGATTGTCCTGGGCGCCGGCGCGACAGGCGCGCGCGGCGTCGCCATTGATGGCGCCGATGGGTTGCCCGATTGCCCCACCGCCGCATCCGATGCCGCGGCCGCGATATCGGGCGCCGAGGCGTCGGCAGCAGTGCCGATAGGTTGACGGGCTGGTGCAGTCGAGGCTCGCGCCTGCGCGGGCGGCGAGGGCTTGATCGTCGGCGCCTCGGAGATCGTCTGCTGCGGAGCGGGAGGCGTCGCCGATGCGGCCGGCGGCGAAGCAGGCGCTGTCGCCGCGTCGGGCTGCTCGCGCATTTCGGTGCGCCCGCCGGGATTGTTGATGATGACGTGAATGGTCGGCGAATCGATCGGGTTGTCCGTGAGATCGAACGCGGTCGCGCGCAGAGCGTGGGCGCCGTTGAGATAGCGCGTGGTGTTCAACGCGTAGCTGAAGGGCGGCATGTTGGTCAGCGCGACGAAGACGTCGTCAATCAACAGCATCACGTAACGCACGTGGCTTTCATCGGTGGTCACACGCACCTGCGTCGTGCCCGAGATCTCCTGGCCCTCAGCCGGCGCCATGATCTCGATACGCAGCCGCTCACCGCTCTTCCCCGGCGCGACCGCCGATTCGAGCATCACCTCGACGTCAACCGCGCGGCTGTGACCGGTCGAGTCATAGACGCGCGCGGTCAGCGTATGCTTGCCTTTCTCGAAATCGCCGCAGCGCCAGGTCAGCTTACATGTCCCCGACGACACCGGGGGTGACACGGCAACGGTGTCATGCAGTTCGCCGTCGACGTACAACTCGGCGGCGCTGACCTTCGAACCCGTGCCGGCATCGAAGAGCACCGTAACGGTGGCGGTATCGCCGGTAATGACCGCGGCATGCGCGGGAGACGAGATCGCCGTAGCGGGACCGACCGGAGCCTCGGCAGGAAGAGCCGTGACGATGCTTGCGACGAGCAGAAAGGTGAGTGTGACGCTGAACGCAACAGCCTTACGCACTGCAGTGCCTCCAGTGAAGGGCGCCGAGGGGACGACAATACCGCCTCCAAACCCAGCGTATGCTAACATAAAGCCCCTACAGCGTCAACGGCAGATGATCGGGGGGTTCGCACATGGTGCGGGCGACCCAAAAGACTCCTCTCCCGTGAGGGCAGCGTAGGGGCACGGCATTCAGCCTTCGTAGCCGAAGCTGCTTCGGCGAAGTAGGCTGCCGTGCCCCTACGGAGAGGCGAAGGGCAAGTGTCCCCCCCGCCTCCGGCGGCCAAGCCTCGCCCCGCCCGCCTAAGGCGCAATTGGGGCAGTCCCCATTGATCGCGCCGCACCCGGCCGCGCGCTGTCGCGTTCGCGAGGCAGGATAATCCGCAGTATATGCCGAAACCCACATCCAACAAGCGGCTGCCGTAAGCTGAACCCCCGGCGCTACGCCGCCGGGGGCGGAGCTCTCTCTATTCTAAGGAGGGGACTGCCATGGGACGCAACTCCGGATCAAGGTTTGGCCCAGCGGGCACGAGTGTCGGACCTCGCCCGAGGTCTCCCGGCCGGGGCGGCTTCACCCTGGTCGAGATTATCGTGCTGATCGTTATCATCGCGGTGCTGGCCGCGGTCACCCTCAACTTCTCCGGCCTCACCCGCAGCCGAGAAGCGGCCCGCAAAGCCACCTGCCTCTCCAATGTGAAGCAGATCGCCCTCGCCGCCCTGATGTACTCCCAGGACTACGATGACGTGCTCCCCGCCTGCGTCGCCAGCGACACGCAGGGCAGCGCGCATGCGGTCGGCGGCGTCTATCGCAACTTCACCCATGACGCCTTTGTCAAAGACGTCACGGCCCGGTACGGCGCGCAGTACGTGGACGGCCGCTGGATGTGGCAGCTTGCGGACCTCCTGCTCCCATACACCAAAGGCGAGTACGTCTTCAACTGCCCAACGCTGACGCGCCGCGATGCGCGCTTCAAGCTCGAGACCTACATCGTCGGCACCAACATCCGTCGCGGCATGACCGACCCCCGCGATCCTGTGCGCGCCCTGATCCGGACGCCACACAAGCGCAAGGTTCTTCAATCCGGTTCGTACATATATATGTGCGGCCACTATCCATACGGACCGGGCATGAAGGCCGGCCCCTACGGCGTCAGCGGTCGCAGCGAGCCGGGCATCGCGCTGTTCAGTATCATCGATACCGCCGTCTTCCTCGGCTTCGCCAGTCAGAGTGGAGTACCCGGTTCGCTCAATCCCCAGGACTATTTCGCCTGCACCAACGCGATCAATGCGTTCGACGACGTGATGCGGAAGCCGCTCCTCGCATGCGACTCCTTCGGCGTACACGAGGGCTACGCGACGGACTATATTCGCGAGCACGTCATCCCACCTGAGCTGCACGGCTCGCCGCCGAAGATTCCGATCGCAACGCCCATGGCCTTTGTCGACGGCCATGCGAAGTACTGGCGCAATGGTTACTATGAGACGCTTCGCCTTTTTGTCTCGCGCAACAAGACGCCGTGAGATTCAGCGGAGATCGTAACCCATCCGCTTGCGCAGGTCTTCAGACTCGCGCATGCCCTAGAGGAGCGCTGTCATGCAACGCGACCCCGGTTTAGCCCGCGTACACAGTTTCGGTCGGATCGATCTGGTGGTGGTCGTCATCATCGTGCTGATTGCGGCGGCGGTCGTGTTCAACGCCGCCGCGCTGGGGCCGGGCGATGCCAGAGAAAAAGCCGCCTGCATGTCGAACCTCAGATACATCGCCCTGGCAACGCTCATGTACGCGTCGGACTACGGCGAGACACTGCCCTTGTGCGTGCCCAGCGATAGGGAAGGCACGGCTCACGCGGTTGGCGGGGTTTTCCGAAATCGCACCTGGGAAGATTTCCAAAGTCAGGTGACAACCAAGTACGGCGCGCAGTATGCGGATGGGCGCTGGATGTGGCAGCTCGCGGATGCGCTCGGCCCGTACGTCCGCGCCGACGATCGCTTCAACTGCCCCACATTGGTTTGGCGCGATCCTGGCCTTCGGATGAAGCGCTACGTCGTCGGCACCGATCCGACGGGCAAGAAGGATCCGCGCGATCCGCTGCGCGCGCTCCTGCCTGGCAAGGACCAGCGAAAGGTCCGCCGCTCCGGGTCCTACGTCTACATGTGCGCGCACCGCGATCGCGCCCGCGAAATGCCGCAAGACTTCGGGTCCGGGGGCGGCGTTCCAGTGTTTCAGATGCTGTCGGCCGCGCAGATGCTCGGCTACATATCCGGCGATGATCAGCCCCAGCATTACTTCGCATGCGGCAATCACCTGGTCGCCTTCGCCGATCCAGCGCATAAGGCCCTGGTCATGTGCGACTCCTTCGGCGTCCACGAGGGCTATGATCTCGACTACATTAATGATCATGTGATACCCCCCGAGCTCGGCGGCGCCACACCCACGATTCAGCCGGCGACGCCGGTGGCCTTCGTGGACGGCCACGTGGCTTATGTGCGGATGAAGTTTTTTGATATCCTGGCAATGCTCGTCTCCCCGAACGAAAAGAGATAGACTTCGAGGCCGGTGAGAGGCACCACGTTAGGTCGTATTGTTGCACGGCCTTTGCGCTTGGGAAGGTGGTCCGGTAGCCCTCGTTGGCAGAACCTGGGCGCGAAGGGATACCCGCCATGCGGCGTCGCCGCGGTTTCACCGTCATCGAGTTGCTCGCTGTCATCGCGCTGGTCGCGATCGTGGCAGCGATCCTCATCCCCGCTGCGGCGCGCGCCCGCGAGAACGCCCGCAAGGCCACCTGCATTTCCAACATCAAATCGGTCGGGATCTTCTGCAACAAGCAAAATAGCAAAATAGGGACAGTTACCTTTTTCGCGCCCTGCTCTGCGCAGCGAGGAAGCTGAGGATTACCGAAAAAGGTAACTGTCCCTGTTTTTCCGTTAAGGGAAAACTCCTCCCCCACGGCGAATGGTGTCTGCGCGCGGAATCCCGCGCTTACCACCATTCACGGAGGGCAGACTGAGACATGGGAGAGTTGTGTTTCAAGGACGGCGAGAAGGTTCTCTTTATCGGCGACAGCATCACCGACTGCGGCCGGCGCGACGCCGCGGCGCCGCTGGGCGACGGCTACGTCAGCCTGCTGCGCGATCTCGTGACCTGGGGATGGCCCGATCGCACGATCGCGTGGGTCAACAAGGGCATCGGCGGCAACAAGGTCACCGATCTGCGCGACCGCTGGGAGGATGACGTCATCCGCGAGGCGCCGGACTGGCTCAGCGTCAAGATCGGCATCAACGATCTGCACGTCCACATGATGGGCGATCCCATGGGCGTCTCGCCCGCCCGATTCCGCGAGGTGTACGACGAGATCCTGACCCGCGCGGCCGCGCGCACCAAGGCTCAACTGCTCCTCATCACCCCGTTCTTTATCAGCACCGACCGCTCCGGGCAGTCGTATCGCTCCAGAGTCCTGGAGCTGCTGCCGGAGTACCTCGATACGGTGGAGGCGATGGCCAAGAAGTTCAACGCGCGGCTGGTGCGGCTGCAGCCGATGTTCGAGCGGCAACTGCAATTCCGCCCGCCCGACACGTTCTGCCCCGAGCCGGTGCACCCGTATCGCAGCGGGCATCTGCTCATCGCGCAGGAGGTGCTCCGGGCGCTGTGCGAGTAGGGGCGACGCGCCCAGTTGTTGCGCAACTCGACACGGACAGGTCGGGATGGAATGGCTAGGTCCCCAAAGGGACCGCCATGGCGGCCACAGGCTTAGCCACCCGACCCCTACGGCCCATGCTCACTGGCGTAGGGGTCGGCCTCCTGGCCGACCCGCTATGTTCAACTGCGCAATAGCCTCTCTGCCGTCGCCCGGAGTGCCTGGTACGACAGATTGCACCCTGTCGCCGTGAGCGGTGTGCGCAGGTTGCAAACCTGCGCCACCATAAGGAGCGGCACCGCCATGCGACGCAACGCCGGTCTCACTGTGATCGAACTGGTCTTCGTGGTCGTGCTCATCGCGGTCGTGGCTTTCATCATGTTCCCGGTGTTCGCCCGTGCGCCGGGCGGGCCCCACAAGGCCACGTGCCTCTCAAACCTGAAGCAGATCGCCCTCGCCTGCATCATGTACGCCCAGGACTACGACGAGGTCTTGCCCACCTGCGTCGCCGATGACAGGGACGGCACGGCACACGCCGTCGGCGGCGTCTATGCCAACTGGAAGGTCGCGGCGATGCAGCGCGATATCAGAGCCAAGTACGGCGGGAAGTACCTCGACGGCCGCTGGATGTGGCAACTGCCCGATCTGCTGATGCCGTATCTTAAGTCGCCGGACCTCTTCAACTGCGACAAGTTGCCGCGAGCGGATCCTTATTTCAAGATTCAGACATACACCGTCGGCACCGACATACAGGCCAACACCCGGGACCCGCGGGATCCGCTGATTCGCCTCATCCCACGCGCGCCCGGGAAGCCCGTTCCGCAGAAGGTCCAACGATCCGGCTCGTACGCCTACATGTGCATGCACCATCCGTACGGCCGGGGCGCGCGAGCGAGCGACTACGGCGCCGACTTCATGTCCCTCTGGGATATCGGAAGGCTCCTCGGCCTCGTTGGCGACACCGCCAACCCGCAGGACTACTTTGCTTGCGGTAATGCGGTTGGTGCCTTTGGCGATGCGGCGTGGAAACCCCTCGCGATGTGCCGGTCGTTCGGCGTCCACGAGGGCTATGGCTCCGACTACACTGCGGACCACGTCCCGCCGGCTGAGCTCGGCGGCGAACAACCGACGATCGCGGCGGCGACACCGATGGCGTTTGCCGACGCTCACGTGAAGTACGTGCGCCTCGACTTCTACGACATGCTCGCCCTGCTCATCTCGCCGAACAAGGTGAAGTAGGCGCCGTGTTCGAGACTGTCGCTATCCCTATAGCCTGCACTCGTGGCCACCTCGCGCCATATTCGCGGAGGCGTGTTGGTCGAAGCACCGGAAACGAGCGACTGTGCCTGGTCCGATACCCGAAGAGCTGATCATCCGCCCGCCGACCGAGGCCGGCAGCGTGCTGCTGCGCGTGACGCGCGGCTGCAACTGGAATCGCTGCCGGTTCTGCGGCATCTATACGCTGCTTGGCCAGCCCGATTTCGAGGTGCGCCCGCTCAGCGATGTGCTCGAGGACGTGCGGCGCGCACGCGCCGCTTACGGCGCTGACGCAACCACCTGCTTCCTGGGTGACGCCGATCCGCTCATCGTTGAGCCCGCCGACTTTATTGCGATCTGCCGCGCGATTCGCGAAGCTTTCCCGCGCATGGAGCGCATCACGTGCTACGCGCGCTCCTCGACCTTGTGGATGCGGCGCGCGGCGCTGCGCGAGATCGCGGCAGCGGGGCTGAATCGCGTGCACGTCGGCCTGGAGACGGGCAGCGATGATCTGCTGCGCTACCACCGCAAGGGCGTCAGCCAACGGCGCGCCATCGAGGCGGGGCAGGCGGCGCGCGCGGCGGGCCTCGAACTCTCCTACTACGTCCTGCTTGGCCTCGGCGGCGCCGATCGCGCCGACCTCCATGTGCGCGAGACCTTGAAGGTTCTCAACGCGGTGCGCCCGCAGTTTGTGCGCTTCCGGCGGCTGTGGATTTTCGGCTCCGAGGAGGGGCCATCGTGCCCGCTGTACGAGGACGTGCGGTCGGGCGCATTCGCGCCGCAGGCGCCCGAGGGCACCGTGCGCGAGATGCGCGACCTCATCGCCGGCATTGATTTCCCGACCGAGATCGAGGCGATTCATCACAACGTGCATGTGCGGCTCGCGGGGCGCTTGCCCGAGGACCGCGAGCGCATGCTGGTGCGGATTGACGCGTTCCTCGCACTGCCGGAGGAGGCGAAGGCGCGGGAATACGGCAAACCCTCGGTGATATGATCAGGCTCACCACAGAGGACACCCATTCGACGTTGCTCAGGGCAGGCCGAGAACACGGAGACGCGGAGTCTAGGGACGGACAACACGGAGATGACGGAGACGGCGTTGAGTCCGCCGCGGGTGAACACGTCTACCGAAAGGGGGCGACCGTCGTGTCCACCCCAACACCGTGTCTTGCGGACGCTCACGCCAACTGCGCGAGCCTGACCTTCCAGGATACGCTGAGACCGATGCGCGCCATGATCGCAGCGGGGCGTCCCGCTAGGCCTCTGCGCGCTTCAGAAAGTCGGCCGACGGCAGGGTCACAGTCTTACGCAATGCATCGCCCGCACGAAGGACCGGTCGGCGTCGGCGACGTACTGCTCCGGCGTTTTCCCCTTCGCTCGAAGCACCGGCACACGCAACCCATTGCACGCCCCGGCCACCTTGCCGTCCGCCGTCGCGATCGCCAGCAAGTTGCCGGCGAGCTCGAGCCGATCGCGAATTTTCAGGCCGTGCACGCCGTCATAGCAGGCCGCCGGATGGCTCTCCAACCGCCGCCGTGAGAAGTACATGCGAACGCCGGCGACGTAGTCGCCTTCGCGGGCGCGCTCATGCGACCAGAACTCACCGACGCGCCGCGAGTTGACCACGATCTCCCCATTGATGCCGCCGCGAAAGCCGCCGGGGGAGTTGAACATCACGTACTCCGCGTAATCGTCCGGCTCTTTCAAGATGATCGCGCCGATCGGGGGCGCACCGCCGGTCATGGACGCGGTGCTTCTCATCGCGCCATCGCGCACTATGCCCGGCATTGCATCCACGGAGGTTGTGTGCACGAGCACTTGGCGCAGCAGTCCGCTCCCCTTGACACCGCGGCGACGGATGCGCTCTTCGCCGTCGCGTCGCAGCGCCCGCTCATACCGTCTGCTAAGGTGATGCTTTCGCCGCCCTGCCGATCTCTCCGCAGCCGCAAGGCATTCGACACAGCGCTGCGCCAGCCACGATGGGCGCGCAATGATTGCGACCACG
>Ga0315282_10018052_pt1 | contig 10133 bp, 9 predicted proteins | sample YL17G07_20_MG_FD_203693 | JGI IMG/M metagenome (GOLD analysis project Ga0315282, IMG submission 203693) | Sediment microbial communities from Yellowstone Lake, YNP, Wyoming, USA - YL17G07_20 | ecosystem: Environmental > Aquatic > Freshwater > Lake > Sediment | place: USA: Wyoming | collected... | reverse complement strand
TGGCGCGCAAGGGTGACGGCAATCCCGGATGGATAACGATATGGCGAGGTTGGCAGAACATTATGATCATGTGCGACGGGCTTGAACTGATGAGGAAGCATCAGAAATGTGGGTAATGACAAGCCCTACGGGAGAGGGCAAGGGTGAGGGCCGTGCCGCCTTGCGTAGCCGCGCGCCATGCAGTCCTCTCCCGCGCACAATGATGCGACGATGGTTCAGTTCCTTCAGCCTTCAGCCTTCGGTCTTCAGCCTCCGTTATTCTCGCACCTTCCCACTTTTCCACGTTCCCACCTTCTCACGCGCCGCGCTATTTCTCCCCCTTGTCTATCTCCAGATGAAACCTATGCAGGAACCGATGTATCGCCGGCGCCAGAAGTACGCCCGCGCTCACAAGCAGAACGATCCCGCAGTATAGCGCATAAACCCCCGCAAAGATTTTCGCCGCATTCGTATGCAACTCATCCACCGGCCCCATGCCGCCCATGATCATCGCCGCGTTCATGAACGCATCCACCCACGACAAGCCTGCGAGGTAGCGATAGCCCAGAATGCCGATGATGAGTGATGCCGCGATGAGACCCCCGGAGATGAGCGAATACAGCAGCACCCGCCTGACGAAGGCCGTAAACGGCAGCAGCTTCTGACCTCTGCGCTCTAACATCCCCTGCCTCCGCTGCAATGTTTGCTACGAACGGCAACAGCGTATGGCAAGACACGAGCCTGCCGTTCGGGGTTTCCTCCAGTCTCCGGTCTCCAGTCTGCAGTCTCGCTTTATTCTTCCGCCTTCTCTTCATGCGGCATATCTTCTAACGGGCACCCCTCGCACCTCGCCTGCTTTCTGCAGAACTCCTTCCCCAACTGCACGATAAGCGCGTGGTACTCGCCGAAGAGATTGCTGTCCTGTTCGAGACTGTCTTCAAAGAGCGCCTTCGCGTCGTCGTATGTCGCGTCCTCGAAAGCGAGCCCGTGCCGCCCAAGCATCCTGCACGTGTACGCATCAACGACGAACGTCGCCCTTCCGGCCGCATAGAGGATGATGCTGTCCGCCGTCTCGGGCCCGATGCCGTTAATTGCAAGCAGCCGCTCCCGAAGTGCGCCGACGCTTCCCCCGAAGAACCTCTCCAGATCCCCGCCGTATTCTTCTACAATCACCTTCACGAGATTCGCCAGCCGCGCCGCTTTGATGTTGTAGTATCCCGCCGGACGGATGATCTCGGCCAACTTCGCCCGCGGCGTCGCGTGCATTGCCTTCGGATCGAGAAGCCCCTCGCGCCTCAAGTTCGCGATAGCCTTCTCCACGTTCTTCCAGTTCGTGTTCTGCGTCAGCACCGCCCCCACCACGACCTCGAAGGCCGTGCGCGCCGGCCACCAGTGCTGCGGCCCGAAACACTTGTGCAGCCTCTCGTAGATTTCCCTTATGGTTGCCGCTGTCGATGTCACCGGATGTGTTCCTATCCCATCGGTCTTTCAAGAACGCCCGACTATGCTTCACTGTAGGGGCGACGCATGCGTCGCCCGACAGTACGATCCGCCTGTGGGGGACCTGTCGACCTCACAGGCGCGTCTCTTGCGCCTGCACTATCAACAAATGCCTTACTTTGCGCTCGTCTTGCCCGCAATCATTACAAACACATCTCCCCACACGCCCGCCGATCCAATGAGTCCCTCGGGCGCAGATACATATACGAACGCGACCTCCCTCACGCCGGCCACGCTTACCGTAACCGCCTCCGCCTTCGTGCTTGCGTCAAGGGCTTTCGCCCATATCTCCTTGCCGTCCGCAAGCACAGCGAACCGCCCCGCGGCCGGCTTGGCCCCGCTTGCGATCTCGGGCACGAAGTGCAGTTGGGCCGCCCCCGCCGGCAGCTTCACCGTCACAACCGCCCCCGCCCGCGTGAATAGCCCCTTGCGGTAGCTCGCGGTGACCGATTTCAGGACCGTGCTCCCGCAGTCACAATCAAGCCTTGCATACTCCGGCCCCTCGGGCGCGAACCCCTGTGTCTTCACGCTCATCTCGAGGTCCGATACGTACGCCATCCGCGCGGGAAAACAAAGTTCCAGCATCGCGTCCGTCGGCGCCGCAACTCGCCCAAGGGCTGTATCAATCGTTACCTTCTCCGCCGACGCCGCCGTAAGCCGGCCATCGAGCGTGTCGCCGTTCTCAAGCACCGCCGCGGCCTCCACCCCCGCCGCGTTCGCCGCCGCCAGCCGCACCGCCGCCACCCGCTCCAGCGGCAGCTCGACGTCTCCCAGACTCGTTTTCATCTTTGCTGCATTGGCCGAAAGCGTAATCGACTCCGCCGCCACAAAGTCGCCGTTCCTTAGTAGCGCCCCCCTGCCCGCCCCCGCCGGCATCGCCCCCCTGCACTCGAAATGCGCCTCCGCAATGTCACTCGCCTTGAGCGCGAGCGTCCCCAGTCGCGCCGACGTGACCTCCACTGACCCGTCATCCCTGACCCGGATCTTCCCATGCACGACGCTCCCATCCCGCGACACAACCCCCGCCACCAGCGGCGCGCATTCATGAAACTCATGGAACGTGACCCGCGCGATCTGCGACATCGGAACTTCGCCGACAGAGCCGACAAACCTCACCGTCTGCCCCTCCATCGACAGCGTCCCGGCCGCAGTGTTGCCGTCCACAAGCGTCGCCTGCTCCCCGCGTGTCCCCTCTCCCTCTGGGAGAGGGGAAGGGGTGAGGGAACGCTCCACAATCAGTACTGTAAGCAAGTCCCGGCCTCGCCGCCAGACAGGTGCGCCGCTGCCTTTGAGAATCTCGTCTTCGGACTCCAGACTTGAAACGCATTTCGCCTTCCCACCTTCCCACCTTCCCACTTTCCCACCTGCATCGGTAGACGGTTGGGGGACGACCACCGCGAGGGCTGCGCCACAAGAAGGCGTAACGGCGGCCGTCTGCGTCAGCGCCGCCGAAACCACAATGAGCGCAATGAAGCTACCTTTGATATATCGGAAGGTACCCATTCGGAATTGTCAGCACCAGAGTCGCCATAGCCGTCGCTTGGACGCCGTCCTCGTTCGATGTCGGCCAGGACCCGTCCTGCCGCTGTCTACGCACAAACTCGTCGCCTATAAACGCATACCACGCCGGCCACTGACTGCCGCCGTATAGGTGTACGCCCTGCGCGGCGTAATACTCTCCGTAGTAGAAATACTTCTCGACGTCCCCGCGGTGTCCCTGGAGCCACGCCGCCGCCCTCGGCGCCTGCGGCGCATCCCTAAGCCCCGCGAGTAGAAAGCACAAGAGGCTCGCCCCCGTCCGCGCAAACCCCGAATTCCCCGACCCCGGCTGATACGAGTATCCCCCGTCCGGCCGCAGGCACTTCTTGAGGTAACCTATAGCGTTGTCTACGGTCTCGCGCGGCACTGCTATCCCCGCGTTGGCCGCAGCCCGAAGCGCCACGATCTGCGTCACTGTAACCGATATGTCCGCGTCCGCCACCTTGGGTTCATATCGCCAGCCGCCCTCGCGGTTCTGCGTCGCAACGATAAGGTCTACGGCGTTCTTGAGCTTGTCCCTTATGTCCGCCCTGCCCGTGGTCCCCCACACCTCCGCGAGGAACAGAGTAGAGTATCCGTGGCTGTACATCGCGTGGTGCGGCAGGCCGTATTCCAAAAGGCCCGACGGCTGCGCGCTCTTCAGCACGTAGTCGAGCGCCCTCGCCACGTTGTCGCCGTACTTGCCCCGCCCCGGCAGATTCCCATCCGACATGAACGCAAGCGCCGCCAACGACGTGCACGCCGTCGCCTTGGCGTAGTTCGCGGTGCTCCACGAGCCGTCCGAGTTCTGCGTCCTCGCGAGATATGCGAGCGCCGCGTCAATCGACGCGCGCCCCTCAGGTGTGATTTTCACGTCTTCCTGCGCAAACGCCGCCGCTGCCGTCAACAAGAGCACAAGCGCAACAGCCGCCAAGCTGCCCACTCGCCTCGCAGAGCCGCGCTTTACTACTGTAGGGGCGACGCATGCGTCGCCCTCATCGCAGGGGCGACTTGGCGAGTCGCCCAACAGTAGTAGAACAGGCAGTCCTGCCTGTTCACCTTGTCCGCGCGCATGGTGCGCGGAAATCCCCTCTCCCTCCGGGAGAGGGGCCAGGGGTGAGGGCCCCTTCACACCCTTCTTACTCTTCACACCCTTCTCACCCGCAGCATTGGCTGTTGAGTGACGGCCGCGACGCACTAAGGTATGGATCCCGCTGCACGCCTGCGCTACCCTACTGCTGCCCCTCATCATCGTCTCCGGAGGATCTCTTCTCGAGCCGCCGCGCGCCTTCGCGCGCCTTGCGCGTCCACGGCTCTTCAGGCGCTGATTCGATGGCCTTCCTGTAGTACTCCCGCGCCTCCTCGTCCCTTCCCAACAACTCCAGACACAGGCCGATGTTGGTGGTCGCATAGGGGTGCGTGGGCTCTTCGGAAGCCACTTCCTCAAACAGCTTAAGCGCCTCCTCCACTTCGTCAATACGGTAAAGGGCTGTACCGAGATTGTATTTTGCGGCGATGTCGCCGGGCTCCTGCGCGAGCACCGTTTTGAGGTGCTCCGCCGCCTGCGCCGCATGCCCGGTTTCGAGGTATATCTCCGCCGCCTTCTTCCGCGCGCTCACAAATAACGGATCGTACGATATCGCCTTCTCGAAGGATGCTACCGCGTCGTCGAGATGCCCCTGCCCCGCAAGCAGCGTCGCAAGGTCGCTATGCGCCTCGACGCGCCGCGGCTCGATCTCGAGGCTCTTCCTCATGCAGGCGACCGCCTCGTCGATCTCGCCCTTGCGCTGCAGGAGCCGTCCGAGGTTGAGCCACGCGCCGGAAAGCTTGGGATCAATCTCGAGGGCCTGCCTTATCTCGGCCTCGGCCTCATCGAGCCGCTTCAGGTGATAGAGCGTTTTTCCGAGGTTGTTGTGCGCCTCGGCGGAGTCGCCCTTGCGCGCAAGCGCCTCCTTGAAAACGTCTATCGCTTCCTCGTGCCGGCCCTGGTAGTGCAGCGTAAGCCCGAGGTTGTTGCGCGCGGCCGAGAAATCCTCCTTGAGCATCAGGCTCTTGCGGAACATCTCCTCCGCGCGCGGGTAGTCCCCTGTCCCCATGAGCAAACAGCCGAAGTCGTAGTAAGCGGTCGGCTCATTAGGGGCGTGATTGACCGATTTGACGTATGCCATCTCCGCGGCTTCGATCCGCCCTATGCGCTGGTACACGTTTCCGAGAAGCCGCTCGATCTCCGGGTTGTCGACGCTCAGTTTGGCCGCCTTGAGAAGCGCGCTTTCAGCCTCCTCGTAGCCGCCCTGGAGAAAGCACGCCCGCCCAAGCCCGATTAGCGCATCGAGAAAGTCCGGCCGCCCGGCCAGCGCCTCTTTGTACTGCCAGATGGCATGCTCCGCCCTGCCTTCGAGACTGTACACAAACCCAAGCGCAAAAAGACCTTCCGGCCAGTGCGGATGAAGTTCAAGCGCGTGTGAAATGGCCTCTTTGGCCTGGGCGTACTGCCCCGCCTGCGCTAAGGCCGCGCCCAGATTGCAGTACGCCTCCGCCGAATCCGGCGCCGCTTCCGCTGCACTCTGGAAAAACGCTATCGCCGCCTCAAAATCCCCCTTGTTCATCGCGTCGAGCCCGCTACTCATAGCCGTGCGGGCAGCCCGCGGCACGTTAACAAGCCCCGTAGACCCCTTTTTCTGCCAGAAAAAGACCATTTCGTGCCACCAGGACATGTAACCGGGATTCCTTCCGTAAAGACAAAGCCGTAAAGTGAGTATAGCCCCAACTTTCGGCTTGGTCAAAAAAGGCGTGTATGCTCCCACATTCCGGCGCGTTGCCCAGCACCCCGCCGCAGGCGGAATCTCTCCTGTTCGCCTGCTCCCCTGCTCACCTGCTCCCGCGGCGCAGCCGCGCGTAGCCCCAACTTTCGCTCCGGTCAAAAAAGCGCCCTTTTCTTATGCTCCGTTCACGCAGTCACCCGGGTTATGTGCCACTGGCGGCTTGCCCGCCAGTGGTTTGCGGTGGGACGAATACTCTTGTCTACCACCTTACGGCGCCGCCTCTTGCGCCGGTTCAATAGCATCGTACCTTTCCCACTTCTTCTACTTTCCCACTTGAGGTTCTCGCCTCGCACCGAAGACCCGTTTTTGCCTGTCACCCCGAACATGAAAATCCGATTTCCCCCATGTTTTTTCAAATTCTTTACCCCTTCTCCCACAACCACTTGCGTCTGCCCCCCACCGGAAGATGCCCCAGAAAAATGCGACCGACTGGTCATTTTGCCTATATCCCCCGCAACCTACAGAGAAGCCATTTTCGATACCCTCTGGGAGGAAAATCCGATGATTTCACTTTTTCTGAAAATAGCCTTACCTCTTGCCCTACGAGCGGTTGCGTCTCGGCGCTCGCGCTGCCTCGCCGCCGCCGGAGCCAATTCCGCCCCCTCTTTTCGATATCCCCCGCAATCGATAGAAAGCCACGTGCGACTTGCGCAGTTCACTGCGGTCCACCGCAGCGTAGCGGCGGAGCAGGCGGGGACTCTGGATTCGTCTTGTTGTACGGTTTGCCTTCAGTCTTCAGCCTTCAGTCTTCAGCCTCGTTCTCTTCAGACTTTGGACGTGTTCGCGTGATTAAGTACAGAGACTACAGCCCTCTCGTCCCCTTCACGCCTCAGGAGCAGGCCAAGCTCATGAGCCGCGTCCATATTGATGAAAAGGGATGCTGGATCTGGACTGGCTATATTTGCGAGGGCGGCTACGGGAAGGTCAGCTTTAGGGGGCAGCCATGCACCGTTCATCGGCTCTTCTTCGAAGCCTTCGTTCACCACGTCAAAGAGGGCCGCGTCGTCGATCACCTCTGCCGCGTCCGCGCCTGCTGCAATCCCGCCCACCTTGACGACGCCACCCAGCGGACAAACGTCCGTCGCGGCGATGTGCCCTCCGGCGCTCGCCACCACAGAGGCGGCGCCACCCACTGCGTCAATGGCCACCCCCTGAGCGGCGACAACGTCCGCGTCTACTACGTCGGCGGCCGCCCCTACCGTGCCTGCCGCCTCTGCGGCGCCCAGCGCATGCGTGAGCGCCGTCATCGCGCTAAGCGTCTCCGCAATGCTAGTCTGCCCTCAGTCATCGCCGCCGTCTTCTCCACGGACCCCTTCATGCTCCTTACGCCCGCGACGCTCCGCGACTCCGATACCCTCCCCGACGAGGATATCTCCGCCTTTCTGCCCTCGATACATCTACTGAAGACCAACGTCGCAGACACTCATGGAATCGTCCCGCCCTCAGACACCAGTGTTCTTCTTGATCCGTAGGGGCGGGACTCCGTACCCGCCCTGGCCGGAGATCAATGACGGCTTTCTGCCCGCCAGATCTCCGCCCCGAGCGGACTATCGTTCATTGACAATTTGCAGCCATAACAACCAACCCCGTAGCGGCGCAAGCACGCGACGCCGGGGACAGGCCAATCCCCTTTCTCCGGCCTGTCCCCGGCTCTCGACGATGGTTCGGCCTCTTCGTCCGCCGCTGGTTTCTCATTGCCTCAGGTAATCCGGGCCGGTATCATGTGCTCTCCCAGTTACGGAGGGCAGAGAACGAATGGCCAAGGCATCTGTCAGGAAGAAAGCGTCAACAAAGGCCTCCGGCGGTGTTATCATTCGAAGAGCGAAGAAGGAAGACGTCCCCGCGATCGTCGCGATGAATGCGGAGTTGCTGCGGTTCCACGAGCCCCTCGACAAGTCATTCGGGATAGCTGTGAGCGATAGGGCGCTGCGCAGGATCCTGATGAAGCACAAGGCGGACCGTGTAGCCACACGTTGCGTCCGACTTGCGGTGGCCGAGTACTCGGGCAAAGTGGTTGGCTATTGTTTCTCATTTGCGACCACGCGTCTGCCGGTGGGCCAGACGCGTAGGGCCGTCCACGTCCAGGACATGTGCGTTGCCGCACGCTGCCGACGCCGCGGCATAGGACGCGCGCTCTTTGATGACGTCGCGCACTGGGCGCGCTCAAGAGGCATAACAAGGATCGAAGTCGCCTTCGCCCCTGCCAACAAGCTCTCAAGCAGCTTCTGGCAAGGCCTCGGCTTCCGCACATATCTCATCGACGCCTACCTTGACATCTGATCCCGGGAACGCATTCTTCATCCCTCCGCACTGCCAAGTCACGTAGGATGGGCTGAACTTGTCCCGACCTTGGAGGGAGCCCACGCGGAAAAGAGCATCGACCCCACCAGTTCAGACTGCGGGATTGGCAACGCCTCGCGAATCAGGCGCGCAGGAACTCAGATTGCCGGCACTCCCGAGCGTTACTGCCCGACAAACGCGCGAAAAGGGCCACAAATCATCGATATTTACGCGCTGGCCTTGTAAATTGAATATCAGATGTTCAACTATCCGATTTCTTCGACAGCCTCTTTTACTGGCGAGACTTAACCGGCAATCAAGCCTCGCCCCTCTCCCTCGTCTACGGCGGCGACCAGGCGTTTCAGCGGTCGGGAGTGTCTGTCTATCCGTAGAATGTGCTCTGATCGCACGCACGCCTGATGGAGCAGAGCCGGGGGGCCTGGGCGACGGCTTGAACCCCAAGAGCTCAAACCCAGGAGCCTGCAGATCAGAATTCTCACAACGGGTCGAAATTTGTTCAGCACTTGTTGCCCTCGTCCGCGTCATGTCCTATGAAAGCGGCGGTGCTGAGGGGAGGAGGAAGCGGCGCGGCTTTGAGTGCCGCCGCGCCCGGTGGTGATGGATTGTTCGGGAGAAACGGATGGTTGTCCCCAACAGGTTCCTGCGTAACAGAACCTCGCGCCGGATCATCCTCGTTGCCGCTGTGCTCATAGTCGCGGCATTGGGGTGGTTGCTGGTGCGCCAGGCTGTACCTGGGAGCGAAGCAGATAAGGCGACGAGGACGGTAGCCAGGCTCGCAGGCATCCCTATGTCGCCGTTCAGGCTGGCAGGCAACATGAATGAGGCGCGGGCATCCTTCACCGCGGTCGCAGCCGGAGAACTGTGCGTGGCAATCGGCGGAACGGGCGCGGACGGTCGTGCGCTCGCGACGTGGGAAGCGTTCGATCCGGCAGCGGGCCGCTCTATCAGGTCGGGCGTGCTCCCGGAGCCGCGCGTCGGCCACACCGCCACGCTCCTTGGCGACGGCCGGATATTCATCGCCGGCGGCTGGGATGGAAAGACGTACGCCGACCGCTGCCTCATACTCGATTCGACGGCGGGCGTCCTGACCGAGGGGCCCAGGCTCCATTTCCCAAGGCGCGACGCGGTGGCTGTGGCCCTTGACGGTCGGGTTCTGATTGCCGGAGGGGCCGACGAAGACGCGGGATTTGAGTGTTATGATGGGAATACCGGCGAGTTGACGCACTACGAAGGCCCCGGCGGAACTCTGCGCGGCGCCGCGTTGCTCTCTGTTACCGATTTGGACAAAAAGGATCAGACCGAGACATGGTGTCTCCTGGCTGGCGGTCGCAGGAAAGACGGCACAGTCAGCGCGGACGCGTGGCTCATCGATACATCGACCATGAAGGCGAAGGCAATCGCGCCGCTGAATGAAGCACGCGCGGATTGCTGTGTAATCGACGGCGCTTTCCCCTTATTCGTCGGCGGCATGGGAGCCGATGGCAAGCCCCTGCGGACGACCGAGGAGTTCAACTTCCTCTCGGACCCGATATTCTTTAGTGGGCCAGACCTTGTGTGGCCTGTCGCGTCCGGGGCCGCAGCCGATATTACAGAGTGGTCAGATGAATTGGAGAGCATCTTCGTCATAGCCGGGGGCAAAGATGGCCAGCCCTCTGTGGCAACTCAGACAATAGTATTCGGGGACATCTACACCGACATCAAACCCGGGCCTGACCTCCATGTTGCAAGGTACGCCCCACAAGTGGTTAACACCCGTTCCTGCGCTGTCATCATGGGCGGCATGACCGCCGCCGATGGCCGCCCCACCGCTGAGTGTGAAGTGTACGATCTGCAGGTCGCTCCGTCGTGATAGGCTGGCTTCTGTCCGCGGCGGACAGATCAGTTGACTAAGTTCGACTTTCGCAGTTTTCAGGGGTAATGATAAGGGAGGAGATACAGGCAAACAAGCCCACCTGACGATTTAGTTGTGGCTTAGGCAACGATCGTAGGGGAGGGCTTGCGATGCTGGAAGTT
>Ga0315282_10018051_pt1 | contig 10134 bp, 8 predicted proteins | sample YL17G07_20_MG_FD_203693 | JGI IMG/M metagenome (GOLD analysis project Ga0315282, IMG submission 203693) | Sediment microbial communities from Yellowstone Lake, YNP, Wyoming, USA - YL17G07_20 | ecosystem: Environmental > Aquatic > Freshwater > Lake > Sediment | place: USA: Wyoming | collected... | reverse complement strand
CGGCGACTACATCAGCAACCATAACCAAAACCCGCGCGTCTTCGTCTGGAGCGCACCCGTCGAACGCATCCTCACGAAGGTCGCCAAATGTAAAGAAGCGTTGGACGCACTACACTAGCGGGGACAGCAAGCAGCGCGCAGCAGGTGACGCTCCAAAACGCGGGTAATCAGGCCCTGAGCATCACCAGCATTTCGCTGACGGGAGCAAACACCAGCGACTTCAGCTTAAGCCAAAACTGTGGAAGCTCGCTGGCGGCGAATGCTTCCTGCCAAATCAACGTGACCTTTACCCCCACCGCGCGCGGAACGCGCACGGCTACGGTTTCCCTTGTGGACAAAGCTGCTGACAGCCCTCAGACCATCTCGCTTTCCGGCACGGGCATTGCCCCGGTGGCGAACCTCTCGCCCTCCAGCTTGACTTTCCCCGGCCAGTTCGTGGGCACCACCGGGCTGCCTGAGAACGTCACGCTCACCAACAACGGCGACGTGGCCTTGAGCATTTCGAGCATCCGAGCAAGCGCCCAGTTCGGCACGAGCAATGGCTGCACTACCAGTCTTGCAGTGGGCGTGGGTTGCACCATCAGTGTGTTCTTCGATCCCTCCGCCGCAGGCTCGCAGACAGGCACGCTGACCATCACCGACAACGCTCCGGGCAGTCCCCAGACCGTTCAGCTCTCAGGCACTGGAATGGACTTTGCCATGTCGAGTTCCACCTCCAGCCAGACGGTAGCCGCGGGTCAGGCTGCGACTTACTCCTTGACGCTGGCCCCGCAGGGAGGGCTCAACCAGACGGTGAACCTGACGTGCAGCGGCGCGCCCTCGCTCTCCACCTGCACGGTCACCCCCAGTTCGGTAGCGCTGAATGGGACGGCTTCCGCAGCGGTATCGGTGAAAGTCACGACCACGGCGGGGTCGCTGGCGCCCCCGTGGGAAAGAGTCCTGCCGCCTGGCCTCACAGGGTTGGGGAGAATGTTCTGGCTGTACGCGTTCTTAGGGCTTGCGAGTCTGGCAGCGCTGGCCGGGGCTGGGAAACGTCGGGCCACATACTTGCTGGGGGCGTGCCTGCTAGTGGCGATGTTGTGGAGCGCCTGTGGAGGAGGCGGAAATCAGATCATCCACACGCCCGGCACGCCTGCGGGAACTTACACGCTGGACGTGGGTGCGACAGTGACCTCAGCCGCCACGTCCTCCACCCTCACGCACGACTTCAAATTCACTCTGACGGTGAACTGAGCCGCCCGTCGCTGGCTGCCGATGTAGCGCGGGCGTCTCGCCCGCTGTGGCGCGGGCATCCTGCCCGCGCCCTGATGGACCTCGTCTCCAACTTTGATGTGCCCCTCTCCCATGACATTAAGAGTTCCTTGGTGCGGGAGCGAGTCGCTCCCGCGACAGCGGGCGAGACGCCCGCGCTACGGTGAACCCCTCTATCTTGCCAATTGGCTCACCGTGTCGGCGGCCGCCTCGAGCGGGAAAGACACGTGAACCGTTTCCTCTTCCGAGTCCACGTCGATATACAGTGACTTGCCCTGCTTATGAATTTTCACGTGCTCGCGATTGCTATCCACCTCGACCAGCGGGCCGTCGGCGCAGCGAGCCAGTTCCTTGCTGGCTGCCTTGATGGTGGGGAGCCATGGACCAATTTCACGTGGAGCGTCCTTGAGTTTGTCCTTAGGAATCAGCCGGGCAGCCACAGGCAGGACGGCTGCCGGCACTACCAAGTAGATGTGACTGCCGTCGCGAGTCTTTTCCCGCACGTCGACCCGCACCGCTCCCTCGTTATAAACAAACGCTCCGCCCACAACGACCATCCCAAGAGCTCCTCCGAGGAAAGTCATGCCTGTGGTCATACCCACCGCCTTTCTGGTTAGCACCTCCGCTCGGAATGACATCACGCCTTTGCTCGCAATGACACCCCCTGCCCGCCCTTCACTCCGCGCTATTGCTCGAGTCAACCCAAATGCGGACGTTATTGCTTTCGTCCTGCACGGTGACCAGGTCGAGGGTCGGGTACTCGCCGAGGGCTCGAACTGCCGCCAGCACATTAAGCTCGTCGTTCTTGCCGGAGAGCAGCGCCTCGGCAACTTTAAATGGAACCTTGATGTCCACTGTATTCGTTGCCTTCCGCGCTCCGGCGGTCTTCCCCGTTCCCTCATGGTTCTCGTGAACTTTGATGAGCAGGAACTCCCCGGATTTTGCCACTTCCACATTCTCTTTTTTCGACTCGACGGTGACGAACTGGTTATCCTCTGCCTTGCGGACCGCCTGCAGCATGGCGCGCAAGTCCACCTGGTCGAGGGCGTTCCCCTCCACCTTGACTTTGCCCGCGCTTAAATTGGCCGCCTTGATCGTGGGAAGAACGGCTTCAGCCAGGCTCAGGGGAATGTTGATGCGTACCCGTTCTCCATCCGGACCTGACTCTGTTACCCGGACGTGTATCCAACGGTCAGCCGGCATCGCCAGCGCGGCAAAGGCAAACATGGAAATCATCACACCAAGCGTTTTCTTCAACATTGGAAGCTACCTCCTCACTCTAAGCGTAGGAACGCAAAGAGAGTTGTGAAAGTTCCCACGATTTTTCAGTGGGTAGGGCAAGCCGTACCCCAACAATTCGTAGAGAGACGGCTCGCCGTCCCCTCATCGCTGTGATGTCATTGGGGATAATTCTACGCGAAAGGAATCCGAAGTCCGTCCATGATGCCCTTCATGTAGCCGAAGGCCAGCACCTTGCCCAGGATGGCGTATCCGGGGTGTTCGTTGGACTCGCCTTCCATAGTGGGAGCATGGTCCGGACGTATCGGGCCGTCGAATCCGCTCTCATAGTAGACCTTGAGCATGCGGGCCATGTCCGTCGGGCCGTTGTCGTGGAAGGTCTCGACGAAATGCTCGCGATTGCCCTGCACATCGCGAAAGTGGACGAAGAAAATCTTCTTTTGGGTGCACCATTCGCGCGCCAGGGCTTCGATATCCTCTCCCATCAGCTTGAAGTTGGCCTGGCAGAAGGTGATGCCGTTGACGGGGCTGGGGACGAGTTCGAGCACCCGGCGGTAGTTCGCCGCATTGATGATGATGCGTGCAATCCCACGCAGCCGGGGAACCGGAGGATCATCCGGGTGCAGCGCCATCTTTACGTTGGCCTTTTCCGCCACCGGAATTACCGCTTTCAGGAAGTACTCGAGGTCTTGCCAGAGCTTCTCTTCGCTGATCAAGCCCCATTCGGTCAGTCCCTGCTTCTCGGCAACTCGCAGGTCGAATTCCGAGGTCAGCGCGCCACCCCGCGCGGGGACGGCAACGTTGGTGCGATACCATCCCAAACCCGCCATGAAGTTGTAGCAGACCATGGGGATGCCGAGCTTGCCGAGGGCCTGGAGGGCGGCGCAGCAGTTTTCAATTTCTTCGTCACGGCCATCCAGTCCCAGCTTGATCTTCTCGGCGGGCACGGGGTAACTTTCGACGCCCGCGATGGTCAAGCCGGCGGCGGTGAAATCGGCCTGGATTTTTGCCAGGGTGTCCAGGTATCGCTCGCGTGGGACTTTGCTCAGCTCTCCCGCCACACCTGCGATAGCGTGATTGACGCCCATCTGGCGAGCAAGCTTGAATCTCGAGTTCGGATGCGCTTCCTGGATGAGAGCCAGTTTTATCCCAGCAGGTTTGTTCGATTCGGGTCTGCGTGGGCCTGTAGTTGCTTGGCTGGCGCTACGCGCCAGGCGTTTTACGGCGAGCGTTGCCAAAGCTCCTTGAAGAGCACTGCGGCGATTGATTCTGGTCATAGGTTCAATTCCTTCTTGCGTGAAAATGCGTGAAGCGCCTTGGACTGCGGTCCCGCCATGCGGGACCGCCTTGAGTTCTGTGCGAAAGTCCGTCGGCCGACGGATACCGCACTCCAAGGTGCCTCCGGCACATCCATTTTCATGAAGCGAGGAATCTCCCTCTGGGCCGAAAACAAAGCGAGATTCTTCGTTCGCTCGGAATGACGAAGCTGTTTCATGGTTTCTGGGTGCGGCTGGCGGCGTGACCGGCTGCCAAGGAAGTGCCGAGAACTGCCGCAAGGCTCTTTCCTCTTGTCAGAAGCTTTTGCGCTTCGTCCCGTGGGATGCCATGCCGAAGCATCAGGAGCGCCACCGGCAGACTTCCCCCAGCGGCCTTCAAGGTTCGGGCGGCACGGGTTGGACTAGCGCCGGTCACCCTGGTCAGTATTTGTTGGCCACGCTTGCGCAACTTTTGATTGGTTAACTGCACATTGATCATCCAATTGGAGAAGACTCGCCCCAGGCGCACCATGGTGGCTGTAGAAAGCATGTTGAGCACGAGTTTTTGGGCTGTCCCGGCCTTCATCCTGCTCGAGCCGGCGATAACCTCCGGTCCGAGCACAGGAGCGATGAAGACGTCCGCAAGCGGCTTCATCGGCGCGGCAGGGTTGACCGTCAAGCCCACCGTTTTAGCGCCGAGCCGCCGTGCATAACGCATCCCGCCGAGAGTGTAAGGGGTGTGTCCGCTGGCGGAGATTCCCACCAAAACGTCTTGGGCGCTGAGCTTGACACGGCGCAGGTCGCGCTCAGCCTCTCGAGGCTTGTCCTCTGCCCCTTCCTTCGACTTAAACATCGCCCCAGGGCCGCCCGCGATGACCGCCAGTACACGGTCGCTCCCGAAGGTGGGCATGCACTCGGAAGCGTCCAGCACCCCCAGCCTCCCGCTGGTTCCGGCGCCCAGGTAAATCATTCGCCCGCCGTCGCGAATGGCTCGAACGGCCACATCCACCGCGCGCGCTATTTGCGGCAGCGTCTTCGCCACGGCAGGAGCGACCCGCTGATCCTCCCCGTTGATGAGGCGAAGGATCTCTACAGTGGGTTTTGTATCCAGCGCCACCGAGGCCGGGTTTTCGCGTTCTGTAATACGCATGACTTGAAGAAGGGGCTGGGGGCCAGGGACTGGGGCAATCATTTACGTGTCATCCTGAGGAGTCCCGTTCTTTGGGGCGACGAAGGATCTCCGCAGTTCTTAAATGCAGAGATTCTTCGCTTCGCTCAGAATGACATGTTGCCTTGGGCCGGCCGGGGCGGACGAAGCTTCTTCCTTGGTTCTTCCCCAGCCCCTAGCCCCCAGTCCCCAGCCCCTGCTTTTCCGGCTCGTCACTCGTCACTATTTCGAAAGCGCTTCCCAGCCGCGCTTTGAAAAGTCCCAATAGATAGCGTAACCGGAGATTGCCGCGACGGCCAGGAAGAGCATTCCCATACTGGCTGAGCCCAGCAGCAGCTTGCCAACTCCGAACAGCGTCATATACACCATGATGCACCCGAGCACCCAATCCATGAGGTTATGCCAACCATCACGGCTAGCGGGGACTTCGGGCGCCAGAGCCGCAATTTGTTTCCAGCCGGCCACTCCGGGCCGGACCCGCCGGTAGAACTGAAGAAGTTTGGATTCGGGCTCCGGAGCTGTGAGATAGGTGACGGCAAGCCACACCACGCTCGTCACCGCCACCGTGAGCAGGATAGACTTTGCAAAAACAGTTGCCTCCGTGCCTTGAATGTGAATCACCGTGTGAAGAAGCATAGTTGTGATCGCAGCGACGCTCATGGCGGAGACTTCCGACCAGGCGTTAATGCGCCACCAGTACCAGCGCAGCAGATATACCGCTCCCGTGCCCGCGCCGACCCCGAGCAAGAGTTGCCATGCTCCGGCCACACTGGTCATTACCAGTGAAACAGCGGCTCCCAGGATGGCCAGAAAGGCGGTCAAGAATTTGGCGGTGATCACGTAGTGGCGCTCATTCCTTCCTCGCACCAGGAAGCGCCGATAGAAGTCATTAAGAATGTAAGAGGAACCCCAATTGAGCTGGGTGGCAATGGTAGACATGTAGGCAGCAGCAAAAGCGGCCAGCATGAAGCCACGGAACGCTCCCGGCAGAAAATCCACCCAAACTTTGATAAAGCCGATCTCAGGGTCTTTGAGCTTCGGGTATAGAACCACGGAGGCCAAGGCAGTCAGCACCCAGGGCCAGGTACGAATCGCGTAGTGCGCGATGTTGAACCACATGGTGGCCCAGAGGGAGTTCTTTTCATCTTTGGCGGAGAAGATGGTCTGGGCCACGTAACTGCCGCCGCCCGGTTCCGCCCCCGGATACCAGTTGGCCCACCAATTCATTCCCAGGTACACACAAAACATCAACAGCGGCATCCATGCTGAATTCAGGTCGGGGATGAAGGAGAGAATAGAACCTGTGCCGCCTGTGGCGGCGTGGCGTTCGGCGTCAACGAAGGCCAGTTTCTGCTTCAATAATGCTATTCCACCTACGGCTTTGACCCCGTAATAGGCGAGTATGGTCACCATCGTCATCTTGAGAACGAACTGAACAGCATTCGTCCAAAGCACGCCCCACAGGCCCGATATGGAGGTGTAGAAGCCGGTGAACGCAATGATAACGAAGATGATGACAATCGCCAGGCTCTTGGGAACGCCCAGGGCGGTCTGAAGGACCTTCTCCATGGCGAGGTTGACCCAGCCGACGATCAGGCAGTTCATGAGGATGCCGAAGTACAACGCCCGGAAGCCACGCAGAAAAGCGGCAGGCTTGCCTGCATAACGCAATTCAACGAACTCCGCGTCGGTAATGATTTCCGCGCGCCGCCACAAGCGGGCGAAGAAAAAGACGGTCATCATGCCGCTGAGAAGAAAGCTCCACCAGAACCAGTTGCCGGCAATTCCTTGTCGCGCCACAAAGCCGGTGACCGCTAGAGGGGTATCAGCCGCAAAGGTCGCGGCCACCATGGACGTACCCGCCAGCCACCAGGTAACCTTTCGGCCGGAAACAAAAAAGTCGCCCGTGCTGGCGCTGGCCTTCTTGCGATAGTAGAGGCCAATCAGCAAGTTGATCGCGAAATACGCCGCGACGACTAACCAGTCAATGAAGGTGATTTTCATAAATATCCCGACCTCGAGAAGATTCTCCCGACCACCTGTTGACAGAAGGTGAGCGGAGAGTATATAGCAAAACATTCTTGAATTGGAAAGTAACGTCTTGAGGTGAGTTGCAGTGTCATTGGCCAGATATGGACGCTCCAAGCCGTTGTCATTTCCCGCGAAGGTGGGAATCCACTCTGCAAGCCTTCGGAAATGCGCTGTCTACGGACGGGATTCCCGCTGTCGCGGGAATGAGGAGCGGTTCATGGAGGTACAATTCCAAATGACACGGCTACGCCGGAGGTGAGACAAAGTGAATGGTTTGCGGATAATGAGCCTCTTCTTGGCGGCCTGGGTGCTCGCTGGGGTGTCAGGCGCCCGAGCTTTCCCGGTCCAAGAAACCAGGGGGCGGCAGGCGGATTTAAGCACACAAAAGCTGGCAGGTATCGCTTCTATTGTTAAGGAAGCAATTCGCACTGGAAACTGTCCTGGCGCCGTGGTGGTGGTGGGGCGCAACGGAAAGGTCGTCTACCGCAAGGCCTTTGGGTATCGCGCTTTGGTCCCGCGCAAACTGCCCATGACTGTCCAGACGATCTTCGACCTAGCCTCGCTGACCAAGGTGGTGGCCACCACGATTGCCGTCATGCAGCTTGTCGAGAGGGGGAAGATAGACTTGGGTGCGCGCGTCTCCGACTATTGGCCGGAGTTCAAAGCCAATGGGAAAGCAGAGATCAGCGTGCGGGAACTCATGACCCATTTTTCAGGGCTGCCTCCAGACCTCGAGCTAAAGCCGGATTGGTCGGGGTATGAGACTGCCATGAAGATGATCGTAGCTGTGCAGCCAATTGTCTCCCCCGGCACGCGCTTCATCTACAGCGATATTAACTTCGAGACGCTGGGGGAATTGGTGCACCGGGTCTCCGGCCAGCCTCTGGACATCTATTGCTCGGAATACATCTTTAAGCCGCTGGGGATGAAGGATACTCGCTTCAAACCTCCTGCCGCCTGGCGCCGCCGCATTGCCCCCACTCAACATCAGAACGGTGACAAAGGGAAAATGTTGTGGGGGGAAGTGCATGATCCCACGGCGTACAACATGGGTGGTGTGGCGGGTCATGCGGGACTTTTCTCCAGCGCGAATGACCTCGCGATTTTCGCCCAGATGCTTCTCAATGGGGGCAGTTATAAGCGCGCGCGCATCCTGAGCCCGCTGACCGTGGCGAAGATGACCTCGCCCCAGACTCCCCCGGACAAGATGGTGGTGCGCGGGCTGGGTTGGGATCTGGATTCGCCATTCGCTTCGAACCGGGGCGAGCTGTTCGAGGTCGGGTCGTTTGGGCATACTGGATTTACCGGGACGGATATCTGGATTGATCCGGTAAGCAAAACCTACCTCATCATTCTGGCCAATAGCGTGCACCCTGATGGAAAAGGCAATGTCGTGCCGATGCGCGCGGACATTGCAACCGTCGTGGCCGCCGCCCTGGGGCCTATTTCCGCCCAGCAAGTGCTGGCCAGCAACCATTCACTCACGGGTTATTTCGAATTGATGAAAAGTTATCGGATGCAAGGCTTTCGAAATGGCCAGACGCAAACGGGCATCGACGTCCTGGAAGCAGAAAACTTTGCGTCCTTGCAAGGGCGGCGGGTGGGTTTAATCACCAATTCAACGGGCGTGGACTCAGCCGGCAAGCGGACCAGCGACCTCCTTTACCGTGCGCCGGGAGTGAAACTCCTCGCCTTGTTTAGCCCCGAGCATGGGCTCGAAGCCCAGGCGGACACTCGAGTCTCCTCAACCACCGACACGGCCACGGGATTGCCAGCCTACAGCCTTTATGGAGACGTGGATCGGCCGACGGAACGAATGCTGGAAGGATTGGATGCGTTGGTGTTTGATATCCAGGATGCCGGAGTCCGCTTTTACACCTATATCACTACCCTGGGTTATTGCCTGGAGGCTGCCGCCAAGAAGGGAATCGAGTTTTACGTGTTGGACCGCCCCAATCCCATCAATGGGCACGAAGTGGAAGGACCCGTCCTCGACGACAACTTGCGCAGCTTCGTGGCTTACTATCCCTTGCCCATCCGCTACGGCATGACGGTGGGAGAGTTGGCCGAAATGTTCAACAGCGAAAACCACCTCGGGGCCAAGTTGCACGTGATCAAAATGCGCGGCTGCCAGCGGACGGACTGGTATGACGAGACGGGCCTCGCTTGGGTGAACCCCTCGCCCAACCTTCGCAATCTCACCGAGGTGGCTCTTTATCCTGGCGTGGCGATGGTGGAAGGGGCAAACCTGAGCGTGGGCCGCGGCACTGATACCCCGTTCGAGATTCTCGGCGCGCCTTGGATAGACTCGCGCAAGCTTTCGGCGTACTTGAACGCGCGAGATATTCAGGGAGTGCGTTTCCTGCCCGTGGATTTCAAACCCTCCAGCAGTTCCTTCGCCGGCTCCCTCTGTCACGGCGTCCAGATCATTTTGATTGATCGTCAGGCTCTTGATCCCGCTGAATTCGGCGTCGAACTCGCCGCCGCCCTTTGGAAGTTGTTTCCGCACGTTTTCCAGCTTGAAAAGACGCTCCCCCTGATCGGCGCCCGCTGGGTCCTGAAGGCCATCGAGGCAGGCGAGGACCCCAGCCGGATCGTTTCGGAGTGGCAAGGCAGGCTGGAACAATTCCGAATCCTGCGCATGAAATATCTGCTGTACCCGTAGGGAGTGGGGCCATTTTGGATTTTAGATTTTGGATTAGTTGGCTGGCGCGCCGAGCCAGTGGCTGGGGATTTTGAATGAGCTAGTCGGAGCGCCGAGTTCGGGGCTTGGGCGGGCTGGCGCAGACGGTCGCTCTTTACCGTCTGCGCCGGTCAGCCATAGCCCCGAAGGGGCGGCCTATCACAGCCCAGGCCAACGGCCTGGGTCGGGAGTGTCGCGTCGTTTCTAGCCTCGAGCCCTGAAAGGGCGCGCCAAAACCGCCGCCGACCACGCAAGGCGATGAGATAGCGTGCACCGCCCCTTCAGGGCTCACGCATGGAATTCGATCGGGCGGGCTGGCGCAGACCTTGCGGTTTGAGGTCTGCGTTTTCCCGAAGGGACCGGGGACCTGCCGAACCGCCTCATCACAATCCTCGCCGAGAGTGCCCTCGGCAGATCGCAGACGTTAAAAACCGAACGTCTGCGCCAGCCAGCTCCCGAGGCTGTCATCCTGAGGAGTCCGTCAGTTGACGGAGACGACGAAGGAT
>Ga0315282_10018050_pt1 | contig 10134 bp, 7 predicted proteins | sample YL17G07_20_MG_FD_203693 | JGI IMG/M metagenome (GOLD analysis project Ga0315282, IMG submission 203693) | Sediment microbial communities from Yellowstone Lake, YNP, Wyoming, USA - YL17G07_20 | ecosystem: Environmental > Aquatic > Freshwater > Lake > Sediment | place: USA: Wyoming | collected... | reverse complement strand
CTGACCAAATTCCCGTAACGAACACAGTGATTACCTTCTCTGCACCATTTCAGACAGTATGTTGTGCTGAAATGTATACCAATCAAAATTAAAATACAGATTTCAAAAAGATTAATCTGTGACCCCCTCCTATCACAAATTCTTTTATAAAAAAAGAAGAAAAAGAAGAGCCAACGCCATGGTTCATTTCTTAGTATCCTTCTTTGTCCTTTCAGGGAGCATGTACGCGATATCGTCCCAGGGATGTCGATACAAGCCTTGTTTCAAGCGCTTCTGATCAAGGTAATGACCGATGAGACCGATGCTGCGGCCGAGGACGAACAGGCCGTTCAGCGCACCCATCTTGATGTACTCATCCGCCTGCTCCTTCGGCATCTCGGACCGGAGCAGGTCAACAAAGCAGATACCGATGCACCCGTCGACGTTCAGGATCAGGTTGTCGCGTTTCGAGGTTGTGATCTTCTCAACCTCGAGGGCATAGTCCAGTAGCGGGGTGCGTTTGAAGTGTTTCTTCGCGTAATTTTTGATGATGGTGACCCGCATGTCCGGGTTATGGACGGATTTGACCCGATGGCCGATCCCCTGGATGTTGACGCCCTTGCTTTTCATGTCGTCGACGAACTGCTGCGGTGTTTTCCCTGCGTCGTACGCTTCGGAGAACATCTGCGCGGCACCGTCAATCGCCCCACCGAACCGGGGGCCGATGGTAAGCATCCCGGAAACCAGTGACGAGATCAGGTCCTTGCCGGCGCGCGTCGCAACAATCGTATTGTGCGCGCCAGAGACCGCAGGGCCGTGATCCGCGGTCACCATGATCGTCATCTCAATGAATTTCGTCGCATACTTCGGGAGCAGTTTCTTGAACCACAGGATACTGAGGACCCCACCGATGCCGATGTCTTTTTTGAACACCTCGGTGATCTCCATGGTCCCGTAGATGAGCTCTTCGCCCCGGTCATCAGAGATCGTGGAGATGAAGTTCGCTGGCCTGCGGACAAGCCCTGCCTTCACCGCGGCGTTATAATCCATGGGGATCTTCACCACTGGCGGCTCTGGTCTTGGGACGATGATCTTCTTTTTGACGAGGTCTTTGTAGACCTCTGCGATTTTCTCGCCATAATCATCAAAGGAATTGGGAACAATAGCACCTGCTGCTTTCAATGCAGCGTTCTTCGCATCCGCGGTCTCCACGTCCGAGCCTGCCTTCGCCCCCGCGTGGCCGAACTGCACCTCGGTTTTGAACGCCTTAGCACAGGTCCCGGTCACCCACATCACCAGTGGCTTCGTGATGAGTTTTTTCTTCAATGCATCGACGATCGCATACTCGTCAGAGCCGCCGATCTCACCAAGGCACACCAGCATCTTGATGTCAGGGTTCTTCTCGAACCGCAGGAGATGATCAAGCAGCGTGGACCCAGGGTACCGGTCGCCGCCGATCGCGATTCCTTCGTACAGACCGTCGGTGTTTTGCGCAATGATATTGTACGCCTCGTTGCTGAGACCCCCTGATTTCGAGACAAACCCGACGGACCCGGGCCGGTGAAGCTTGGATTCCATGATGTTCTCAATGGTTCCTCCGGTGTTCCCGATCTTAAACGCGCCAGCAACGATGCCGCCGACGGTCGCGGGGCCTATGATGATTTTTCCCAGTTGTTTCGCCTTCGCGATGAGCTCGCGCATCCGTCGCTCAGGAACGCCCTCCGCGATGATCACAACAGTCCTAATCTGCGGTATCGCAAACGCCTCCTCGGTGGAGGATGCGGCGGAACGGAAGGATGCGAAGTTAATCATCACGTCAACGTTTTTATGCCGGTTTGCTGCATTCTTCAACGACTTATACACGGGGACCAGGATTTCCTTCGGTCCGAAAAAGAACTTCTGGAAGCTATCGGACCCAGTCGGGTTGATGATCGCGGCGACAGACGGTGTTTTCCGCCTAGCGACATAGTCAAAGTCCAGCATCCGCTGCACCGCGTTGGTCTGCATGTTGTAAATAAACGCCTGTGTATCCTTGTCAAATAAGATGTAGTCTTTCTTTCCTACCATGGTTATTTTCCTCCCTTGAGTGCCATGCTGACGATCTTGGTCATGTGCGTCTCCGGGCCGTACACCTCAATAGGCACCCCGAGCTGTTCCCCAAGCTCCCGCATGATCCGCAGGCCCTCTTTGTAGTTCGGGCCGCCTCTGCGGACGTAAATCCTCACTTTGTTCTCCTGCAGTTTTTCTTTATATTCTTTTAGTGCGCGGACGATGCCTTTGAAGGTGTTTGCAACGTCAGTGAAGTTTGCGATCCCGCCGCCGATCAGAAGGACTTTTCCTTTCGGGTTTTTCTTCCGGGTCATGAGATCAAGAATAGTTTTTGCATAGAGGTACGTGAACTCCTCGTTCGGATCACCCGAGTACTCGCCATAGTTCGCCATCTCGTTCATGTACCCAAGATCGGTGATGGTGTCCGCGTAGATGACGGACGCGCCGCCACCCGCGACCATCGTCCAGATCCTCCCCTCAGGGTTGAGCACGGTGAGTTTCAGCGACGCACCGGTCTTTGAGTCAAGGTCAGCGATGTACGCCTCTTCTTTGGAAAGCATCCGGCCGAACGGTGACGGAAACTCAATACCGCCCCATTTCTTGCCGCTGACGAACTCAGCGGTGTCATCGAGTTTCGCGGCAAGATCAAGGGGATATATCCTGTTTCCGCTGACGACGAACGGGTTAATCTCAAGGTATGTGTAGTTCAGATCAGCGTAGAATCGAAACATCCCTTCGATGAAGCCAGCGATGAGCGACCGCCGTTCCTTTGGGACACTATCGAGCAGTTGTTTTTCGATGTCCGCCACGGTGGGGAAGGTGCCGATCGGGACGTGCATGCGGACCGCCTTTGCATCGATATCACCGACGTTGATACCGCCCTCATGATGGAACAATATCTGGTCTCCATCCCGTATTGAGAGAATCGCAAGGTAATATTCGTCAGCCTGCTCATGCGGGATGAATGGTTCGACGATGAAATGGTCAAGGATCCCGGTCACGGCCCCGACTGTTATGGGTTTGCCCATGCGTTCTTTGATCCATTTCTCCGCGCCTTTCCAGTCCGCGTTGAGCAGGAGCAGTTTGCTTTTCCCACGTCTTTTAATGAGTTGATCTGGTTTGACGACGAGTTTTGTCTTCGTCAGCCATGGGTAATTGGTTGGGAGTTTTTTCAAATCGGTCTCAGGCCCAACCGTGACGAACTTATTTTCAATCGAGTATTTTCCATTCGTGTAGTCTTTCAGCAGACGCGCGATCATGCGTTTTCCGTCTGCCTCTCTAATTGCTTTTTGTGCCATGTAGGTGCCTTCCTCTTTCTTAGAGTTTTTTCTTCAAATGCCCGGCGATCGCACCGAGGAATTCCTCGGTGTACACCTGTTTGTTTTTCGGGCTTCGTATCGCGACTTTTAAAAGATCACCGGTCATGATGCCACTTTCGATGGTCTCAAGCGATGCCTGCTCGAGTTTACGTGCAAAGTCGACGACCGCTGGCGTCTGGTCGAGTTCCCCTCGTTTCTTTAACGCCCCGGTCCAGGCGAAGATGAGTGCCATGGGGTTTGACGAGGTTTTCTCTCCCTTTAGACATTTATAATAATGTTTCTGCACGGTCCCGTGTGCCGCCTCATACTCGAAGTATCCGTCCGGGGATACGAGCACTGAGGTCATCATCGCAAGGCTGCCGTACGCGGAGCCGAGCATATCAGACATGACGTCCCCGTCGTAGTTCTTGCACGCCCACAGCATCCCGCCCTCTGATTTCATGATGCGCGCGACCGCGTCATCGATAAGCGTGAAGAAGTACTCGATGCCTGCTTGTTCGAATTTCTGCTTCCAGTTCCTCTCGTACTCCTCCTGGAAAATCTGCCGGAACCGGGCGTCATAGGTCTTTGAAATCGTGTCCTTTGTCGCGAACCACAGGTCGACCTTCTGGTCCAGGGCGTACGTGAAACACGCCTTCGCAAAGCTACTGATGGATTTGTCCGTGTTGTGGATCCCTTGGAGGACCCCCGGTCCTTTGAACTCCATGATTGTCAGGCAAATCGACGCGCCGCCGTTAGCAGGCGTAAACATGAGTTCCCCTTTCCCAGGCCCATTGACACGGATCTCTTGGTTCTTGTAGACGTCGCCATAGGCGTGTCTGCCGATATGAATGGGCTTCGTCCAGTTCCGCACGGCCGGTGGGATGTTTTTCGCAAGGATTGGGCTGCGGAACACGGTCCCGTCAAGAACCGCCCGAATCGTCCCGTTGGGGCTTGGCCATTCCTTCTTTAACGAATATTCCTTGATGCGCTCTTTGTTCGGTGTGATCGTTGCGCATTTCACACCAATACCATGCTTCTTGATTGCGTTCGCGGCATCAACCGTGACCTTATCGTCGGTTTCATCACGATGTTTCAGTCCCAGGTCATAGTACTCCAGGTTCATGTCGAGATACGGGAGAAGGAGTTTTTCCTTCACCATCTTCCACATGACCCGGGTCATCTCATCCCCATCGATCTCCACGATGGTTCCTTTCATTTTGATCTTGCTGTTCGCTTCCTTTGCGTGTTTCATGTGATTGCCTCTTCTCTTTTCTTACTTGATGTAATTTAAGGATCCTCCCGCCAGGATAATCTGTTTATCTCGGTCGGAGAGATCAAATGATGCTTCAAATGTTTTGCCTTTTGTTGCATCAACAACGGTGATTTTATTTGTTGTTCCCTGGAGTGCTTTCCTGATTCCGGTGATTTCAAGAGTATCTCCTTGATCGATGATGTTGTAATCGTCTTTGTTGACGAACGTCAAAGGTACGATTCCGAAGTTGATCAGGTTCGCCTTGTGGATGCGCTCCATGCTTTTCGCAAGCACTGCTTTCACGCCCATGTACGTCGGGCAGAGCGCGGCGTGCTCCCGGGAGGAGCCCTGGCCGTAGCTGACGCCCGCGACGATGATGTTGTGTCTGCCGGCGTCCTTGATTTTCTTTGCGCGTTCATAGAATTTCGGGTCAACGACCTCGAATAAGAACTCGGAGTATTTCGGCACGTTCGAGCGGTATTTCATCTTGCTGCCCGCCGGGATGATGTGATCTGTGGTAATCTCATCGCCGACCTTGATCGTGACTTCCCCTTTGATATCCTCGGGAAGCGGGTTGTTTTTTGGTGGTTCGCCGATGTTCGGCCCGCGGTAGATCTGGACACCCTCAGGGTGCGCGGGAGGGTAGATGAACATGCTGTCATCGATGAAGAACTTCTTTGGCATGGGGATCTCTGGGTACTTTATCCCCATTTTTTCAAGGTCGCGCGGGTCGGTGATTTTCCCGGTGATGACTGACGCGGCCGCGGTCTCGGGGCTGACAAGGTACACGTTTGCGTCCTTGGTCCCTGACCGTCCAAGGAAGTTCCTGTTACTGGTCCGTAGCGATGTCGCACCGGTTTTTGGCGACTGGCTGTTGCCGATGCAAAACCCGCAGGCCGCCTCCGCGATGCGTGCGCCCGCGCTTATGAGGTTCAATAGACCGCCGTCTCTGGCGATGTTTTCCAGGACCTGTTTTGATCCAGGTGCGACGACGAAACTCACGTTTGGGTGAACTTTTTTATTCTTCAGGATGCAGGCAACCGTCATAAGATCGGTGTACGAGGAGTTGGTGCAACTCCCAAGGCAGACTTGGTCGACATCGATCCCCTGGATGTCGCGAACCTTTTTCACGTTCCCCGGGCTGTGGGGAAGGGCAGCGAGCGGCTCAAGGTCACTGAGGTTGATCGTCACCTCGCGGTCGTAGGTCGCGTCAGGGTCTGCTTTGAGTTCGACCCAGTCTATTTCTCGTCCCTGTGCTTTCAGGAATTGTTTGGTGACCTCGTCGCTGGGGAACACGGAGGTGGTGACCCCGCATTCCGCGCCCATATTGGTGATGGTCGCCCGGTCAGGGACTGACAATGTTTTGACCCCGTCTCCTGCGTATTCGAAGACGCAGCCGACGTTCCCCTTGGTCGAGAAGATTTCAAGGACTTTCAGGATCACGTCTTTTGCGGAGACCCAGGGTCGAAGTTCGCCGGTGAGGTTGATTTTGATGATTTTCGGGTAGGTAAGATAAAATGGTCCGCCTGCCATGGCGACTGCGACATCAAGGCCGCCTGCGCCGATTGCGATCATGCCGATGCCGCCACCGGTGGGCGTATGCGAGTCTGACCCGAGGAGGGTTTTCCCTGGTTTTCCGAATCGTTCAAGGTGTACTTGGTGGCAGATGCCGTTTCCCGCGCGTGAGTAGACGATGCTGTATTTCGCTGCGACTGACTGGAGGTATTTATGGTCGTCCGCGTTTTCAAATCCGATTTGCACGGTGTTGTGGTCCACGTAACTTACGGACAGCTCTGTTTTTACTTTGGGGACGCCCATCGCCTCGAATTGAAGGTAGGCCATGGTGCCGGTTGCGTCTTGGGTGAGGGTCTGGTCTATTTTGATGCCGACTTCTTTCCCTTGTTCTGGTGTACCGTGGATGATGTGGGTGGCTAGTATTTTTTCGGTGAGTGTTTTTCCCATGATGGATCATCTCGCTTCGGTTATCGATGCGAGGAATGGTTGATGATTTAATAAACCTTTTGCTGCGATTTCCTCACAAAGATAATTGTATGAACTATTTAATGTAATTTAGATTAATATTTAATTAATTTTGAGCTTTTTACTAAAATATACCTCTATTATGGTGAATATGAGAAAGATATATATGGGGTTTCTCTATTCCGGACATGTGAACAACACCACGCTCACCAATAACGAAAAAAAGGTCCTCTACGGAATCACCAGGTACCCCTCAATCAGCGATAGCGAGCTCGCGGGCATCATCGACGTGAAACTCTCCACCCTCACCTCCATCAAACGGCGGCTCACAGACCACGACTACTACCGCACCCTCATGATCCCCCAGGTCAACAGGCTCGGCTGCGAACTCCTCGCGATCATCTACATGCAATTCAACCCGGTCATCCCCCTGCGGGAACGCGTCAAGACAACCAAGAAAACCATAGAGGTCTTCGACGAGATCTTCTTCTCCGTCGGCGAGGAAGAAAAAGGATTCTCCATGAGCATTTCCCAAAACTACACCAACATCGGCCGCATCAACGAAATACGCACCGAGACCTTCGGCAGACTCGGACTCCTCGAAAAAGAATACCCCCACGAGGTCATCTTCCCGTTCGAAACCAGCCACATCCGAAGGTTCTTCGACTTCGCACCACTCCTCCAACAACTCTTCGATATCGTGGACGAACACCAGACAAACAAACCCAGAGACCTCTTCAACAACACCACCCCCATGGAACTCACCACGAAAGAAAAAAAGGTGTACTACGCCCTCGTCGAACACCCCACCGCGACCACCCAGCAAATCGGAGACATAGTCGACCTATCCCGCCACACCGTCGCACGCATGAAAAACCACTTCTTCGACACCGGATTGCTGCAGCTCCTCACCCTGCCAGACCTTCAGAAACTCGGCCTTGACATCCTTACCTTCTACCACATCAGCTTCAACCCCAACAAGGCACCAAGCCCAGCGGAACTCTCCGCGCTTGACTCACCATCCACCATCTTTTTCGCCAGCAGAAAATTCGAATCAGTCCTGCTCTCCGCGTATCCGACCTACCAAGAATACAAGGAGGACGAAATGAACAAGATCCGATTCCTCAAGGAAAACAACCTGTTCTCGCTTCCACCCTTCATCAGCCCTTACATGTTCGAACACATGGAACTCATCAAAGAATTCGATTTCGCGCCACTCGTAAGAAAAATATTGGACCTAAAACAAGAGAAAAAAAGTAAGGCGGTCCAGAAAAACAAAATATGAAAAACTTCATATACTGCAACTCTGTTGCGGCCATCCTGATTACCGGAAGGGAACATGGTTTGGGGGACCGAGATACCTTGGGTCTTATCAACCACTACGACGGCACAACATGCGAGTGTGACATCATAAAAAAAATAGAATAAAAAAAAACCATGAGAGGTTTGAATATGACCAGCGAAAACATATCTGTGCTATTGGATGAAAAACGGGTGTTTAAACCGTCAAAAGAGTTAGTGAACAATTCAAACGTGAAGCAGTGGATGGACAAGCATAACATCAAAACCGCTGACGAGCTGTACAAGAAAACAGGAAACTGGGAATGGTTCTGGGACGAGATGGCAAAAGAACTCATCGAATTTTACACCCCGCCGAAAAAAACCGTCGAATGGGACGCCCCGTGGGTGAAATGGTTTGTTGGTGCGAAATACAACATCGTGCATGACGCGGTCGATAAGCATATCACGACCTGGCGGAAAAACAAGGTCGCCTACATCTTCGAAGGCGAGCCCGGCGACATCAGAAAACTCACGTATAATGATTTGTACATCGAGGTAAACAAGCTTGCGAACGCCCTCCGTACCATGGGAATTAAGAAAGGAGACCGCGTTGGCATCTACCTTCCCATGATCCCCGAGCTGCCGATCGCGATGCTTGCCTGCGCGAAGATCGGCGCGATTCATTCCGTGGTCTTCTCAGGGTTCAGCGCGTCCGCGTTTAGGGACCGGATGAACGACTGCGAGGCAAAGGCAGTGATTACCTGTGACAGTTTCTGGCGGCGGGGCAAAAAAGTACCATTGAAAGCCCAAACCGATGACGCGATCAAGGAAACACCGAGTGTGAAGCACGTGATCGTGTACAAGCGGACCGGGGATCCCGTGAACTGGGACCAAAGCAAGGACTGCTGGTGGCATGACATCACGAAAAACGCGTCCAGCGAATGCGAGACAGAGAAGCTTGATGCAAACGACCCGCTGTACTTCCTCTACACCTCTGGCACCACCGGGAAACCAAAAGGAATCATCCACGCCCATGCAGGGTACGCGGTCGGAATCGCACAGACCCTGAAATGGGTGTTTGACATTAAAGACGAGGATGTGTTCTGGTGCGCCGCCGATATCGGCTGGGTCACTGGGCACTCCTATATCGCGTACGCGCCCCTGATTCTTGGGGCAACCTCCATTATTTACGAAGGCGCGCCTGACTGGCCGCAGCCTGACCGCTGGTGGGACATCATCGAGCGGTTCGGAGTGACCGTGTTCTACACCTCGCCAACCAGCGTCCGTCTGTTCATGCGCCATGGGGAAGACTGGGTGAAAAAACACGATCTGAAAAGCCTGCGTCTCCTTGGGTCCGTCGGGGAGCCGATTAACCCTGAGGCATGGATCTGGTATTACAAGAACATCGGCGGTGAACGCTGCCAGATCATGGACACCTGGTGGCAGACAGAAACCGGGCATTTCATCATCTCACCACTCCCGATCACCCCCTTAAAACCAGGGTCAGCAACCCACGCGTTACCCGGGATGTCCGCTGATGTCTTTAACGAAGAAGGTAAATCCTTAGTAAACGCTGGTGGAAACCTTGTGTTGCTCCATCCTTGGCCTGGAATGCTACAAGGGATCTACAAGAACCCTGAGCGGTACAAAGAAACCTACTGGGGAAAATACAAGGGAGTGTACCTCGCCGGTGACGTCTCCCGGAAAGACAGCGACGGGTACTTCTGGATCCAGGGACGGGCGGATGATGTGCTGAAGATCTCCGGGCATCGGATCGGAAACTCCGAGGTTGAGTCCGCCTTAGTAAGTAATCCGATCGTTGCCGAGGCAGCGGTCATCGGGAAACCCCATGAGGAGAAAGGGGAATCGATTACTGCCTATGTCGTCCTAAAGAAGGGCGTGCAGCCCTCAGAGGCGTTAAAGAAAGAGCTACGGGAGCACGTGGCAAAAGAGATGGGAAAACTCGCCAGGCCCGATGAGATCTGGTTCGTCTCTGATGTTCCCAAGACCCGTAGCGGCAAGATCATGCGGCGGGTCATCCGGGCGAAAGCACTCGGCCAGGAAGTCGGCGATACATCGACGCTTGCGAACCCTGAATCGGTTGAGGAGATCAGCAGGGCGGTGTAACCCCGCGTTTCTTCTCTCTCTAATTTTTCTGTTATAATCAGTACTTCGGAAAGTAGAAAATTATTCAATCTTTTTTCCACCGCACACCAACATAAAGCAAAAAAAAACAATCAAAATAGCCCTTCCCCAGAACGTATGAAATACCACTTTCAAAAAATTCATACA
>Ga0315282_10018049_pt1 | contig 10134 bp, 5 predicted proteins | sample YL17G07_20_MG_FD_203693 | JGI IMG/M metagenome (GOLD analysis project Ga0315282, IMG submission 203693) | Sediment microbial communities from Yellowstone Lake, YNP, Wyoming, USA - YL17G07_20 | ecosystem: Environmental > Aquatic > Freshwater > Lake > Sediment | place: USA: Wyoming | collected... | reverse complement strand
ATCGTAGGCGGCAAAAGGGCTTCCAGCGGGTAATGATCGACGTTCCATACCACCTGAAAAAGTAAGAATATTCGAACTCCAGCAAAAATTTGCATAAACTTGGCGCCTTTGGTATATTGGAATGAATTAACCTTTAGCAGGATAGTTCCTTTAGTTCAACGATTTTTTGAGGACAATATGACCGACTATGATGTAATCGTCATTGGCGCTGGGCCGGCCGGGTACGTGGCTGCCATCCGGGCGGCTCAGCTTGGGTTGAAAACCGCCATCGTGGACAAACAATGGCTGGGCGGAGTCTGCCTGAACGTGGGCTGTATCCCCTCCAAGGCCCTGCTCAAGAACGCCGAGCTGGCTCACACGCTGCGTGAACGCGCCAAGGAGTTCGGCATCTCGTTCGAAAACCTGAAACTTGATTATTCGGCGGCGGTAAAACGCAGCCGGACGGTGTCAGCGCGCCTGGTGAACGGGGTAAAGTTCCTGATGAAAAAGAACAACATCGACGTCTATATGGGTGCCGCCCGCCTGAATGAGAAAGACAAGCTGACCGTCACCGCTGAGGATGGAAAGATCACCGAGCTGGGGGCCAAAAACATCATCATTGCCACCGGGGCTTATCCTTTTGTCATCCCCGGCGTCCAGGTGGATGGTGAAAAGGTGCTCACCTATAAAGAAGCGATTCTGCAGGAACACCGGCCCGAATCGGTGATAATCATCGGGGCCGGAGCCATTGGAGTCGAGTTCGCCACTGTCTGGAACTCCTACGGCGCCCAGGTAACCCTGGTCGAAATGCTGCCGCGCCTGGTACCGCTCGAAGACGAAGAAATCTCCACCGAGCTGCGCCGCGCCTTCCAGAAGCGTGGCATCCAGAGCCTCACCGGGCACAAGGTACTGTCCGTACAGACCACCGAGAAAGGCGTGCTGGTCAAGGTCAGCAGCGAGGAAGGCGAAAAAACACTGGAAGCCGAGCAGGCCCTCATCTCGATCGGCTTCAAGCCGAACACGCGTGACATCGGCCTGGAATCCACCGGCGTAGCGCTCAATGAACGCGGCTTCATCAAGGTCGACCAGCGCATGGCAACCAACGTGCCCGGCATCTGGGCCGTTGGGGATGTCACCGGCGAGCTCCTGCTGGCGCACGTGGGCTCTGCCCAGGGCATCATCTGCGCCGAAAATATTGCCGGGGCCGAGACGATCACCCTGGATTACCGCATGATGCCGCGCGCCACCTACTGCCAGCCGCAGGTAGCCTCCTTCGGGCTCACCGAAACCCAGGCGCGTGAACAGGGCTACGACATCAAGGTCGGGCGTTTCAACTTCATCGCCAACGGCAAGGCGCTTAGCCTGGGCGATTACGCCGGCTGGATCAAGATTATCTGCGATGCCCGCTATGGCGAAATCCTCGGCGCCCACCTGGTCGGCCCGGACGTATCCGAGCTGCTGCCCGAATTAACCCTGGCGCAGCGCATGGAATTGACCAGCCTGGAAATCGCCCGCAATGTGCACGCCCACCCCACCCTCAGCGAAGTGTTGATGGAAGCTGCCCACGCCGTAGAAGGTCAAGTCATACATATGTAACTTTCCCTTCCGGGGCTATGCTATAATTTTCCCCCAGAAAGGTAATCTATGTTTAGAAACATCGTTCGCATTCTGGGAGGAGACCCCCATAAGCGTGAAATTCAGGAATTAACCGGCATTATTGAAGCGATTAACCAGCTCGAACCTGAGTATGAGAAACTGAGCAGCGAAGCCCTGCGCGCCAAAACGGACGAATTCCGCCAGCGCATCGCAGATGGGACAGACAGCGGCTTTTCTCTGAAGGAAACCCTGGACGAGATCCTTCCGGAAGCCTTTGCCGTGGTGCGCGAGGCCAGCAAGCGCACCATTGGCCTGCGCCATTTCGACGTGCAGTTGATTGGCGCCACGGCCCTCCACCAGGGCAAAATCGCCGAGATGCGCACCGGCGAAGGCAAAACCCTGGTGGCGACCCTGCCGCTCTACCTGAACGCCCTGACCGGGCACGGCGTCCACCTGGTCACCGTCAACGATTACCTGGCGCGCCGCGACGCGCGCTGGATGGCGCCTATCTACGATGCACTGGGGCTGAGCGTAGGCGTTCTGCAGATGGCTGCCCGCACCGAGAATGGTCAAAAGGCTTTCCTGGTCGACCTGGAGCGTATCTCTGCGCACGAAGACCAGCACCAGCTTCGCCTGGTCGAGCGCGTCGAAGCCTACCAGGCGGACATCACCTACGGCACCAACAGCGAGTTCGGCTTCGATTACCTGCGTGATAACCTGACCATGCGCCTGGATGAACGCGTCCAGCGCGGCCACTTCTACGCCATCGTCGATGAGGTGGATAACATCCTGATCGATGAAGCCCGCACCCCGCTGATCATCTCCGGCCCGGCTTCCGACGACACAGAATGGTACCTGCGCATGGCCCAGGTGGTGCGGCCTTTGAAGCCTGAAGATTACGAGGTGAATGAAAAAGACCGCACGGTGGTATTGAGCGAGCTGGGTGAGGCGCACGTCGAAGAGCTGTTGGGCATGCCCTTCCGCGATCCCGAGCGGCCCGAAGATATCACCCCCGAGCAGGCGCGACTGATCGGTTACCTGGAACAGGCCCTGCGCGCCCAGTTCCTCTACCGGCGCAACAAGGATTACCTGGTGCAGAGCGGCAAAGTGATTATCGTGGACGAGTTCACCGGGCGCCTGATGCCGGGCCGTCGCTGGTCTGAAGGGCTGCACCAGGCCATCGAAGCCAAGGAAGGTGTGCGCGTCGAGCCTGAGAACATCACCTATGCCACCATTACTCTGCAGAACTACTTTCGCATGTACGAAAAATTGGCCGGCATGACCGGCACTGCCCTGACCGAAGCGGAGGAGTTCGCCAAAATCTACAAGCTGGAAGTGCTCCCCATCCCGACCAACCTGGAATATATCGCCATGCAGCGCGATTCAGAACTGGTCGAGACAAAGATGAAAGACGAGCAGGGCTACGAGGTGTATTACTACACCGACCCGGATGACAGCCAGCGTAAGCCGGTTTTCTGGCGCCGTAAAGATTTCCCAGACATCGTCTTCCGCACCGAGGAAGGCAAACTGCGCGCCATCACCCGCGAGATCATGCGCGTGCACGTCCAGGGACGCCCGCAACTGGTCGGCACCACCTCGGTCGAGCACTCCGAGCGGCTGTCCTACCGCCTGCAGGCTGAGCTGCTGCGCCGCCTGCTGCAGATCCTGCTCATCCGGCAGGCCTGGATCGACCAGAACAAAATCGAGTTTGTCGAGCGCGCTATTCCCGAGCTGCAACCCTTGAGCAAGCCCTTGACAGAAGTCGACCCTTCCGAAATCCGCCAGCTTGCCCGCCAGTTGAACATCTCGCTCAGCCTGGACGACCCGGCTAACCTGGACAAACTGATCGAAGTCCTCGACCTCAAGCCGGAGCACAAAACCGCTCTCATTCAGGCGCTGCAAAGCGGCATTCCCCATCAGGTGTTGAATGCCCGCAAGCACGACGAGGAATCGCAAATTATCGCCAACGCCGGCGCCTATGGAGCGGTGACCATCGCTACCAATATGGCCGGCCGTGGGGTAGACATCAAGCTGGGCGGACTGCTGCCCGAGGATATCCTGCAGGACGTGATCCGCGTCCTGGGACGCACCGGGCAAGCTGATCCCTACGATATGTCGAACGAAGAACGCCGCCAGGCCCTGTTGAAATTGGACCCATCCCAGTACGGCATTTACGAGGAACAAGTCAAAGCCTTCTTTACCTACATAGAACAAATGGAACGCGTGCGTGAGCTGGGCGGGCTGCACGTGGTTGGCTCAGAACGCCACGAGGCGCGCCGGATTGACAACCAGTTGCGCGGCCGTTCCGCCCGCCAGGGCGATCCGGGCTCCTCGCGCTTTTACCTCTCTCTGGAAGATGAGCTGATGCGTTTGTTCGGCGGGCAGCAGGTCGAGAACCTGTTCAAACGCTTGAACGTCGACGAAAACCTGCCCATCGAACATAACCTGGTCGGCCGGTTGGTGGAACAATCGCAGACGCGCGTGGAAGGCAACAACTTTGATGTGCGCAAGCACCTGCTCGAATACGATGATGTGCTCAACTCGCAGCGCAAGCGCATCTATTCCCAACGCGACATGGTTTTCACCAAGGAAGACCTTAGCGAAGACGTGGATGATATGCTCCACACCGAGCTGCAAGAACGCATCCCGGTGGCGTTGAAAGACGAGGGCGGGCCCTGGAAGCTGCTGGCTTACCTGGAAGAAATCCAGCCAACCATCGAATACGAAAATATTCTCTACCCTTCCTTCGCCATCCGGCTGCTGTTGGAAGAAATCAAGCGCAGCCTTCCGGAGGCCGGCGAGCCGATTTCACGCCTGCGCGCCGCCCTTCTGGCGCTGGCCGAACGCGCCCTCCAGGCCGAGAAAGACCACCTGGTGCAGAGCGTTCGCACTATGCTCGAACGCAGCGAAGAAACCTATGCAGAGCAGGTCAAAGATCGCCAGGACACGCTGGATACGTTTCTGGAAGGTCTGAAAGAAGATGAAGAGACCCTCCGCCGCCGTCCCTCGGAAATCCTGGCTCAGCTCTCAGAGCAGGTGCGCGCCCCACTCAAGCTTTCAGCGGACGAAATGCGTCAGCTCTCCGAAGGCGACCGGGCGATAAAAGAAAACATTCGCCGACAGGTCGAAGCGACCGCCATGACTGTGGTCATCAACCGCATCATCGCTGCCGTAGACCGGCGCCTGGAAGAAAGCGCCGGCCTGCGCGCCGCCCAGTTCCAGGGGCAGGATTGGCAGGACGCCCGCGAACAGATCATCCAGGCCGTCGACGCGGCCTTTAACAAGCGCTTCGAACGCCTGCTGGGCAGCGAAGGGCAGATTCCCCATGACCTGGACCCGCAGTTGGAACGTCTGCAGGAGACCGGCCTGGAAGAAAATAATATGATGCGCATGCTGCGCAACATGGCCCAGGGTACCCGCCTGGCTTTCGACCGGCGCACTCACCGCCAGGGACGGGAGACTTACAGCCGCCTTAATTACGTTTACCTGGCGGCTCACTTGATGGAGAACCGCACTCCCCAGGGGTTGACCGACGAGGTGGTCGAACATCTTTCCGGCGCCCGTTACTCGCTCGAGCTGGCCTGGGGTAAGATCGAATGGAACCGCCTGGTGCAGGCGGAAGCCACCCTGTCCAAGCTGGACGAACGCCTGCAGAACCGTCTGAGGGAAACCCTGGGAGCAGAACATTTCGCTGAAGTGGCCGACCTGCCTTTTACCAGTCTGGACGAGGCTGACCGCCAGGTGGTCAGCGAACAGTTGGGCCGGCGCCTGCAGAATGAAGCCTACCGCCAGATCCTACTGGGCATTATCTCCGAGCAGTGGGTAGATTACCTGACGCGTGTGGAAGCCTTACGCATTTCGATCGGTCTGGAAGCCTATGCACAGCGTGATCCGCTGGTGCAGTATAAGGCCCGCGCCTCGGAGATGTTCCAGAGCCTGCTGGCGGATATCCGCCTGGCAGTCATCGGGCGTATGTTCACCTATGCCCCGCGCCGCGCCGCCGCTGCCGCAGTCGAGCGCGCCGCACAAGAAGAAGAGGAAACGGTCGAAGTTCAAGAGAGCGCCCTCGCCCCTTCCCCGCAGAATGAAGTGCAGGAACAGAAGAAAAAGAAACGCCGTCGTCATTAGAAGAGGTTACCCTGAGATTATCTACGCCCCTTGGCGTACACCCCTCACCCCTCACCTCTCACCCCTCACCCCTTCGGGTGCCCTGTCGAGCGTCGGGTGCGCTGTCGGGCGTCGGGTGCACCTACCCCTTCGGGTACGCCAAGGGCTTTAAGAGATGCCCGCAGGGGTGAGGGCCTTCTGCGTACTGCATTTTCTTGACTTTTATTAAGGGTTGCCAAGAACTTGATTAACCCTTATAATCAGGTTTAATCCTTAGGCAGCGGAGTACATAAAAAGTATGGACCAAAATGACACCCAACTCGAGCAGGGGGCAACGCCCGAGAATAATAGTGCCGAGAATCACAACATGGCATCTTTGCTGGAGCAGGAGGGTCTCGGAATTGAGTTCCCCCAACAGGGCGAGATTCGAAAAGGTGTAGTCGCCAGTATAACACCCGGCCAGATCCTGGTAAGCATCGGAACCAAGTCTGAAGGAATCATCACAGGCAAAGAATACGAGCAGATTCCTCCCGACGAACTGGCCGGTCTGCAAGTTGGACAGGCCATCCACGTTTACGTCCTCAACCCCGAGGACCAGAATGGAAATCTGGTGCTTTCCTATACACGCGCCCGCGAAGAAGTTGGCTGGCAGCATGTAGAAGAACTACTGGCTTCCAAGGAATCCTCCCACAGCTTGATCATCGGCTACAACAAGGGCGGACTGATCGTGCCGATAGGCGGCTTGCGCGGTTTCGTTCCGGCCTCGCAGATCAGCCTATCCCGCCGGGCCAACCTGGCCGGCGATACGCCTGAGCAGCGCTGGAGCAAGATGATCGGCCAAGAAATCGATGTGTGTGTCATTGAGGTTGACCGTGAGCGCCGCCGCCTGATCCTCTCCGAACGGGCAGCCAGCACTGAAACGCGTGAAACTTTGAAGGAACGCGTCATTGAAGAGCTGAAAGAAGGCGAAGTCCGCACCGGGCGGGTGACCAGCCTGGCCGAATTCGGCGCTTTTGTCAATATCAGTGGCGCAGATGGTCTGGTTCATCTTTCCGAGATTTCCTGGGAACGCATCAACCATCCCGGCGAATTGCTCAAGGTCGGGCAAGAGGTCAAAGTCAAGATTATCAGCATCGACAAGGAAAAGAAACGCATCGGCCTTTCCATCCGCCAGCTCGAAGAAGACCCCTGGTCGCGCCAGGTGGCGCATTACCAGGTTGGCCAGCTCATCCAGGGCACCATTACCCGCCTGACCAAGTTTGGGGCATTTGCCCGCCTGGAAGGCGATCTGGAAGGCCTAATCCACATCTCTGAAATCAGCGAGAAGCGCATCGAGCATCCCAAAGAGGTGCTGAAAGAAGGCGACGTAGTCACCCTGCGCATCATCAAGATCGATCCCGAGAACCACCGCGTTGGCCTCAGCCTGCGGCGGGTTGAATCGATGGCGTATGCGGATATGGACTGGCAGACGCTGCTGGAAGAAGAAAAGAAAGAAGAGCCGGTGGAAGACAAACCGGACGCAGAGAAAACAGCCTGAAACGGCGAGAGCGCACCTGCGCAGGTGCGCTCTCTTTATTCAAAGGACAATATGGCGCTCATTATCGACAGCCACGAAGACCTGGCTTATAACATGCTAAATTTCGGGCGTGATTACCGCCGCTCGGCGGCTGAAATCCGCCAGATCGAAAAAGATACCCGCGTTCCAGAATATAATGGCCAGGCCTTGATCGGCTGGCCGGATTACCAGCGGGCGCAGGTCGCCGTGGTATTCGGCACGCTGTTCTTAGCCCCGCGCCGCTATAGCTCGGGAAATTGGGATACCCAGGTATTTACCGACTTCCAGGAAGCCCGTCCGAAGTTGCGCACTCAGCTCGACTCCTACCTCCGCCTGTGCGAAAACGCCCCCGACTTTTTCCGGCTGGTTGCCAACCGCCGCGACCTGGAGGATGTCCTGAAACCCTGGGATCAGGCCCCGGCGGCCTTCCCACAGGTGACTCACCCGGTTGGGCTGGTGCTGCTTATGGAAGGCGCTGAAGCCATCGGCGACCCGGGGGAAGTGGAAGAATGGTGGCAGGCCGGCCTGCGTATCATCGGGCCGGTTTGGGCCGGCACCCGCTTTTGTGGAGGCACTTTAGAGCCGGGTGGATTTACCTCAGAAGGCTTCCGGCTGCTTGAAAAAATGGCGGAAGCAGGTTTCCCCCTGGACATCTCGCACATGAACGAACTTTCCGCCCTGCAGGCTTTGGATCGTTATCCTGGCGCCGTTATCGCCAGCCATGCCAACGCCCGCGCCCTGTTGAAGAATCCCCCAGGAGAACGTCATTTTACCGATGCGGTTATGCGCAGTTTATTCGAACGCGGTGGGGTAATGGGGGTGATTCCTTTCAATCCCTTTTTAGTCCCAACCTGGACATTAGCCGATAGCCGCCAGGCCGTTCCGCTGGATTTGGTTGCCGCCCAAATCGATTACCTGTGCCAGATGGCGGGTGATTCTCAACACGCCGCCCTGGGTACAGATTTCGACGGCGGCTTTGGCTGGCCGGCGGTGCCGGACGGGATCGATACCATCGCCGACCTGCCGAAAATCGTTCCTTTGCTGGCTCAACGCGGTTATAATGAAAAAGATATCGAGAATATCTTCGGCGGAAACTGGCGTCGTTTTCTCGAAAGGGCGCTTCCAGCAGTATGAGCAACCCTGACAATCCCCCTCCACAACCCATAACCCCCCGCCCTATTGCGAGTTTCAACCGGCTGCGTATGGCCATGGATCACGACCTGCGCATTCGCCTTGGGTTGGTGATCACCATGGGGGGGTTTATCACATTTATCATCGGCAGCCAGCCGAATTTAATAGGGATGGACCGCAGCCCAATCGTCGGCGTGGTGCAGATCGTTATTTTTCTGACCGGCCTGCTGGTCATCTGCTTGGGTGGGTTTATCTGCGTGGTTGCCCTATGGAAAGGCCAACCGCTCAGCATTCCAGCCGATATCGGCCTGCGGCTGGTAGGCACTGGCTATGTGGTCGCCTTTTTCTCCGGCTTTGCCGACGTGTTCGGCCTGGGCACTCACAAACCACCCAACCTCCCTTTTTTCGGACCTTGGCAGGCGCGTGGGGTCATGGGCGGCGAAGTAATCATCATCATCGGGTTCTTGATGCTGATGCCGCTATTTTATAAACCTTCCCAACCAAATTCCACGCCAGACCCTGAGAATCAGGACAAGTCCATCACGCTTAACATTTCCTGATTGTTCTGGAACTTAAAATCATCCACGCCCAGCTTGAGCGCCTGCCCGCGTTCAGCTTCGAGCAGTTTCCCAAGGTATTCTTTAGCAACCGCCGGCTTGCCCAGATGACTCAGCCGTTCGTTGAGTTTTTTGAAGGGCGTGTCGTCTGCGGCTGGCATAGTTGAAAGGTACTGCAGGACTGCTTTGGCCCCGTTCGTGCCATCCCGGCGGGCAATCCCCACCAAACCGGTGCTGGCCTTGCGCGCCCAGCCGGCGACGAAAGTATCCGACAGTTCCTGCTCTCTTTTGGGGTTGTAAGCTTCAAACGAAATGCCCTCGATGGGAAAGCGCGGCGCCGGATTCTTTACAAACTCACTCCCGGTGACAGGTAAACCCAGTTCGCTGTCCACCGCGTCGCCAATGGCGAAAATGACGGTATCTACATCCAACACCCGGTATATGCCGAGTCCCCTGGCTTTGACCTGTCCGTCTTCCAAAACCAGGATGTTATTCTCCACCTCCAGGCCGGCTGCCTTTCCATTCCCATCTCCCAGGATGCGGGTCGGAGAAGCCAGAAAATCCATGATGAAATGGGTGTCGGCGCAGGCCGGCGCGCCCTTTGCATAGATAGAGCGGAACATTTCCTTGGAAGCCTCAGGGTCCTGGCCCAGGGCTTTCATTACCGGGGCGACCCGGTCGATCTCCTTTTCGAGCGCCGCCATATCCAGGTGCGCCACGATGGCTTCCATTTCTTTCTTATCGAATTTTACTTCTCCCGGGCCGCGCCGGGCCACGGTATATACCTCATTGACTTTGGCTTCGCAGGTCAGGTAATGCACCACGTCGCCCATCACATTGCCTGCGCCGACGACGGCTGCCTTGCAGCCAATCGCAAAGTCTTGCTCGCTGAAGGGCGGCAAGCGGTTGTAATAGTAGACCAGGTCCTTGGCATGGTAAACGCCGGTCAGTTGCTCACCGGGCAGGCCCAGCCATTTTGTGCCCTGAGCGCCAACTGTCACCAATATGGCCTGGAATCCCATACCTCTAAATTCATCCAGGCTCAGGTCGCCGTGCAGCCCCACAGATACATTTCCATAATAGGAAATGGCCTCCTGGGCTATGACCTGGCGAAATTGAGAACGTAAGCCATCTTTCATTTTCAATTTGTCAGGATAGATGCCATATTCTGCCAGGCCGCCCGGCTTGATGTCACGGTTGATTAACGCC
>Ga0315282_10018047_pt1 | contig 10135 bp, 10 predicted proteins | sample YL17G07_20_MG_FD_203693 | JGI IMG/M metagenome (GOLD analysis project Ga0315282, IMG submission 203693) | Sediment microbial communities from Yellowstone Lake, YNP, Wyoming, USA - YL17G07_20 | ecosystem: Environmental > Aquatic > Freshwater > Lake > Sediment | place: USA: Wyoming | collected... | reverse complement strand
CTCCGAGAGGTCCAAGGGTTGAGGCGCGCGATATCAACGAGGCTGTTGAGATCTCTCCGGAAGAGCTTCCCATGCTCGGACCCGTGCAGGAAAAAGCGGAGAGGATAGTGAGCAACGCCACCCGGCAGGCGCAGTCCCTGATAGACTCTGCGCATGACGAGATCGAGCGAATGAAGGAGGAAGCCAGGGAGATTGGGCTCGAGGAGGGGAGAAGGCAGGGGAAAGAGGAGGTCACATCCCAGTTCTCCGACACGATGGAGGGCATGAACAGCGCGATCGTCGCCAGGCGAAAGATCATAAAGGATGCTGAATCCGAGATACTTCGCCTGGCGCTGAAGGTGGCCGAGCAGATAATCAGGTCGGAGGTCTCTCTTCACCGCGATGTGTGCCTCAATATCGTTTCCGAGGCGGTATCCAGGGTCTCAGACCGTGAACAGATAATAATACGGGTCAACCGCGACGACGTTGAACACGTGAAGAAATACAAGGACCGCATCGCCGGCATTGTCGACGGGGTAAAATCGCTCACCATACTTGAGGACAGCCATGTTGAGCCGGGCGGGGCGATCATAGAGACGAACCTCGGTTATGTGGACGCCAGGATATCCACCAAGCTGAAAGCTATCGAAGAATCTTTTAAGAAGGTTTCCGCAAGTGATGAGTGAGGTCTCCATCGATTTTGAAAAATACCATAAGGCCGTGGAGGAAACGGACCTCGTCAAGGTCATAGGGAAAGTAAACCAGGTCATTGGCCTCATTATCGAAGCGCAGGTCGGCGGCGTCTCTATCGGAGATTTGTGCACGATAAGGATAGAGAAGGAAGACAGGGACGCTTTCGCCGAGGTCGTCGGTTTTAAAGAGAACAAAGTGCTCCTCATGCCTCTCGGCTCCACAAGCGGCATCTCCCCCGGAAGCCAGGTCACTGCCGCAGGGCATCCTCTCTCTGTTAAGGTCTCAAATGAGATCCTGGGCAGGGTTCTTGATGGCTTGGGCCAGCCTATTGACAGCAAGGGGCCGGTCAAGGCCGAAGCCGAAGCGCCCCTGCAGGCCGATCCCCCCGATCCGGTCAAGCGCCCCAGGGTAACTGAGGTGCTTCGCGTGGGCATCCGCGCCATAGACGGGCTTTTAACTTGTGGCAGGGGACAGCGCATAGGCATTTTCTCGGGTTCCGGGGTAGGCAAATCCACCGTCATGGGAATGATATGCCGCAACTCCGAGGCGGACGTCAACGTGATCGCCCTCGTGGGTGAGCGCGGAAGGGAAGTAAGGGATTTCATCGAAGAGTCGCTTGGCGAAGAAGGCATGAAAAAATCCGTTGTCGTGGCCGCCACCTCCGACCAGCCGCCGCTCATCCGGTTAAAAGCGGCGTTCGTCGCCACCGCCATAGCGGAATTCTTCAGGAACCAGGGGATGAAGGTCATTCTCATGATGGATTCCGTCACACGCTTTGCGATGGCGCAGAGGGAAGTCGGGCTTGCGGCAGGCGAGCCTCCCACCACAAGAGGGTACACGCCTTCCGTTTTCGCGCTTCTTCCAAGGCTTATGGAGCGCTCCGGCACATCGGAGCGCGGTTCGATCACCGCGTTCTATACCGTACTTGTGGAAGGCGACGATTTTAACGAGCCAATTGCCGATCACTCGCGTTCAATACTTGACGGACACATAATCCTCTCCAGGGACCTTGCGGCGCGAAACCATTATCCCGCCATAGATGTCCTTCACAGCGTTTCGCGTCTGATGACCAACCTTGTTTCTGACGAACACAAGGAAGCGGCCGGAAAACTGCGCGAGGTCCTGGCTCGATACTCGGAGGCCGAAGACTTGATCAATATCGGCGCGTACGTTAAGGGAAGCAACCCGAAGATCGATTACGCCATAAGCAAGATCGACGAGGTCAACAATTTCCTCAAGCAGGGAACGTTCGATCAGATCGATTATGAGGAGACGGTAAACCAGCTCATAGGGATGTTCTACCAATAAAGGCGGACGAAAATGTCTAAAAAAGTCAAAGCGGGAAGGTTTAAATACGATCTTGAGACGGTCTTAAAGGTCCGCGATATAAAGGAGCACAAGGAAAAGGAAAGGTTCGCCGAGAAGCAAAGGGAATACATAAAGGAGAAGGAAGAAGAGGACCGGATAGAATCTGAGCGCGAGGACAGGCGCGATGAGCTCCGCGGCTTCATGGGCAAAGGCCCCATATCCGACTTTGCGAAGATCCTTCGGCGCAAGGCCCACCTCACCAAGCTCAAGGAAGACCTTGATAAGCAGGTGGAGAAGGTTGTTGAAGCATCCGAAAAACTTGAGCAGCAGAGGTCAAAGCTCATAGACTCAATGAAGGACAAGAAGATAATTGAGAAGCACAAAGAGCACAAGCTTGACGAATACAAAAAGCTCATGCAGGACCTGGAGATAAAGTTCTTAGATGAAATAGCCACAGAGAGGTTCAGGCACGAGAAAGAGCAGGAATAGGGTTTTCCCTCAGCTTGCCCCAGATCTTGAGGCGATCGCGTAGATGGTCGTTCCAAAGGGCAGGCCAAACCGCACCGCAATTTTTGCCTCGAGATAGAACCAGAGCTTAAGAAGCCCATTCAGCGGTTTTGGCGGAAGGATCAGCGTATCGCTTTTTGGGCCTGACCTTCGCGCAAAAAACCTCCCCAGGATGCGGGCGGGCGCGATGACAAAATAGGACAGGAAGAAAAAATAGCCGATTGTTTCCACCCTCAAACCCGCCGCTTCCAGATCCCCGATGAGGTCTTTTTTGTCGTATCTTCTCAGGTGGTTGAGGGCCTCGTCGTGCCTGCTCCAGAGTGATCTGAACGCCGGGACTGTTATTATTATTTTCCCCTCGTCTTTCAGGACCCTTTTTAGTTCTCTCAACCCTATGGCCGGAGATGACACGTGTTCCAGAACGTCAAGGCAGGTGACGATATCAAAGGTTCTGTCTCTGAAGTTCAGATTCTCGATCGAGCCCCTTTCGATATTTTTGAGGCCTCGTTCTTGGCAGAATTCTATCGCCCTTTCGGAGGGCTCGATACCTCGGACTTCGCCAAATTTTTCCAGGACGGCGATGTTGCCTCCTGTTCCGGCCCCGATGTCAAGTATTTTTGGGTCTAGAATATTCAGGGATTTGATCAATTCAACTAGAAGGTTTCTTCGGGAGACGAACCAGAAGTGGCGGTCTTCCATCTCAAACATAGATTCGTATTCATCTGGCCTGAGTGTATTCATTTTTACCAGAAAAACAGGCTAAAGGGCCTTTGTCACTTTCCCGGCCTTGAGGCATTTTGTGCAGACGTACTCGCGCGAGGGTTTCCCCTTTACCAGCATGCGCACCTTCTGAAGATTAGGCATCCACTTCCTCTTTGTCTTGCGGTTTGAGTGGCTCACGCTGTTGCCGACATGGGATCTCTTTCCGCACACAAAACAAACTAATGGCATTTTTAAGGATCTCCTTTCAGCTTCCAAAACAGCGAGTAGTATACCATGTAACCTAAATGCCGACAAGGCGAATTTTTTGTGTTAAAATCTCACCCAATGGCTAACCTAACGCTTTCTTCCCCAATACAATATGTAAAGGGAGTAGGCCCCAAGATAGCCAAGCTTTTTTCCCGGCTTGGCGTAGAAACGGTTTCAGACCTCGTCTTCTTTTTCCCCAGGGATTACTTTGACCGCAGCTCGATCAGCCCGATCGCCAAGGTTGATCAGGACCAGCAAGTGATCATCCGCGGGAGCATCACCAAGGTGTCTCACCACAAGACGCGCGGGGGCTTTTCCATCCTCAAAGCTACGATAATGGACAAGACCGGGGTACTGAACGCGGTCTGGTTCAACCAGCCGTACCTATCGAACATATTAAAGCGCGGGACCAAGATACTCGCGTCAGGCAAGGCGCAATTCAACTCTTACTCGGGCGAGATGGAGCTTAACATCAGGGATTGGGAGATCATCGAAGAAAAAGAGACCCTTCCGATCATGCCCAAGTACCCGCTAACCGAGGGCCTCTTCCAGAAGAAAACGAGGAATATAGTTGACCAAGCGCTGTCTGCGTGCCTTTCTCAGGTGAAGGACCCCCTTCCAGAGAGGATCAAGGATAAATATGGCCTTGCAGACCTTCGGTCATCCATAAGGGTGCTTCATTTTCCTCCCGCGATGGAAATGGTAAAGCCGGCGCACAGAAGGCTTGCCTTTGACGACTTCTTTATCTTCCAGCTTGGGCTTCTCTACAGGAGGGCAGCATATAATAATAATGTAAAGGGGATCAGGTTCGAGCCCGAGGGTGAGCTGGTGTCTAAATTCCTGTCGGATATGCCCTTTAAGCTTACGCGCTCACAGGAAAGGGTCTTTTCCGAGATAGCCAACGACATGTCGGATGAACATCCGATGGCAAGGCTCCTGCAGGGGGATGTGGGCTCCGGGAAAACAGTGGTTGCCATGCTTGCCGCGCTCATTGCCGTGCAGAGCGGATATCAGGCGGCGATAATGGTGCCCACCGAGATACTTGCCGCCCAGCATTTTAAGAGGATAAGCGAAATGATATCCCGCCTCGACCTTAGGATCGATATGCTTGTGAGCAGCATCGGAGCTGCGAGGAGGAAAGATGTTCTTGAAAGGCTTTCAAAAGGCAAGATCGACATCATCATCGGCACGCATGCGGTCATCGAGGAAGATGTGAATTTCAAGAACTTGGGTCTCGTCATCATAGACGAGCAGCACCGTTTTGGGGTCGTGCAGAGGGCCTCCCTTGGCAGGAAGGGCCAAAATCCGGATATTTTGGTGATGACGGCCACCCCCATCCCCAGAAGCCTTGCGCTTACCCTGTTCGGCGACCTGGACCGCTCCGTCATTGATGAGCTTCCGCCCGGGCGCACCCCCGTACAGACGATCTTTGTTGATGATGCAAAAAGGGCCAGGGCTTACGAGTTCATCAGGCAGGAGGTCAGCGCGGGGCGCCAGGTATTCGTTGTTTGCCCGCTCATTGAAGAATCTGAGGTGCTTGACCTTAAGGCGGCCAAACTCGAGGCCGAAAATCTGCAAAAAAAGGTCTTTCCGGAATTCAAGGTAGGGCTTCTCCACGGCAGGCTTAAGGCGGACGAAAAAGACAGGATAATGCGACAATTCGGCAGCGGCGAAATAAAAATACTTGTCTCCACCACCGTCATCGAGGTCGGCATAGACTATCCCAATGCCTCCATCATGTTCATCGAGCACGCCGAGCGCTTCGGGCTGGCGCAGCTGCATCAGCTGCGCGGCCGTATAGGCAGGGGGGCGGCAAAGTCTTATTGTCTTCTTTCAGGAGACATAAGGTCTGATGATGCCAAGGCGAGGATGAAAGCCATGCTCTCGTCCACCGATGGCTTTAAGATCGCCGAGGAGGATCTCAAGATACGAGGCCCGGGCGACTTTTGGGGACAGCGCCAGGCAGGCTTGCCCACGTTTCGCATAGCTGATATAATCATTGACGCCGACATTTTGGGGAGCGCGCGCGCCGCGGCCGAGGATGTCCTCAAGGAAGATCCCAAACTCCTCAAACAGGACAACCTGGCCCTGAAGGAAGAGTTGAATTCGCGGTACGGCTCTCTCTTAGAGCTTGGGACGCTAAATTAACGATGCGAATAATTGCGGGCAAGGCCAAAGGAAGAAAGCTCAAGGTCCCAAAGCTCTCGCGCAACAGAAGGGTGAGGCCCCTTACGGACCAGGTGAGAGAGGCGCTCTTTAACATCCTGGGCGACAGGGTCCCGGATTCATATTTTCTCGACCTCTTTGCCGGCACCGGGGCGGTGGGGATAGAAGCTCTCTCCCGGGGCGCCAAGATCGCCATTTTTGTTGAGCTTGACCGCGCCGTGGTCTCGACGATTCGGGAGAACCTGGAGACAACACAGCTCTCCGACAGCGCGGAGGTTTATTCTCTTGACGCGCTCAGGGCGATCCGGGTCCTCGACAAAAAAGGCAGCAGTTTTGACATAGTTTTTCTGGGCGCTCCCTACGACAGCCCGGCGCTTGAAAAAGCGCTGGAACTTATCGGCGGAGCGAATATAATTAAGGACAAGGGTGTTGTGGTCGCCGAGCACAGGGCAAAGCATGTGCTTGCTGATGAGTTCGGCATACTGAAGAAGGCAAGGGACGCCAGGTACGGCGATACCGTCCTTTCCTTCTACATGAAAAAGGAGAATTAGATGAAGATCGCGGTCTATCCCGGAAGTTTTGATCCGGTCACGGAGGGGCATATCGACATAATTGACCGCGCCTCCAAGATATTCGATCTCCTCTATGTCGCCGTCATAAGCAATCCGGAAAAAGCCCCGATCTTCGGCATGAAAGAAAGACTATCCATGCTTGAAGAATCCCTCTCGGGCAAGAAGAACATTAAGGTGGACAACTTTGATGGTCTTCTAGTAGACTATGCTAAGAAAGTGAAGGCCACTTCCATCGTCAGGGGTTTAAGGGCAGTGTCCGATTTTGACTACGAGTTCCAGATGGCGCTGACGAACAGAAGGCTTGACCCTGATGTTGAAACGGTGTTCATGATGACGGATTACAAGTATTCGTACCTGAGCTCGAGCCTTGTTAAGCAGGTCGCAGCGCTTGGAGGCACGGTAAAAGGATTGGTGCCTCCTCCCGTTGAAAAGAGATTGAGAGCTTTAAAAAAGAAGGGATTTTAGATGGAGATCTTAGGTTTGTTGGACGCCCTTGAATCGATGATCCTTGACGGGTTCAAGATCCCTTTCAGCAGCAGGACAATTATAAATGAGGAAAAGCTGCTTGCAATTGTTGACAAGATCCGGCTTGTTGCCCAGGGCGGAGATGATTTTGCCAAGAAGGCGATTGACAGGGACAAGCACGGGGTCTCAAAGACCGAGATACTCGACGAAGTCATTCCCGCAAAACGCGGAGGGCAGGCACCAAAAGCCCGCGAGAGGGCCATTGAGCCCGGAAGCGATGTGGAAGGCAAGGCGATAGAGGTCCTTCAGCAGGCCTACCAGATAGCCAAAGAGGTTCGGCAGGGAGCCGACAAGTACGCGGACGAAGTATTGGCCAACCTTGAAGCTACCTCAGCCCGCATTTTAAGGTCAATACGAGCGGGAAGGGACAGGCTGACCAAGGTCATCGGCGAAGGCAAGGCCGATGAACCTAAATCAATAGCTGACATACTCAAGAAGGAAGAGAAGAAAGAAGAAGGGCAATCTTAAGAATGTCTTTCTTGGCTCTTGTCCCTGAACCTTGCCCCTTCTCATTCAGGTGACGATTCAGGTTACGAATCCCTAGAAAGGCCAAATAATCATGAACTTCAATAGGCCGGACGGCCGAAAGCCTGACCAGTTAAGGGAAATCAAGGTAGTGAGGAACTTCCTCAAATATCCTGCGGGCTCGGTATGGATAGAGATGGGAGAGACCAAGATCATCTGCTCAGCGATCATTGAAGAGAAGGTCCCGAACCACAGGAAGGTCCTTGAAAGCGGCTGGGTTACCGCCGAATACGCCATGATCCCCGGTTCAACGACGGAACGAAGCCCCAGGGAGACCCATGGGGGGCGCGGGCGCAGCCAGGAGATACAACGGCTCATAGGAAGGTCCCTGAGGAATGTGGTTGACATGGACAAGATGGGAGAGAGGACGATCTTCGTTGATGCCGATGTGATCCAGGCGGACGGGGGAACTAGGACGGCCGCGATAACGGGTTCATTTATCGCTCTTTATGACGCCCTTTCCAAGCTCAAGACGGACGGGAAGATCAAAACACTCCCCATAAAGGAGTTCCTTGCCGCGGTGAGCGTTGGGATCGTTGGAGGCCAGCCGCTCCTTGACCTTGCTTATGCCGAGGATTTTCAGGCAAATGTTGACATGAACGTTGTGATGACGGAATCCGGGCAATTTGTTGAGGTGCAGGGAACGGGTGAGACCGCCCCGTTCACGAAGAAACAGCTGGACGCAATGCTTGACCTCGCCTCAAAGGGGATAAAACAGCTCATTGCCAAACAGAAGGAAGTCCTCGGGATCTAGATCTCCCATGATCACCAGTAAAACATGAATAGGGATTTTTTGTGGATATTGAACATGAACACATGAGACATTCCGAACATGCGCTTTTGAGAGGCGGCCTGCTTGCGCGCAACGTTATCTTCAGTTTTGCCGGCCAGGCCGTCCCGCTATTAGTTGCCGTATTCGCTGTTCCGGAGATCATTTCCCAGTTTGGCGTCGACCGCCTTGGCATACTCATGATCGCCTGGGCCTTCGTGGGTTATTTGAGCCTTTTTGACCTCGGGATATCACGGGCCCTCACCCAACTTCTTTCCTCAAAGATCGCCGCGGGGGAGGAAGAAAGATCTTCCCCGATCGTCTGGACGTCGGTCCTGATGATGCTTGTCGTAGGCGTTATTGGTTCGATCGTTTTTTGGTTCGCGTCCATGCCGCTCGTTTACCATGTGCTCAGGACCCCCGATGCCTTGAAGGGCGAAACGCTCAGGTCATTTTATTTACTTGCTCTTTCCATTCCGATCGATGTCTTTACCTCATGTTTTCGCGGGATATTGGAGGCGAAGCAGAGGTTCGATATAATCAATTACATAAGGATACCGCTCGGGATACTCACCTTTGCGAGCCCCTTTCTGGTGCTGCCGTTCTCAAGGAGCGTTTTTGCCATCATAGTCGTCATGGTGCTCGCCAACATACTTGCCCTTATCGCTTATGTCATCATGGCTTTCAGGGTAATGCCGTCGCTTTCCCACGACATCTCTTTTCATGCCCGCCATGTCGCGAGGCTGCTGGGGTTCGGCGCCTGGATGACCGTCTCGAACGTGATCGGCCCGATAATGATCTACATGGACAGGTTTTTTGTGGGAGCCGTGATATCCATAGCTGCCGTCGCTTATTATGCCACGCCGTATGAAGTGATAACAAAGCTGTGGATAATACCTCAGGCGATAGTTACCGTGCTCTTTCCCGCGTTCGCCCTTGGCTTCACGAGGAAGACCCCAAGGACCCTCTTGATCTTTGAACGCGGGCTTAAGTATTCCTTTCTTGTGCTGTTCCCAATAATCCTAATGGTGATCACGTTGTCCCGCTTCGGGCTTGCTATTTGGTTGGGCCCCGAATTCGCACTTAAGAGCGCTAGGGTGCTTGAGTGGCTGTCTGTGGGCATATTCATCAACAGCCTCTCGCAGGTCGCCTTTGCCCTTATTCAAGGTGCGGGCCGTCCCGACCTCACCGCTAAGGTGCATATGATCGAGCTTCCTTTCTATTTGATCTTGCTGTGGTCCTTAACTTCATCCATGGGCATAAACGGCACAGCTCTCGCCTGGACGCTCAGGGTGGTAATTGACGCGGTCATAATGTTCGCGATAGCGGGTAACATAATTGGGATGAAACTCTCGGGTGCCGTAAAAGAACTTGTCTTGATGGGCTCTGCCTTGTTTCTCCTATTCCTTGCCCTCTTCACGTACGGTTATGCCGTTAAGCTTGCTTTCCTGCTCGTAGTATTGACCGGTTTCTCGATAATTGCCTGGAGAGTCGTGCTGACCGGCGAGGAGAAGAGTTGGCTCAGGGACCGCCTCTCCGAACTTTCTTTAAGGAAGGCCTAATTGATCGTGGAGAGTAAGATCAGGACAACGAGATCGGACCGATGCTATCTCTGCGGGAGCGAAGGGAAACGGATCTATTCGGGCCTGATGGACCGCTTGCATCAAAGGAGTCAGCTTTGGGATCTGATAAGATGCTTAAATCCCGAGTGCGGTCTTGTGTGGCTTGACCCGACTCCCATTAAGGAAGATCTGCATAATGCTTATGATGACTATTATACCCATGATTCGTCGTCGGGTCGTTCGAGGATGCTATATACAATTATAAGGGGGATATATCGCGCTTTCAATTTTGTGCCAAGTCGGATATTCGGCCTTTACAGGGCAAAGGCGCAGGTTGAGAGCATGTTCCTTGCGGGGAAAATGCCCGGCACATTGCTTGACGTGGGTTGCGGCGACGGCGGTTTCTTGAATAAGATGCGCTCTTCGGGTTGGGCCGTGGAAGGAGTTGATGTGGACAAGGATGCGGCCGACTTTGCGCTGAAGAAATTTGGCATCAAGGTGCATATCGGCGAGTTGATCGACGCGCATTTTCCCGGGGACTATTTTGACGCGATAACCCT
>Ga0315282_10018046_pt1 | contig 10135 bp, 10 predicted proteins | sample YL17G07_20_MG_FD_203693 | JGI IMG/M metagenome (GOLD analysis project Ga0315282, IMG submission 203693) | Sediment microbial communities from Yellowstone Lake, YNP, Wyoming, USA - YL17G07_20 | ecosystem: Environmental > Aquatic > Freshwater > Lake > Sediment | place: USA: Wyoming | collected... | reverse complement strand
CATCGCATCACTGATTTTTCAACCAAGGTGGGTTTTCATTTCGGGAGCAATCCTACCCCTGGCGGAGGGGTTGCCCTAGGAATCCTGGATTCCGGCTTCCGCCGGAATGACGTTGTTGGGCCTCGGCCGAGGAAGAACCGTCACCCTGGCGAAAGCCAGGGTCCAGGGTCTCTTCGCTCTCCCTTCCGCTTGGCTATCGAATGATTTTTCATGTAACTTACTTTACGCTCCGAGTAATATGTTAGGTTGAGCAAAGCGAAACCCAACAATTTTGGTCGGTCCCGCCGGCACTTGCTCGGGGGGTTTCAAACCCTGGCAAGTGTCACGCATGGCCGACAAGCCGTTCGACAGGATCACGGCCCTGAGCGAAGTCGAAGGGCGGCCATGGCACCCAGCGCCCGGATCGTCTCCCCGCACTACGCACCACGCACTCGCGCACTATTATGTTGGGTTTCGCTTCGCTCTACCAGCCTGCAACAGCCCTAGCGCACGAAGTCCAGAATCCGCGACAGGGCCTGGATCGCCGGGCCGGCCCAGTCTTCGCGGTTCTCGCGCCGAGCGTCGGCCGGGTTTTCGTCCGGGTCCCGGAGCTGCACCGGGTCCATGCCGACCGCCTGCGCGCCGCTCAGCTCCTGGCCGGCGCCGTCGCCCAGGTACAGGCATTCTGCGGGACGGACGCCGAGCCGCTCGCAGGCGAGATGGTAAATGCCAGGGTCGGGCTTGCGCAGGCCGACCGCGCAGGAGAATACGGCCTCGTCCATGAGGCCGGCAAAGGCGGTCGTCTCCCATAAATGCGGCACCTCGGACGAGCAATTGCTGATGAGCCCGATCTTGAGGCCGCGACCGCGCAGAAAAGCCAAGGTCGCCACTGCGCCGGGCCGGGGAGTCAAAACGCGGCGGGTAAGAGCCAGGCGCAGGCCGGCCGCTTGGGCCACCGCCCCCTCGTCCGGGTCGAGCATAAGGGCTTGGCAGACATGCCGGATGTTCTCCGCCGGGCTCCGAAACATGCCCACGGACCGCTCCGGACCGGTCCGATACCAGCCTTCTCGAAAGGCCTCGACCGATGAGGCCGCCACCAGGTCGGCCATCCGCGCCAGCACCCGATCATATTCCTCGTAAGAAAAGGTCGGGATGAGCGTGCCGAACAGGTCGAAAATGACGGCGCGGTGCTTCATCGTTTTTCCCCCTGGCCCGCGGGTTCGAGGGCTCCAGGCGCCAGGTCGAACCGGATCAGACTGAAACAGCTCCCGCTCTCCCCCAGGATGGACAGGTGCCCGCGATGCATCATCCGGCCTTTGATATCAGGCCCGCGATTGTCGCAGTATCGCCAGATCGCAGCCAGAAACAGGAGCGAATGCCCCACCACCAGAACCTCCTCGCGGTCACTGGCTCTAAGCCGCTCCAGAAAAGCGCCGAAACGGGCCGCCGCATCTTCGAGCGACTCTCCTTGCGGGAAGCGGGCCGACACCCGGCCCATCTCCCACTCCTTGAGCAGGGCCGGGTAGATGGTGGTCACGGCCGGCCCGGTGGCGCTCTCGCCTTCCAGGAGCCCCAGGTCCATTTCCAGAAGGTCCGGGCTGAAGCCGGGATCTAAGCCGGTCCGACGGCTGACGATCTCCGCGGTCTGGCGCGTCCTGAGCAACGGGCTGGCGTAAATCCGCGAGAGGGGCCGCGCTGCCAAAACCTCGGCCTGTTGCTTGATCTGGTCGCGGCCGGTCTCGGTCAGCGGCGGGTCCATCTTCCGGCTGGTCCAGATGCCGTCGGCGTTGGCCTGGCTTTCGCCGTGCCGAAGCAGGTAGAGGGTCAGGCCGGACATCGCCTCCTCCGGAAAAAGGGCGTCCCTCGGACGCATCGAGCAGGAAATTTTTTTAAATGCCACTCTTTCATTTATTTGTCAATATCCCGTTAAACCCGAATCAAAGCCTCGCGATGCGGGCCGACCGAGACCCAGCCGACCGGGCATCCGATTATTTTTTCCAAGGTCTTGACGTATTGCCGGGCCGCCTCGGGCAGGGCGTCAAAGGTCCGCGCCGCCGAGACGTCTTCGCTCCAGCCAGGAAGATATGAATAGACCGGCCGGGCATTTTCCAAATAGGCCGCGGGCGGGAAACGGTCCGTTCTCTTGCCTCCCAGATCGTAAGCCGTGCAGACCGGAATTTTGTCCAGGCCCTGGAGCGCGTCCAACATGGTCAAGGCCGCCTCGGTCGCGCCCTGGACCTGGCAGCCATACCTCGTGGCCACGGCGTCGAACCAGCCCATGCGCCGCGGCCGGCCGGTGGTGGCCCCGTATTCGCCCGCGTCCCCGCCCCGCGCGCGCAAGGCCTCGGCCTCGGGGCCGTGGATTTCGGTGACAAAAGGCCCGGCGCCCACGCAGGTGGCATAGGCCTTGGTCACGGCCAGGACCCGGGTGATGGCCTGCGGTGGCAGCCCGGCGCCCACGCAGCCGAACCCGGCCAGGGGCGAAGACGAGGAGACGTAGGGGTAGATGCCGTGGTCCGGGTCCCGGAGCGCGCCGAGTTGGCCTTCCAGGAGGATGGTGCGGCCCTGGGCCAGGGTTTTCCCAAGCAGGGCCGTGGTATCGCCCAGGTACGGCCTCAGCCGGCGGCTGAAGCGGAGCGTCTGGTCCAACACCGCGTCGATATCCAGCGGCGCCCGGCCATAAACGTGCTCAAGAAGCGCGTTCTTGAGGACCAGCGCGCTGGCGAGCCGCTCGCGCACGCGGTCGGGGAAGGCCAAATCCGCGGCCTGGACCCCCAGCTTGAGATATTTATCCGCGTAAAAAGGCGCGATGCCGACCTGGGTCGAGCCGAACCGGGCCTCGCCAAGCCGCTCCTCCTCGCAGCGGTCCAGCAGGGCGTGATACGGCAGGACCACCTGGGCCCGGTCCGAGACGACCACCTGGGGTTTCGGCAGCCCGCGTTCCTCGAGCATGTCCAGTTCGCTAAAAAAGGCCTCGAGGTCCAGGGCCACGCCCGGGCCGAGCACGCTGATCACGCCCGGATGAAACACCCCGCAGGGCAAAAGATGCAGCACGAATTTTCCCCCATCGTGGATCACGGTGTGGCCCGCGTTCCGGCCGCCCTGGAACCGCACCACCGCCTCGGCCTCGGCGGCCAGCGCATCGGTCATCTTGCCCTTGCCCTCGTCCCCCCAGTTCGCCCCCACCACGGCCAGCACCGGCATGATCTTTTCTCCTTTTCTCGTTTTTTTTCTTGCCTTAAGGAGAATGGGCCGGGTATAACTATAAGTCAAATGGATAATTTTTATATAATCTATAAGTATGGTGAATGAGATGGAACTGAGCCGCCTCGAGGCCTTTTGCGCCGTGGCCAAGGAAAAAAATTTCACTCGGGCCGCGGCCCGGCTTTTCCGCACCCAGCCGGCCGTCAGCCAGGCCGTGGCCGCCCTCGAGGCGGACTTGGACGAAAAACTCTTTATCCGCCTGGGCCGGCAGGTCCGCCTGACCCAGGCCGGCGAGATTTTGCTGGCCCACGCGGAGGAGGCCTTCCGGCTGCTGGACCAGGGCCGGAGGCGGGTGGCCGCGCTCCGGGGGCTCGAGGCCGGCGAGTTGGTCGTCTGCGCCAGCGACACGACGTGCTGCTACGTGCTGCCCGAGGTCCTTGGCCGCTTCCGCGGCGAGCACCCGGGGGTCGAGGTCCGGCTGATCAACCGGCCCTCGCCCGCGGCCGCGGCCCTGGTGGCCGGCTACGAGGCCGACCTGGGCATCGTGACGCTGCCCCTCGAACACGCCGGGCTAAGGACGCGCCGCTTGATTCTCAGGGAAGACGTGGCCGTCTGCGCGCCGGGCCACCCCCTGGCTTCGCGCCGGCGGGCCGCCTTCGAGGACCTCCTGGCCTACCCGCTTCTCCTGCTCGACCGCGGCTCCAACACCCGCGCCTACATCGACCAGCGGTTGGCCGAGGCCGGCCGGCCGGCCGACGTCGTCATGGAGACCGGCAGCATCGAGGTCATCAAGCGGCTGGTGAGGCTCGGCTTTGGCGTGTCCATCGTGCCGCGCGTCTCGGTCCTGGAGGAGGTCCAGGCCGGTTTGCTGACCGCGGTCAGCGTCTTTCGCCGGGCCGAGTGCCGCCACCTGGGACTCATCACCCCGGAGAAGGGAACCTCGTCGCCGGCGGCCGAGGTTTTTGTCCGCATGTTGGACGAGTACGTCGCCAAGAAAAAACGGCTGTAAGAAAAAAGGGCGCCCTTTTCAGCCGGCCTCCGGCCCTTCCTTGCCCGATTTCAAGCTCCGTGGTATAGTTCCTTCTCAATTCTATAGCGCCGAAAAATCGAGGCATGGAGGTCCCGCGCCATGAGCGACGAGGTGTACCAGAGGCTGTCCGATGTTTTGAACACCCTGCCCAACGGGTTTCCCAAGACCGAGCAAGGGTTGGAACTCAAGCTCCTTAAAAAAGTCTTCACGCTAGATGAGGCCGACCTGTTCTGCGATCTGAGGCTGACCTGGGAGACGGCCGAGCAGATTTCCCAGCGCACCGGCCGGCCTTTGGCAGGGCTGGAAGAGCGGCTCAAACAGATGGGCGAGCACGGCCAGATTCAGGGCGTGGCCCTGGGTCCGAGCATGATCTTCCGCATGTTGCCCTGGATCTTCGGCATCTACGAGATGCAGAACCGACGCATGGACCGGGAGATGGCCGGGCTGACTTATACCTACATGCCCCACTACATGAAGCAGTACAACGCCCACAAGCCGCAAGGCTTCCAGGTCATTCCGGTCGAACGGGACCTGCCCAGCCGGCAGGAGGCCATGCCCTACAAGCAGATTTCCCGCATCATCGAGAACAGCAAGTCCTTCGTGGTCTTCGACTGCATCTGCAAGAAGGAAAAGGGCCTCATAGACCATCCCTGCAAGCACCCGCTCGAGGTCTGCATGGCCTTTGCCCCCATCCCCGGCGCCTTCGACAACTCGACCCTGGGCCGGGCCATTTCCAAGGAAGAAGCGCTCAAAATCCTGGCCAAGTGCGAGGAAGACGGCCTGGTGCATATCACGGACAACGTGCAGACCGGGCATTTTTATCTCTGCAACTGTTGCGGCTGCTGCTGCGGCGTGCTTGGGAACATCAACCGTCTCGGCCTGGACGCCGCCCAGGTGGTCAACTCCCAATACTACGCCGTCATCGACCCGGACCTGTGCGCGGCTTGCGGCACCTGCGCCGAGGAGCGCTGCCAGGTGAGGGCCATCGAGGAGCGGGAGTCGTTCTACGAGGTCCTGCCCCAGCGCTGCATCGGCTGCGGGCTGTGCGTCTCCACCTGTCCTAGCCAGGCCATCGCCCTGGTACAGAAAGGGCCGCAGGATTTCGAGGCGCCGCCAATGGATCAGCAGGCCTGGTTCGACAAGCGCGGGCAGGCCCGGGGCGTGGATTTCAGCCGCTTCAAATAGGGCGCCCTTCCCCGCCGGCGGGCCGCGCCAGCCCGTTCAGGGCTTGGATTTGAAAAACGACTCAAAGGTGTCATGGCGCGAAGCGAAGCGGCCATCTCACGCAGGGGCGGGTTTGAAACCCGCCCCTACCCTTGCCCGCCGTGACAGCCCCGCTAAATTGCGCCGCCGGGCCTCAGTCCGAAGATCGGACCTGGCCGCGGCCCCGGGCCATAACCTCCTCCCGGAGATCGGCCGCGGCCGAGAGCCCGGCCCGGGGCAGGTTCCGCCGGTGTTCCTCGTATTCCATGCGCAGCGCCGCCTCGAGGGTCAGGCCCTCGCCCTGGTCGATGAGCCGCTTCATCTGGCGCACCGTGGCCTGGTTCGCTCCCAGGATGTCGCGGGCCAGGTTCCTGGCCGCCTGAAGCAGGCTCTCGGCCGGCACGATCCGGTTCACCAGGCCGAAGGACAGGGCCTCCTCGGCGGACATGAAATTCCCGGTGAAGGACAGCTCCTTGGCCTTTTTCATGCCCACCAGCCGCGGCAGAATCTGGCTGAGGCCCGCGCCGGGCAGGACCCCCAGCCGGGCGTGGGTGTCCGCGAACACGGCCGCCGGCGAGGCCAGGATGATGTCGCAGGCCAGGGCCAGTTCGAACCCGCCGGTAATGGCCGGACCGTTCACCGCGGCGATGGTCGGCCGGTCTAAGAGACGAATGGCGGAGATCATGGAAAAGGCCAGGGCGCGGAAATCCCGCTTTTGGGCCAACTCCTTGAGGTCCAGCCCGGCGCAGAAGGCGCGGCCCGCGCCGGTGAGAACGACCACGTCCACCTCGGGCGAGCGCTCGACCTCCAACAGGGCCTCGACCGTCTCCCGGTTCAGCACCTCGTTGATGGCGTTCATGGCCTCGGGGCGGCTCAGCGTGATCAAGGCGATCCGGTCTTCGACCTCGAAACGAATCGTGGCATAGGGCATGGGGACTTCCTCGGGGCGGCCGGGAAGGCGCGCCGGATCAGGGGTTGAGCCAGCAGCCGCAATAGACGTCCCACCATTTCGGGTTCGAGGTCACCTCTTCCAGGGCGCAGAAGCGGCCGAGGGTGTGGCTGTAGAACCTCTCCTCGATAGGGACCAGGCCCGCGCACATGGCGTGGATTTTTTGAAGGTCATAAATGCGGTGGGCGTTGAAGGCCACGGCCGGCGGCGCGTTGTGGATGGTGGTGGTGAGAACCAGGTGCCCGCCCGGACAAAGGAGCCGGATCATCTCGGCCAGGACCTTTTGGTCGCCTCTAAAGTCGATCCGGTCGCCGTATCGGCCCAGGCCGAAATGTTCGAGGGCGCACAGGGACAGGACCAGGTCGAAGGAGCGGTCGGGCAGGTCGATGCGGGCGGCCTCGCAGGTGATTGAGGTTTCGCCTACCGGGGCGGATCGCCGGCTGCGCACGTCGACGGTGGTGACCGGGAAGTGGGCCATGAGTCCCAGGAGAAAATGTCGGTAGGAGCCGACGTCCAGGATCCTATGGGGGTTCAGACGCCGGACCAGGTCCGCGGCGAATTGGCACTCGTAATCCTGGAAGCCCTCCGGGTGGTCGCCGGCGTCGTCCCTGAACTCGGAAAAGACCTGGTAGTCGCCCGGTTCCTTCATCCACCGGGCCAGGGTTTCCTCGTACGTTTCCATAGGACCCCGCTTCCCCGCGGGCAGAGGCGGCCACGGCCGGCCGCCCGTCCGCCGGCCTCGAAGACTATACGGAGCGCCATAACTTCGCAACCCTGTGTTGCTCCTCGGCTCGTCACTGCAGCGTACTGAAAAGTACGCCTCATTCCTCGCCTTCGTCGCGCCTTGGTCTGCTTTGTTCTGACGCTCCGTATGCACAGCGTTTTATGACGATGTGTATAACAAGCCCGGACGCGCCGGGTCAAGGGAAAACGGACGCCAACGACCGCGCCCCGTGTACCGCAAACGGCGCCGAACTTGACTTTCCAGGCCGACTGCGTGTACAACGATCCTGTTCCCGGATAAGGGCCTCGGCCGGCGTCTCGCACCGCGGCCCGAGCCGGTCGCGCCGGGAAACGGGGTTTTTAAATGGCTGACCATCAAGAAAATAAAACGCCCCCGGGCCGCCGCATCGGCCTCGAAATCGGCACGAGGCTGACCATCGGCTTCGAAGGCCTGGATGCGCCGGTCAAGGCCCAGTTCATCGGCATGGAACCGGGCGCCTTCCTGATCCTCAAGCTGCCCGAGCTGGGGGACCTGCCCGGCCGTCTCTCGCCCGGGCTCAAGGCCTCGGCGCGCTTCGTCACCTCGGGCCTGGTCTACGCCTTCGAGGCCCGCATTATGGACCTCTACGAACAGGCCGGCCTGACCCTGGCCCTGCTCTCCTACCCCCGCAAAATCAAACCCCTCGAACTCCGCGAGGAACCCCGCGCCGACAGCTACATCGGCGCCGAACTGGCCATAGGGCCCGAGACCGCACCCGGACACCTCATCGACCTCTCGCCCGGCGGCTGCCGGTTCGTCTTCAACGCCGGAGAGGACAAGCCGCGCGCGGTGGTGGGCCTGGACCAGCAGGTCGCGCTGCAATTCACCCTGCCCGGCCGCCAGGAAAAACAGCGGCTCGCGGCCCGGGTGAAGAATATCCGCCACGACGGAGAGACGCTCTCCCTGGGCCTCAAATTCGACCTCGAAGCCGGGGCCGCCTTTTCGCCCACCCTCTGGCTGGACCTGTTGGAAGCCGCCAAGAAATAATCTCAAAACTTCGGCTTCCGGCCGAATTTTTTGTCAGGTTCGGCTCGGATTCCTGTGTTTTGCTAGGGTTGCTTCAAGTAAGGTGGTCGTTGTGGATGGGGTTCGGCCACGGGCCGAAAAGGCGGAAAGGCCGTCTTTCGAGATCGGGTGACAGCGAGCCTGTGCAACCTTTGAAAGCCGCCGGGCCTACCGCCTCGGGAGCGGCCGTCCCGGAACGACCTACCGTCCCTTGGCGAATACACTTCGCCGCGACCGGGGCGCGCCCCGCGGCCGGCTGGCCTTCAGAAGTCGCTAGTCGTCCTTTTTGCGCGGGCCGCCGTAATCCACGCGCTCCTTCAGTTCCTTGCTGACCTTGAAAACAGGCAGGCTCTTCGGCCTGACCTCGACCGAGTCGCCGGTCTTAGGGTTGCGGCCGGTGTACCCGTCGTAGCCCTTGACCTTGAAGGAACCAAAGCCCCGGATCTCGGCCCGATCGCCCTCGGCCAGACCGTCGGAGATGGTTTCAAAAAAGGTGTTGACGATTCTTTCCGCGATCTTCGGAGGCAGACCTTCGCGGATGGCCAGGATTTCGATCAATTGGGATTTGTTCATAGCCTACCCTTTTTCGAAAACTTGATGGAGAGTAAGCAGAAGCCGGAGCCGTGTCAAGGAAAAATAATGGCCTGGGACCGGCGGCGCGGGACTGGGGAATTCAGGCCCAGGGCGGTCTTGGATCGGGCTTTGACAAGCCGGTCTCCAAGCCCTTACAATAAGGCTCAGCCGCATCCGGCGCCTCCCCAGCGGCCCAGGCAGGGCCGGGGGGGGGGGGGGCCGCGCAGCCGGAAAAAAACGGCCCAGGAGAAAACCATGCATCCGCTCATCAATAAGGAGATGGTCCAGACCATCCGCGACACCGGCAAAACCTCGGCCCATCTGCCCGACCGGGCAAACATCCTCGAAAAACACGGGCTGCCCTATGACCGGCCGGCCGAAAACGCGATCGTCACCGGCTGCCAGATCCTGGCCAGCCTGCCCCGCGTGCTGGCCGCCCTCGCGCGGATTCTAGACCGGGGCGGCCTTTCCTACACCTTTCTTTCCGAGGAATACTGCTGCGGCAACTACCTCTACCGGCCGGTCATCGCCGCCCGGGACGAGGAGGCCCTGGCCGAGTGCCGGGCCCTCTCCCGGGAGTTCGTGCTGAGAACGGCCGACACCGCCCAAAATTTCGGCGCGAGGCGGCTGGTCATCTTCTGCTCGCCTTGCTACCCCGTGTACAAGCACGCCCTGCCCGACCGGGAGGTGGTCTTCTATCCGACCGCGATCCGCGAGGCCATGGGCCGGGTCCCCTTTCACGGCCGCATCGACTACTATGCCGGCTGCTACCGCCTCCACAAGCGGATTTCGCCCGAGCCCATGGACCTGGCCTCCACCGAGGAGGTCTTCGCCCGGATGCCGGGCCTCGAGATCAACCGCATCGGCGCGCCCGCCTGCTGCTTCAAGCCCGACGGGATAAAACACATGGTCGAGCACGTCTCGGCCCCGCAGATGGTGCACATCTGCACCGGCTGCTACGGCCAGGCGCGTCAGCACGTGCCCGCGGAAAAAGGAAGCGAAATCCTCATGCTGCCCGAGTTCGTGGAACGGGCCATGAACCTGGCCGGCCAGGCCTAACCCCAAGCAAAGCCGCGCGTTGTCCTCGCACGGAGCCCGAACTCGGGAAGGGTGCGGGGCGCGGGGTGCGATCCGTAGGGGCGGTTCGCGAACCGCACTTACAACTCATACTAAGTTGCAATCAAATGCACACTATCGATACAGGCAAACGCGACGTCCTCCCCGTCATTCCTGCGAAATTGTCATGCCCCGCCCTGGGGGGCGTGGCGTAGGGGCACGGCATGCCGTGCCCCTACATTCATCGTATGCCTCGCTTTTCGAGGCGCGGCACCCGCGAAGGTATGAAAACGAGCCGAGTAGGGGCGACCGGCCGGTCGCCCCTACCACTGAGGCCGCGATTCGCTCGACCGTCAAAGCTTGGCCAGATTTT
>Ga0315282_10018045_pt1 | contig 10135 bp, 15 predicted proteins | sample YL17G07_20_MG_FD_203693 | JGI IMG/M metagenome (GOLD analysis project Ga0315282, IMG submission 203693) | Sediment microbial communities from Yellowstone Lake, YNP, Wyoming, USA - YL17G07_20 | ecosystem: Environmental > Aquatic > Freshwater > Lake > Sediment | place: USA: Wyoming | collected... | reverse complement strand
ACAACGACCTCGATGCCTATACTGATTATTACAACAACAGGAGGCTGCATGCCGGGATAGGCTATTTAACACCGGCCGAGGTGTATTATGCTAGAGTGTAGTGTCGGGTATGTCATTAGGAAATACAGATCGTACTCCTTGCCATTCAAAATACCGGAATCGATGCTAAGCGGCCAGTGGCCCTATGGTACCTACACCGTGAGGGCTTTCACGGGTATGAGCACTGTGAATGTGACCTTCTCGATCGCAGCTCCGACTGGGAGGAGCCGCCACCTGAGGTGACGTACCATCTGATGGCCGCGATTGCCACAACAAGGATAATGACTCCGACGGCAACAGTAGTGGAAACGCCTGAGCGTTGCCGCTTAGGCATGAAACACACTCCGATAACCTATTTTCCTCTAGCGTAAATATAGCATTTTTGTGTACGTTTGAAGAAGCTTAGGAAGGGGAGCAGTTCCGGGGAAGAGCGTCCAAAGTGATAAACCGCTATTGTAGAAAAGATTTTTATATCGAAACAATATACATTTATCGGTCAATCGTTGGTGGCCACGGTTTATGCAGATTTCCCCTCAGGATGAAGATGTAATCATTAAGATGATCCTGAGGGACGCCAGACAGGCAATCTTGCGTAGAAAGCCGGGAGTTGACTTCAAGAGAGTAAGCTTCCAAGTTAAGTTGCAGAAGATTGTCTTCATCATTGCAGAAGAGCTTGAGATACCCCTGACGAGGAGCTGGTACCTATACGGCGGCTACGTCCACAACCCCCTTGTAGATATCGAGACGCTGGTCGATTTGGAGGACAGCCCACAGGCGACGTTTGACCTCCTGGGCAATGCCGTAGAGCCTTCACGGGACCAAAAGGACATAGAGTATGCAGAGAGCCTACTAGGCGACAAACAGAGCAGTTACAAAAATAAAATCCGTAACATTGCCCCAGAGATCTTCTTCAAAAAATATGACGAGTTCTTATTAGACTTCTATTCAGAGATGGCACCAGAAGCTTACAAACAGCTGTACCTAAACAATGCACGCCTTAACCAGACCTTTAAGAGGTTTGAGGGACTAGCCCTCAAGGCCGAACGCCCCGCCCTCGATGCTTTCTGTCCAAAGTTACCGGGGCCGTTTTCCGACCACTATAGAGCGTTTACATCGGACCTCTCTAAACTTAGCGTAGAGGTAGCTAAAGGCGAACCATCCGAGTTCTACGATCTCACTCTAAGGTACATAAAGCTGCTTGAAAGATACCTGATAAAGGCGGGCTTTGAGAGGAAAGTCTTGTCGCGTTTCAAACTCCTAGAGGACGTTTACAAGAAGAGCCTGTGGAAGACGATTGCCCTAAGTATATCCACAAAGACGGTTAAAGGGGTGCGCTCGGAAGAGGTCAGGACGATCCAGCGCAGAAAACTCGAGGAGAACCTAGCGTCGCTTCCCAGCTCTTTGGATCAGCTTGAGGCAGTACTCACAAAGGAGGGACTTTTGCCCACCCGGAACGAACTGATCCGGTTCTACGAGAAGACTTACGGCGACAGGAAGGAACTCACCGAAGCTCTTATCGGGGTATTGAGACCGAATGCCTGACGATGAAGCTTGCGAGTACTTCTTGGACACATCAGTTTACGTTGGCTACGCCACCGAGTGGGATCAATACTATGAACACTGTAAGAGGATGTGCGACGGCAGTTATCCGAAGAACTCCAGCGTGACCGTCAAAAACGAAATTGATGGACTGATAAGGGACTACAAGCGGTACCAGCAGGAACTCGACAGGAACGCCGGCGACATAGAGACCATGATCAGGGCAGAGCTAAACCCGAACCGCAGACGATTCCTCGAACAGGTTAAGGAACACTCTTCGAAGGGCATCAGAAACAACTATGAGAGACTGAGCAAGATCAGGCTGAGCGTGGGGATCTTGATTGACGGAATTTTAGAGGTATTTGGAAAGACGAAGAAGCCTTTAATTCCGGCTTCAAGCAATTACACTTTAATCGAGAGCCTCACCTTCATCGGGGACAGAAATGATGCTCAAATCTTGGCCGACGCTGCAGACTGGTCAAAGAACATGATATGCGAGACGGTGTTCTGCACTAAGGATATGCAACACATCGTGAAGAACGCCGCTACGATCCGTGAGATCCTAATCCGTGATAGCGACGGCGCTTGTCATCTTCAGATCAGGCATATAAATGCTTTTTGAAGCAAATGACCGATAACCTCTCCTCTCTTCCCTGCGATCTATTAACGACTTAAAATGCTAGAGGGATACTAGTTGCTGACAGTGATGGGAAATGTTTACGAGCAGCTGGTAAGAGGGGCGAGGGTGTATGCTACAACCCCAGGGCATAATCGGGCTGATCATAGATCCACCAACATTGGCTTCGAGCGCTCTAATTCCAGCGGTTACATCACCATTTGATGAAATAAGAATGCTGAAGCAACTGTTGGACCTAAGAGCGATAACGCAGGAGGAGTTCGAGGAGAAGAAGAGGCAGCTGCTGGAGAGGGTCTAGTCATAATTATAAAATGACGTCGTTAGAAACCCTCACCACGTCGGGCTATCCCTTGGTGCTGTTAGTTCTGAGCATAGGGCTCACGGCGGTACTGGCGCTTGGCATTTACTACGCTGGACTCTACGGTGGGGCCGACGCAAAGGCCCTCATCGCCATAGCCGTGACCCTGCCCCTCCCGCCATATTTCCATATCGACCCCTCACCGTTTTACGCCCTTACCGTCTTCGGGAATGCCGTTATCCTCTCCTTGGTGCTGATACCCGCATGCGCCATTTGGAACTCGGTCTGGTGGATAAAAAGAAAAAGAAAAAGAAAAAGAGAAAGAGAAAGAGAAAGAGGAGGCCTCTTTGAAGGCCTCAAGGCGACGGGTCTTCAGAAGACCGCCGCCTTCTTCACAGGCGTAAAGGTAAAGTCGGAAACCGCCAAGTCTGTGCACCTCAACCTGTTGGAAAAAACATCCGAAAACGGTGTCCATTACATAAAACTATTTACCAGAGTTACTGAGGACGAAGAGCCCAAGGTCATTGACAAAGAAAGTAAATACGTCTGGGCAACACCCGCGATCCCGATGATCGTATTCTTTCTCTTTGGTTTTCTGCTCTCTTTTGCTGCCGGGGATATTATCTTCAGAATAGTCCAATTCTTTATGGGCGCGATGGCTTAATCCCGAGCTCATTATAGCTCTCCACCACCGTCGTCTGCCAGCATAAGAGGCCTGCTACACTCCTCCGCTCTACGCCATGGCTGCCTTTGCGGTCCCCCGGCGAGCACTCGAAGGTGTACAAGGCCCGCCTCACCAAGCAGCAGCTCCAGTTACAGCCAAACCCAGTACCGTTACTGCCTGGGATATTGCCAAGCCAGAGGATACAGCCACGCCGCCCGGAACCACGGAGAACCATCATAAAACTGATGGAAGAACCTCCATTTCCACTCCATCCAATGAATGCACGGATACTAATACTAATACTAATACGGCGTTGTGTATACACAACACAGAAAAATAAAAGGATCAACGTATATCTCTCGGATCTCCACTGGAAATTATTTTTACAAAAGTCAAGGGAGCTTGGATATTCTGCAAGCGAGCTCATTATTTTATTTCCTCTGTGGTGGAGCAGGCCCCACAGTTCCCGTCAAGGACCCCTGTAAACTTCAACATCGCCATCGCAAAGGCAGAGGCCAGGCCCGTCGTGAACATCCGTAGCCTTGTGCTTGAGCAAGAGCTCGATGAGATCCTCTCCAGGGTGAGGCGGCTGAAGGAGAGGGTCGCCACGCATCCTCCTACGGTCTTCGAGGTGGAGACGGCCAAGAAACTCAAGGAGGAGCTCCTCAGGGCCCTCAAGCACATCGACTTCCTCCCGTCGGATAAACTCAAGGAGGTCCGGGCCGCCCTCACGTTACTGAAGTTCATAAAGGGGCGTGAGTAGGATGGTGCACCTCCATGGGAAGGGTGGAAACGTGGTAGCTGCCAGGGCTCAGAGACCGCCGTATAATACGCCCCACGTATTATGCGCCTCCAGGTGCGAGTCAAGGCTCTACAGGGCGGGGAGGACCTACCTGGTGAGGGTCCCGAAGGCAGTCGTCCTCAATGAGGGTATCAGGCCAGGGGATACAGTGGAGGTGAGCATCAGGGGGGTGCGGGGGAGGCTTGGGTGAGGCGGTAGAGGGCCTCAGCCCCCGCAAGGTCGAGGCGAGGCGGTTCTTCGTGACGCTCATTTACGAGAGTAAGCCGAGCGAGAGGCGGTGGAACCTGGACCCCGAGGAGGCCATGGCCGAGGCCTTCGGTGCCTTCGAGAGGCTCCTGAAGGGCACCGACCCAGACCTGGCAGCCGTAACCATCGGCATCGAAGGGAGACTCTGAGCAGACGCGCCTGCGAAAAACTTAAGGGGGGGGGGGGCGGGAATATTGTTCTCCAAGTGTCTTCCATGCCGAAGAAGGCAAGCGACTCTAAAACCACGCTACTGAGCGTCAGGGTTACGCCACGCATCAAGGAGATCGTTATCCGGATCGCTCACAACGAAGGGATGGATGCCTCGGAGTACCTCCGAGGCCTGATCGCCGATGAGCTCAGGAGGCGCGGGGCCCTACCCGCGGCTCCCGGTCTGGACGAGGAGAGTGTAACGGATGTTCGAGAGGTCGTTTAAGGTTATCTTTCTCGGCGACAACGCTGTGGGCAAAACGAGCTTGCTGAACAGGTTTTTACGTGGAGAGTTTAGACCGGAGTACATTCCAACCATAAAAACCAGCATCTCTGAGAAGGAGTTCAGGTTTTCAAAATGCCTCGTTAGGCTCATGCTTTGGGACACGGATGGCGAGGCGATCTCCGATGAAGTGGGCAGGGACTACTGCACCAACGCCCAGGCTGCCGTAATCGTCTACGATGTCTGTAGGTTGACCTCCCTTAAAGGTGCAGAGAAGTGGTATAGGACGATGACAAAATATACCGACAAAAAACCCGTCGTCTGGCTTGTTGGGAACAAGCTAGACCTAAAGGAGAACAGGGTCGTCGATCGAGCCGAGGCTGAGAAAATAGCCAGAGAGCTCGGCCTAGGCTACATGGAGACCTCGGTGAAGACGGGTGAAAACGTTGAAGCCCTGCTCACATCCGTCCTAAGGGACCTGATTAGAACAAGGCTGGACGAGGTTAAAAAAGGTTTGGAGGGATAACCGATGGCTGAAACATCACCCATATTTAGAAGAGACGAGGTGCAGAAGCTTCTCCGGGCCTTAAAGGATGATAAAGTAAAGGTTATAGAGCCAACCTTCAGCTACGAGAAGGGGGTTGAATACCCAGCGCTCAGCGAGATAACCGGCGCCTCTGCGGAAGCCCTTGAGTCCATCCTCGCGGAGTTGAGCAAGGTAGAATGTCTGACCTCCGAGGTCGTCAACAACGTCGCTGTCTGCCCCACATGCCGCTCCCATCAGCTCACAGTGCGGATGCACTGCCCCACATGCGGCTCTTCGAAGCTGGTGAAGGGATCCATGATTGAACACCTCTTATGCAGCTACCTCGATATGGAGGAGGCCTTCAGGAAGGGGGAACTACTCGCCTGCCCGAAGTGTGGGAGGGCTCTGAAAGCCATTGGAGTTGATTATCGCAGACCCGGAGTCATGTACAGGTGCTCAAGCTGCGGAGGGATGTTCCCCAACCCAAAGAGGCGGTACATGTGCAGCGGAGGACACGCCTTTGATGAGGACGAGCTCGCCATACGCGAGATCAGAGCCTATAAGCTAAACCCGGCCAAGCGGTTGTTTGTCGAGAGGGAAACCATAGACTTCAAGTCCCTCATGGAGGAGATGGCCGCGATGGGTGAGCTGGGCCAGGCGCCAGCAACAGTTACGGGTAAAAGTGGAGTCGAACACGAGTTTGCCTTCGCCCTTTGGGATAGCGGAGGCAACACAGCCCAGAGGACACCAGAGGTGGTTGCGGACCTACATGTGTCCGGGGAAGCGCTGGATCCCATGTTGGTCCTTGCCTTCTTTGCCAAGGGGATGGACGTCGGATCCAAAGTAAAGATCTTAATGACGATGCCGGGCCTTGATAAAGCGGGAAAGCTGCTGGTGAAGAGCTACAACGTACACGTCGTGGAGGCTGAGACCGCAGCGGAGCTGAAGGGGAAGGTGAAAGACCTCCTTCAAATGATAACCAAGGAGAAGGAGAAGGAGAGGCTGAAGGCCGAAGCAGAAGCCTTAGAGGAAGTCCTTAAAGTGATTGAGGGGAAATAGGCCAGTGAAATGAGTGGTGGATGCAGTCGAGAATTCTTAAGGCCGCTTTGGCCCACACCTCGCAGATTTCCAACACATATGGATTTTCAGGCTGCCTGCATTTAGATTTAAAAGAGGTCTTAGGAGAGTGAACATCAAATGGTTGGGATAAAGGCTGGAGGGCGCCAGAGCGAAGGCAGAAGGTCGTTAAGGCTGCTTCCCATAGCCTTTCTCATATTTTTCGTTCTCATGGTTGGGGCTCTGCTTATGCCTGGCATTCTCACGTGGCTTTCCCTCTGCACAGCCCTAGCAATTGTCGCGTACTTCTTTCTCATTCTCCGATTCAGGCCGAGGAGGTTGGAGGGGGGCAGGCGCCTCCCATCCCTTTTCTCTATAGCCCTGCTATTTCTCCCCTTCGTCTACGGAGCGATCGTAGCAGTGGAAGCCTATGAAGCCGTGACATCGCTAGTCCTGATAGTGGTTGCGGTGGGGCTTACCCTGACTTTCTGGAGCAACTTCTTCGCAACACCCTTAGCCATATACCATAAGATCGTGGAGGAGCGGGAGGAAGCTCCCTTCATATACCCGTTCGTAAGCGTGATTGTGCCTGCTTATAATGAGGAGGAGGTTATAGGTAGGACTATTGAGCCACTTTTGGAAGTGGACTACCCGAATAAGGAGATAATAGTAGTGGACGATGGCTCCACCGATAGAACTTTTGAGATCGCGTCAAGATATGGGAAGGCTGGAGTGAAAGTATACCACAAGGAGAACGGCGGAAAGTTCTCAGCCCTCAACTACGGCTTAAAGTTTGCCAGGGGCGAGATTATAGTAACTGTTGACGCTGACAGCATTGTGGGGAGGGACGCATTGAAGGAGCTTGTCAAGAAGTTTAAAGATTCCACCGTGGCGGCGGTCTGCGGCAACATTAAAGTCCTCAACAGGGTGAACTGGCTTACCCGATGCCAGGCCCTCGAATACATAACGAGCATAAACATTTTCAGGAGGGCGCTGGACGCGTTTGGAGTCATAACCGTTGTGCCGGGAGCCTTGGGGGCGTTTAGAAAAAGCGTGCTGGAGGCCGGCGGCCTCTATGATAAGGACACTGTAACCGAGGACTTCGATGTAACGGTGAAAACCCTAAAGGCAGGTAGCATAGTTCAAGCGAGCTCACATGCCGTCGCCTACACCGAAGCCCCCCAGACCCTAAGAGACCTTTACAGGCAGAGAATGCGTTGGTATAAGGGAAACTTTCAAACGATCATCAAGCACAGGGATGCCTTCACAAATCCCAGGTACGGCTACCTTCAGAGGCTCGGCTTTCCATTAATCTTGGTGTCGATGGTTTTCGTTCCACTCGTCGGCGTGGCCGTATGGGCTTCGGCAATCATTGCGGTAATTAACGGGGCCTACGTCAGCGTGCTTTCCCTGCTCCTCCTCTTCATAACGCTACAGTGCCTGCTCAGCTTGTTAGCCATAGAAATCGATGATGAGGACGTGCGGCTGGTGGTCTACGCACCCTTCTTCGTCGCGGGGTACAAGCATCTCATCGATGCCTTCGTGATAAAGGCCCTGTTCGATATCATCATGAAAAGGAAGGTTGGATGGACAAGGGCCAAAAGGGTAGGAACCGCGCGAGGCTAATTTTAGAGCATGCATTAAAGTTTAAATTGGGTTTCATGGCTGAAGAACGCCTTTACGACAAGTTTTATCAATAAATAACCCATCATACAGCTCTAAACTGCTAGTGTTGACTACTGCGCTGCCGTTTTCGTTGCCGCTGCCATGCCACGCCTCTCTCCGTCACGCCTCTGCCGTGCCGTGAAGAGTGCCAAGCGCTCCGCCCTCTCCAACCCCTTCAGTCCTGAACGGCGCCGCCACTGCCACCGCCTCGACCACCGCTCCGCTCCCACAGCCCCTGCGCCCCTCACAATCCGCCTCGCCCCAGCACTCGCGGAGGCTCTGAGGAGGGCAGCATCCGACACGGGAGAGACGCCAGAGAGCCTGGCGGCCGCGGCTGTGGAGGAGTGGCTCAAAAGGATGGGATACCTCAACCAGCCAACAGCGTAGGGGGTGAGCCGTCTTGGAGCCTGCTGGAAAGTGGAAAACCATGGTGACGACTCGTGTCAGAGGGTACGGCAGCCTGTACGCCGTGCTGAACTACTGCAGCTACTGCGGTCTGTGGTGGCCCACCACGACCACACCCAGATGTCCCAGGTGCGGGCATAAGCTGAAATGCTGAAATGCAGAAGCTGAAATACATAGACGTATGAAGAGCAGTTCATGACAAAGGCTTGGTCTTCCGGAGGAGCAACAGGACGCCCCTCGGCCGGCCTGCTCCACACGACCAAGCCATCTCTAGCTTGGAACTGTATGGAGAAGACCCCCTCCAGAAGGTTGTATGTACATTCAGGTTTGTTTTCTTGCAAATTCTAGACCTGTGACGCCCATTTAAATTTACTCGCCCAGAACCTCCCAGTATCACCCGATCAAAGATTTTTTATCTTAGCGTATTTAAGTATGACAAGAAAACAAATCGAAGTTTTCAGGATGAGTGTTATGGTGGAGGAGGGTTTAAAGGAAGAAGTAGCTTCTTGTGGTAAACTCCTGAAAGAGTGGAAGGCATTCATATTACGGGATCTCACATTTTCGGACTTCAAGAAAGTACTGGAGGGATACTTCTCTTCTGGTGCTAACTCCATATTTTATGCCGTAGGAAAAGGGTGCGGCATGCGATCCTGCCGGAGGCTCATGACATTTTACCACGAGAGGGGGGATTTGTTCGACGCTCTGATAGAGTATAAGCAAGAGGAAGGATGGGGGATCATAAGGGTAGCCATCGATAATGAAACTGGTGCTGGGAGAGTTTACGTATCTCAGAGCTTCGAGGCGAGGGGGTATGGAAAGTCAGAGGAACCGGTATGTTACTTCCTGAAGGGATACCTAGAAGGCTTCCTGAGCACGTTTTTTGGAAAAGAGTTTGTCGCTTCCGAGACCCACTGCATTGCCAAAGGAGACAAGGAGTGCATATTCGAGATCGAAACGAAAGGTTAGAGAATAACATCATTCCGGATGTGAGAGCTGGTATTTCTTTATCTTCCTGTTACCATATATTACGTACTCTCCCTTTACTCGACCTTCGACCTCCAAGGCTCTTATGGCCTTATAAACCCCCTCAGGGAGTAGCTACTAATGCTTTCCCATACTTCATAAGCTGTGTCCTATGTGCGCCGCAGACCGCTTGCACGGGCATCCTCGGACAGGAACGTGACGGCAGAACGGCTCAGAAAGATGTGATACCAGCCAACAGCGTAAGGGGGCTTCCCTGCAGCTGCTCCTGATTCTGCTCCTGTTCCTGAATCTATGACTGCATCTGCTCCTGATTCTGCGGCTGGCGACATCATTTTCCAGGCAGTCGCTCTCGTTTTGGGAGTACTACACTATAGTATAGTGCATTGGGGCTGAGGGACGGTGAGCCAGCGTTGGCGAATTCCCAGAATAATGAGGAATATAAGGGTCACCAGCGCTATTTCAACTCATGCCGGGCACAGCAAGGATCTTCGTTGACGAGTCGGGTGATCTTGGCTTCAGTACGAAGTCAACGAGGACCTTCGTGATAGGCTATGTCCATATTGAAAAGCATCATCGCGTCTCTTGCGACGTGAAGAAGTTCGCTACACACCTATCGAGGGCAAAGCTACAAATCCGTGAGTTCAAATTTCATGAGGATAGAGAGGACGTTAGGCGCAGGTTTCTTAATTTAATTGCAAAATCAGAAGTTATAAAGATGGGCGCCCAGAAAACCCCCAACTTTAGTTGGGGGATGAATGGGCTTTAAATATCCTTTTCAGGTAGATATTTGTGGTGGCTGGTGTGCTCGCTGCCTTCAGGTACCGTCTTTACCCAAGACCGCAGC
>Ga0315282_10018043_pt1 | contig 10136 bp, 8 predicted proteins | sample YL17G07_20_MG_FD_203693 | JGI IMG/M metagenome (GOLD analysis project Ga0315282, IMG submission 203693) | Sediment microbial communities from Yellowstone Lake, YNP, Wyoming, USA - YL17G07_20 | ecosystem: Environmental > Aquatic > Freshwater > Lake > Sediment | place: USA: Wyoming | collected... | reverse complement strand
CCAAGCTTCGAGCCATAATTGCGAAGGGCTTCTGGCTTCTATGCTTAACCTTTCTAAGCCTAACCAATGGCTCATCCTTTGTTGTTGATGTTGCAACGTGAAAGCCGCCATAGCCTTTTATGGCAACAATTGAACCTTCTGAGAGAAGTTTGCCTGCTTCTCGGATTGGGTCTTTGTGCTCAATTAGGTTGCCTTCACGTGTCGTTAAGTATGCTTTTGGTCCGCATTTTGGACAAGCCACTGTTTGTGCGTGAAAACGCCTGTTTAACGGGTTCGTGTACTCGCTTTGGCAGAAGTTGCACATCGGAAAATCCCGCATAGTCGTGTTTTCGCGGTCATACGGTAACCCCTCAATAATCGTGTATCTTGGACCGCAGTTTATGCATGTGATGAAAAAGTATTCATGTCTCTGGTTTTTTGGTGACCTGAGCTCCTCTATACATTCGTCACATATGGCTATATCCGGAGGAATAACCGAGCCCGAAAGCTCCGCTTCATTAGAGCTCTTATAAATTGCAAATTTTTCGTATTCACTTTTGCCTCCAAGTTTTTTTATTATTACATCATGAATTTGGGCTAAGGGCGGTTTCTTTGTCCTTAAATCCTTCAAAAAATTTTTTATGTCGCCTTCTTCGCCCTCTAACAGTATTTCTGCTCCTGCGTCACCTCTATTCCTAACATAGCCTTTCAGATTGTTTTTTACAGCTATTCGGTATATGAAGGGGCGAAAACCTACGCCTTGAACTATACCAGTAACCTCGATTTTTACGCGCACACACGCCATCTCTTTAGGTTTGAAGCAAAATACGCTTCATATATGTTTTGACTTTTCGCAACGTTTTTAACGTTAGAATTTGAAATTGTGCAATTCCATCCGAATAATGTTGGATAAAACTGCTTTAGCCTTCTGGCGCATAAAATGGTAGGAAATTTAGGTTTTAGCCGTCTTCTTTCTTTCTTCTTCTTGCAGCACTCTTCTTAGAACTTTGCCTACCAGCGTCATTGGCAACTCTGTTCGGAATTCAACTTCTCTTATCGCCTTGTAGGGTGCAACCTTTTCGTTCACAAAATCTTTGATTTCCTTTTCAGTCGCCGTCATGCCTTCTTTCAATACGATGAAGGCTTTCGGAATTTCTCCCGCGACCGGGTCTTGTTTGCCAATTACTCCGCAAAGTTTTACGGCTGGATGCTCATAGAGCACATCCTCGATTTCTCTTGGGTACACGCTGTAGCCTTTATACTTAATGAGGTCCTTCTTTCTGTCTGTGATGTAGAAGTAACCGTCTTCATCCATCTTCCCAATGTCGCCAGTGTAAAGCCATCCGCCTCGGAGAACTGCTGCGGTTTCTTCAGGCATTTTCCAGTAGCCTTTCATCACCTGTGGACCCTTAACCACGAGTTCACCTATTTCGCCGGGTCCAAGCTCTTTCTCACCTGTTTCCATGTCCATAATCTTCGCATCCGTGTCTGGCCAAGGCAAACCGATAGACCCGACCCTCACGGTTTTCATTGACCTGTCAAGAGGGTTGCAGTGGGTAACTGGAGATGATTCTGTTAATCCGTAGCCTTCTACGAGAACGCCGCCTATTACTTTCATAAACTTTTTCTGGACTTCTGGTGGAAGCGGAGCCGAACCTGAAATGCAGAAGCGTACTGATGTGCAGTTGTATTTGCCTAGGTCTGGATGGGACAATAGCATTGCGTACATTGTTGGTGCTCCGCAAAAGACTGTAACCTTATATTTTTGGATGGCTTGGAAAGTGCTGACCGCGTCGAAGCGTGGAAGCATTACCATTTTTCCAGCCAAATATATCGGCGCATTCATGCCAGTCGTCATTCCGTAAATGTGAAACAGCGGCAACACTGAGAGAAAGGTTTCTTTTGCGTCTATGCCTTGAAGCCACTCAGCGCACATAACAGCGTTAGAGACGAGATTCATGTGGGTTAGCATTGCACCCTTCGAAGTTCCAGTGGTTCCGCCCGTGTACTGGAGAGCCACCAAATCCTCTTTAGGGTTAATCTCCACCTTCGGAGGATTTGCTTCATATTTGCTTACGAGTTCTTGGAAGAAGTAAACGTTTGGCTTACGCTCAACTTTATGGGAAGGTATTTTCTTCAACAAAGAACCCAGAAATGCTTTAGCGGTAGGCATGTACTCTTTTAAACTTGTCACTATCACCCTCTTTAAGCCGGTTTTCTCCCAAACTTTTTCCACAATGGGATAAAGCAAATCTAAAACAACTATTGTCTCGGCTTCCGAATCGTTCAGTTGATGTTCCACTTCCCTCTCCTTATACAACGGGCTTATAGCCGTTTCAATTGCCCCAATTTTGATTGCACCATAATAGGAAATCACAAATTGAGGTATGTTTGGCAGGAAAATGGCAACTTTGTCACCTTTTTTCACGCCTAAACCGTTAAGTGCCGTGGCGAACTTGTCGGTGACTAAATCTAACTCCTTGTAGGTCATTTCTCTGTCAAAATACACTATTGCCGTATTATTAGGATGTTTTTCCGCTGTTTTTCTCAGAAATTCAAAAAGCGGGACCTCGGGGTATTCTATGTGCTGAGGAACACCTTTTGGCCAAAATTTAAACCATGGTTTTTCCAGTTCTTCTTTTCGCGGTTTTTCTTCCTCTTTTTTCTGCTTTCTCTTTTTAACCGACATGGCTTACCCTATTTTTAAATATCATAAGCAAGGAGTAATAATACTTTCTACTGAAGGGATTGTTCGTGAAAACCGAACAAGCATGGATTCAATGTGGGGAAATAAAACTCTACGCTGAGCTTCACATTCCCGAGGCGGTTCCAGCACCAGGTTTGGTCATTTGCCACGGCATGAACGCAAAAGGCTTTCGCGGCTTAAAAATCTACACCCAACTAGCTAAAACTGCTTGTAAAGCTGGGTTTGTTTCCCTTGTTTTCGATTTTCGGGGCGTCGGGAAAAGCTCGGGGGTTTTTGACTACGGTTTCGGTGAACAAGAAGACGTTAAATGTGCCATAGACTACTTGGCGTCTAGACCCGAAGTCCTTTCCGGCAGTCTCTTCATTGTTGGACACAGTCTCGGCGGCGCAGTCTCGTTATATGCCGTGCGAAATGACTCGAGAATCAAGAGTCTCGTGTTGTGGTCAACACCCAAAAACCACAATTACAATGTTAAAAAATTCGTCAAACGCACAAGAGGAAAACTAGGCTTATACTCGTTTCTCTTCTTATCTCGGCTAGACAAGCTTCTCAATGTTTCGAAAATGTTCAAACTAGAAGTCTACGGAATAAACCTGCGTCCAAAATATGTTAGAGAAAAACTTATGAAACTAAACGAGTGCGACGCGGCTTCGAAGTTGGATAGGGTACCCTTGCTGGTTGTGATTGGCGACGCAGACGACATAGTTGATGTTGACGAGGCACGAGAGGTTTTTCTGTCCGCTCATGAACCGAAAAGTTTTTTGATGTTAAAAGGGGCAAACCACATTTACAGTGGAAAGGAAGACGAATTGATCGCTAGAACAGTTGACTGGATGAAAAAGTGGAAAGACAGATGATAAGTTAGCATTTATTTTGGTTCAAATGGGACAAACTCGTACGTTGGATTTCCTTCCGACGTGAGCTTAGCCACTAATTTAACTTTCATGCCGACCTTGATTTCTGAAAGCTTAAACCCAGTCAACCAAGCAAGCACCTTCACGCCTTCCTTCAGCTTTCCAATAGCCACAGTGTACGGCTTATTTTGCTGGAAAGATGTCGGCCTAATCACCACGTGCGTGAACGTTTCAACCTCTGCCTCGCTGCTTAGCTCAATCCACTCCATCTGTGACGATAAACATTCTGGACAATCGGCGGCTGGCGGAAAATACAGTTTTCCACATTTTGTGCATTTAGTTGCGTAGACTTTTCCTTGTTTTAGACCTTCCCAAAACTTCAGAGTTTTGCTTATTGGGATTTCTTGAACAATTTTTATTTCTTTAGATTTTATCGAAGGCATACTTGACATGTGTTATTCATCTCCTCAGAATTGTCACGTAACAGTAATGCCCTGTCCCGCCTACGTTGTGGGCTAACCCGATGTAATTTTTCAGTGGAACTTGTCTTCCCTTTTCGACGGCTTCTTCCCTCAGTTGCTTAGTTAGCTCATATATCATTGAGCAGCCTGTTGTGCCTATTGGGTGTCCTTTCGCCTTTAGGCCTCCGTCAACGTTTACTGGTATTTTGCCGCCTATTTCGGTTTGTCCTTCACGAAGAAGTTTGGCTCCTTCGCCTTTATCGCATAATCCAATGTCTTCGTAAGCCATTATCTCAGCGATAGTGAAGCAGTCGTGAACCTCTGCAAAGTCAATTTGGTTTGGCGTGACTCCTGCAACCTTGTACGCCATTTGGGCTGCCTGCACGCTCGCCTCCAGCCCCACATAATCTCGCCGTCTGCTGAGGTTTGCTGTTCCAGAAGAATATCCTATTCCAGCAACCCACACAGGCGTGTCAATCTTTAGTTCTTTGGCTTTTTCTTCCGAAGCAACAATTATGGAAGCGGCTCCATCCGTCATTGGGCAGCAGTCGAAGAGTTTGAGCGGTGACGCTATGACCATGGATGACAATACATCGTCGACGGTTATTTTGTTTTGAAGATGGGCTAGCGGGTTCATTGCGCCGTATTTATGGTTTTTAACAGCCACCAATGCCAAATCCTCTTCCGTGGTTCCAAATTTAGCCATATGCGCATTGGCATGTAATGCATAATATGCGGGAAACGTTAATCCGAAATTGTGAAATTCCCAAAAGTAGTATCCAGCCCTTCCAATCCACTCCATAGCCGTCGGAGTGTCGATTTCTCTCATCTTTTCAACGCCTAACGCCATAGCTATTTCAGCCTGTCCGCTTGCCACCATTGAATAGACTGTTTGGAACGCGGCGCTACCGCTTGCACACGCTGCTTCACAGCGAACTAGCCCAGCGCTTGTTAATCCACAATATTCTGCGGTGACGACGGCGGGAAGAAGCTCTTCATACCATGCGCCAGCACCCACGGAACCCAACGCAACAAATTCGACATCTTTCGCGTCTATGCCTGCATCTTCAAGGGAAGGTTTAACAGCTTCAAAAGCCAATTCAGCCACGTTCACGTCGCTTCTATTACCAAATTTTGAGTTGCCGACGCCTATAATTGCCACTTTTCTCAAATTAATCACTCCGTTTTATGGTTGAATATTAGAAAGAGGAAAAGATAAAGAAAAAGGTGTTGGATTTATTTGCCTTTGAATTCGGCTTTTCTTCGCGACATGAATGCTTCTACGCCTTCTTTAAGGTCTTCTGTGGAGAACGTGAGCCCCATCAAGCCTGACTCTAATCGTAGTCCCATGTCCAGCGGCACTTGTGTTCCGAAGTTTAACGCGTATTTTGCATATTTCAATGCTATTGGCGGACCTTCAGAGAGTTTTTTGGCTAATTCTCTAACCTCGTCTCTAAGTTTATCGTAATGAACTACCTTGGTCACCAATCCTATTCTTAATGCTTCTTCAGCCTTCAGCCTATTCCCTAAGAGCACCATTTCTTTCGCTTTTGCTAATCCAACAATTCGAACAAGCCTTTGGGTTCCACCCCATCCAGGTATGAGCCCTAAGCCTATCTCTGGGCTTCCAAGTTCAGCGTGTTCGGCTGCCACTCTGAAATCACAGGCTAGAGCTAGTTCTAAGCCGCCTCCGAGTGCGAAGCCGTTTATTGCGGCTATTACTGGTTTGGACATTTCTTCTATTTTGCCGAAGACTTTTTGTCCGGCTCTTGAAAATTCTTCAGCTTTTACTGGTGTTGCCTTCGGAAACATTGTTACGTCTGCGCCTGCGCTGAAGGCTCTGTCTCCGTCGCCGGTTATTACAAGGCATTTTACAGAGGAGTCTTTTTCTGCAGTGTCTAAAACATCTGCAAGCTCTTCCATTAAAACATCGTTGAAGGCGTTCAATCGGTGCGCTCTGTTCAGTATTATCCACAATACGCTTTGTTCTCTTTCCACCTTTACGGTTTCGTATGCCTTACTCAACAAACATCACCATGCCTATGTTTGTTTACACGCCTATTATTGTCTTTTCATGTTGCCTTGCTAGAATTTCCTTAAAAGATATTTTAGCACAGTAAGTTTCTGGATTTCGGATGTTCCTTCGTAGATTTCTGTTATTTTCGCGTCTCTGTGATATCTTTCAACGCGGTAGTCGCCCAAATATCCGTATCCACCAAGGGTTTGTATGGCTAAGTCTGTTGCTTCCATGGCTACTCTGCTCGCGTACTGTTTTGCCATTGCGGTCGCCATTGGATCCATTTTCCCTACATCAACCAGCCACGCAGCCCTGTAGGTCAGCCATCTTGCCGCTTCAATTTTTGTCATAGCCTCAGCTAATCCACAACCTATCAATTCATGCTGAAGTATTGGCTGTCCAAAGGCTTCCCTTTGTTTAGAGTATTTGAAGGCGATTTCCCATGCGCCCTGTGCCATGCCTAAGGCTTGTGCGGCTACGCCTACGCGTGTTTTATCAAAGAACTCCATGGAGCTGTAGAATCCTCTGTTCAGCTCGCCCACCATATTCCAATCGGTCACTTTAACGTTGTCGAATTTGACTTCACCTGTTACTGAACATCTAATTCCCATTTTGTCGTGTAATTTTGTGGTTTCCAATCCCGCTGTGCCCTTGTCAACTACGAACAGCGTTTCGCCTCTGTATGTGGGTCTGACCTTCGTGTCTGTCTGCGTTAGAACAACTATGAAGTCGGCTGTTGTGGCGTTTGTGATGAAAGTTTTTGTGCCGTTTATCCACCACTCGTTTCCATATTTGGTGGCAGTTGTTTCCATGCGCGTTATGTCGCTTCCGCTGACGTTTGGTTCTGTAAATGCCGCAGCAGATATGTAGTCGCCCTTGCATATTGGGAGCAAATACTTGTCTTTCTGTTCTTTCGTGCCGTGAACAAGTATGAACTCGCTTCCAAAGTTTGCGCTTGAAATTGCCACACCTAAGGACGAGTCTGCTCGGCACATTTCCTCAACAACGAGGCACGTTTCCAGCAGTCCGCTTCCTTGTCCGCCGTATTCTTGTGGGAAAAACATGCTCGTGAACCCAAGCTTAGCCGCTTTCTTGTAAAGTTCCATGGGATACTCTTCTTTTCTGTCAAGCTCTAAGGCAAGTTCCGGCTTGAACTCTTTCTCACAAAATTCCCTGACAGCGTTTTTTATGGCAATCTGCTCCGGAGTTAAATCAAAATTCATTTAGTAGAACCCCCTCCCAGTTTTCTTTCCTAACCTTCCACTGTTCACGTATTCTTCAAGCAGTGGACATGGTTTATACATTTCCATATTATACTTGGCATACAACTCCTTAAGCTTGTTAAGTAAAGTGTCAATGCCTGTTCTATCAGCGTATTCGCATGGACCTGAAGGCCAATAAGTGCCCAATTTCATTCCAGTGTCAATGTCTGCTGGGCTTGCAGCATCATCTTGAATAAGCCATGCTGCTTCGTTTACGGCTACTGCCCATGACCTTTCAACGTCGTACTCATCAAGCAAGTTAAACGGTATTCTCGGTCTGCCTTTTGTCCAGTCGTAAAACCCGACGCCGGTTTTCTGTCCAAATTGGCGCTGATTTATTAATGGATCGATTACTTCGTTGCATGGTTTCATTCTTTCTCCGTAGGCTTCGTAGAGTATTTTGCCAACTTCGTACGCTATGTCTAATCCAACAAAATCTGCCAGTTCGAACCATCCCATTGGGAAACCACCAGTGTATTTTATTGAAGCGTCTATTCCTTCTTTTGTGGCTTCGCCACGCTTGTAAGCCCAGAAAGCTTCGTTGAACACGGCGCCTAGTATTCTGTTTACTATGAAACCTCGCACGTCTTTGCGCACTATTATTGGTGTTTTTCCAAGTTTTTTGGCAAGCTCTGCCAGCGTGTTTATTGTTTCTTGGCTTGTGCTTTCGCCTTTTATAACTTCAACTAAAGCCATAGAATGTGGCGGATTGAAAAAGTGCATTCCTGCGACTTTGTCTGGGCGTCTGGTGGCTTTGCCCATTTCCGTTATGCTTAACGTGGAAGTGTTAGAAGCTAATATAGCGTGCGGCGGAGCAGAAGAATCAAGAGTTGTGAATACTTTTTTCTTTAGCTCCATGTTTTCAGGCACGGCTTCTATTGCAAAGTCTATGTCTTTTGCGGCTTGTTCATAACTGGTCGTCGTGTGTATCCGCGCCAATGTTGCATCAGCGTCCTCCCGCCTAATCCGCTTTTTCTCAACAAACTTGTCAAGGCTCCATCTGATTTTCTCCATCGCCTTCGTTAAGAATTCGTCGCTGATGTCTATCATGGTGACTTCGTAGCCAGCAATCGCCAAAAGCTCAGCAATTCCGTGACCCATCGCCCCAGAACCTGCAACTGCCGCCTTTTTCAACTTTTCAGCAACCAAAATGTTTCCTCCTTTTTCAACGCTTTAATGATGAAGTGGGAATGGTAATAAAAGTTTTGAATGGATCCTTCTGATTCAGATGTAGAAAATAGAAAAGAAGGAAATGTGTGGTGCTTATGGTTGTTTTGCTAAGTAGTTGGTTATTGTTAGTTTTTGAATTTCGCTTGTGCCCTCGTAAATTTCTGTTATTTTTGCACATCTGTGGAACCGTTCCACATGGTAATCTGCCAAGTAGCCGTATCCTCCGAAGATTTGTATTGCATCGTCTGTTACTTCCATTGCTACGTGGCTTGCGTAGGCTTTAGCCATGGATGTTGCGACTGCATTTGGTTTTTCTTTATCGTACAGCCATGCCGCTTTATAGGTCATTAGTCGTGCTGACTCGATTTTTATCGCCATCTCTGCCAGTTTGAAAGACACTCCCTGAAAGTTCATTATCGGCTGCCCGAACTGCTTGCGTGTTTTTGCATAGGCTAATGCTTTTTCAAATGCACCCTGCGCCATGCCAACCGCTTGCGCTGCAACTGTTATGCGTGTTCCGTCGAAAAGTTCAAGCGTATAATAAAATCCTTTGTTCAGCTCGCCTACGAGGTTTGTTTCTGGCACCTTTAAGTCGCTCATAGAAAGCGAGCCTGTGACGCATGGTTTTATGCCCATTTTGCCGTGAAGTTTTGTTGCCTCTAAGCCTTGCATGCCTTTTTCTGCTAGAAATAGGCTTTGTCCGCGGTGTGATGGTTGAGCGTTTGGGTCTGATTGGCAGAGAATAATGAAGTAGTCCGCTATTGGACCGTTCGTAATGAATTCTTTGGCGCCGTTGATTGTCCATTCGTTTCCTGTTTTCACTGCTGTTGAATCCATGCGTGTTATGTCGCTTCCATGTTCCGGCTCAGTGAACGCTGCTGCAGCTATTTTTTCGCCTTTAGCAAGCGGCGGAATATACTTTTTTTTCTGTTCTTCGTTTCCATGTTTGAGCAGCACGTCTGGAATCATTAGGTTTCCAAGGGAAATGGCTACGCCTAGTCCCGGGTCAACGCGGCACATTTCTTCAACTGCTATGCAGTCTTCTAAGACGCCGTAACCTTGTCCGCCATATTCCTGTGGTATGCGCATGCTTGTGAAGCCAAGTTGTGCCGCCTTCTTGTAGAGGCTTAGGGGGAATTCTTCTTTCTGGTCATATTCCAATGCGAGTTCGGGAGTGAATTCTTTTTCGGCAAATTCGCGTACTGCACGTTTTATCTCTAACTGTTCTTCGTTTAGTTTGAATTCCATTTTTGCTTTCTCTCTCCAAAGATTAGACTTTATGCTTTCTGCGTTTTTAGCTCATATACTTTGTTTTTCAAAGAAGGCACAATTTTGAATAAGTCTTCGACAACGCCGTAGTCTGCAAAGCTGAAGATTGGCGCTTTTGGGTCTTTGTTTATGGCGATTATGAGGTCGCTGCTTTTCATGCCTAGCACGTGTTGAAAGGCGCCGCTTATTCCAACGGCAATGTAAAGTTTCGGCTTAACGGTTTTTCCTGAGCTGCCTACTTGGCGGTCGTTTGGCAGCCAGCCTTTGTCTACGATTGGGCGTGAGCATGCGAGGACTGCGCCTATGGTTTTTGCTAGTTCTTCCATGATTGGCATGTTTGCGATGTCTTTTATTCCGCGTCCGACGCCTACGAGTTTTTCTGCTGCTGTTATGTCGACTCCGCCGGGCGGTGGCAAA
>Ga0315282_10018041_pt1 | contig 10136 bp, 6 predicted proteins | sample YL17G07_20_MG_FD_203693 | JGI IMG/M metagenome (GOLD analysis project Ga0315282, IMG submission 203693) | Sediment microbial communities from Yellowstone Lake, YNP, Wyoming, USA - YL17G07_20 | ecosystem: Environmental > Aquatic > Freshwater > Lake > Sediment | place: USA: Wyoming | collected... | reverse complement strand
GGGGCTAGGGGGAGCCGTCTAAAGACGGCTGGGTCCCCCAGATAATATGCCCCTTTCCCCGCCGGCTGAAGCCGGGGGCAAGGGGGAGCCGTCTAAAGACGGCTGGGTCCCCCAGATAATATGCCCCTTTCCCCGCCGGCTGAAGCCGGGGGCAAGGGGGAGCCGTCTAAAGACGGCTGGGTCCCTGAGATAATATGCACCTTTCCCCGCCGGCTGAAGCCGGGGGCAAGGGGGAGCCGTCTAAAGACGGCTGGGTCCCCCAGATAATATGCCCCTTTCCCCGCCGGCTGAAGCCGGGGGCAAGGGGGAGCCGTCTAAAGACGGCTGGGTCCCCCAGATAATATGCCCCTTTCCCCGCCGGCTGAAGCCGGGGGCAAGGGGGAGCCGTCTAAAGACGGCTGGGTCCCTGAGATAATATGCCCCTTTCCCCGCCGGCTGAAGCCGGCGGCAAGGGGGAGCCGCCTGAAGGCGGCTAGCCGAACCTTCGCAATTCGCGGGGCTAGCAATGCGCTCAAACGTCGCGTGTAGTTCGTATTCTATCTCCTATATGGTCCATATTCCAGCGGTCGGCCTCCACAAACCACTAAACGGCAGTGGCTTTCCAGCCCGCGCGTTCAAGGCAGCCTGGAAAGGCTGCCCCACCTTTTCCCCGCCTGTAGTTTACCTTTTCCTCCCCGGTCAAAGCAAGCGTGCCGTGGCGCTAGTGCGTCGTCGCACTTGAATTGATGCATACCCTCCCTGACGGTCGGGTTACTGCACAAGGGACCCATCGGGGACACGGGAGACGGGACTTATGCAGTAACCCGACCGTCAGGGAGGGTCCCTATCCATCAAAGCGATGTTGACGCTCCACTACTTTGGGACGGTAAAGTAGAAAGTCGAGCCTTTTTCCAGCTCGGACTCGAACCAAATCCTGCCGCCGTGACGCTCCACTATCCTCATGCAGACAGCCAGCCCGATGCCGGTGCCGGGATACTCGTCCCTGGTGTGCAGCCGCTGGAAGATCACGAAAATCCTCTCGGCGTATTGCGGATCAATGCCTATGCCGTTGTCCGCGACGGAGAAGACCCACTCGCGTCCCTGGTCCCGTGCGGAGACGTGGACGCGCGGGAGGTCCTCGCTCCGGAACTTGATGGCGTTGGCGATGAGGTTCTGGAACACCTGCGCGAGTTGCAGGGCGTCGGCGCGCACCGTCGGCAGATCGTCGTTGGTGACAAGGGCCCGGTTCTCCTCGATCATGGCGGCGAGGTTTCTCAGCACGTCGCCCAGGACGGCATGGGAGTCCGTGGGCGCGAGGGGGTTGCCTCGGGATCCGACGCGCGAGTAGGTCAGAAGATCGTTGATGAGGCGCTGCATGCGGATCGCGCCGTCCACGGCGTAGTCAATGTACTTCTTCGCCTTTTCGTCGAGTTGGCCCTCGTAACGCTGAGCCAGGAGCTGTGTATAGCTTGAGACCATCCGGAGGGGCTCCTGCAGGTCGTGCGAGGCGACGTAGGCGAACTGCTCGAGTTCCTTGTTCGAGCGTTCGAGGTTGGCCAGGGTCGCGCGCAAGTCCGCCTCGCTGGCCCGCAGCGCGCGCTCGGCGGCTTCCCAGCGTTTCCCAATCCGCTGCGCGATCGCCAGTCCTATGGCGCTAACAATGAGGAACAACAGGGCAGCCAGGCCTGTGATCCGCCAAATGACTGGCTGGACCTCCCCCATGACTGAATCGCGGTCGCGGAGCAGCGCCAAAGCCCAGCCCCAGCGTAGTGGAACAAATGCCGCGAGGTAGTGTTTCGCGTCCGTTGGATCCACACAATCGTCGAGGAAAACGGCGCCCTGGCCTTTCTCCGCCGGATCGCTCCCCGAGGAAAGGAACCTGGAGACCAGCGGGTGCTGGACGAATCGCTCGCGAACGCCTTCCTTCAACAACCCCACGTCCGTATGCGCAATCAAGTATCCCTTCCGGTCCACCATAAAACCCGCGTCATAGGGCGTGATCCGTTCCTTGGACACCAACTGGGAAAGGCGGGTGAGGTGGAAGGCGCCGCCCAAGTAGCCCGTGACATCACCCGAGTCGGCAAGAATCGGCGCCAGGACCACCACCGCTGGAACGCCGTCGGCGCCGATAAAGCTGTCGGACACAACCACGTGCTTCGTTCGGACGGCTTCCTGGTAGTAGGGTGTATCCGCGAGGTTGTTTTTGGTCAACTTGGGCTGGAGTCCGAACGGTTCCACCATATAGATATCCGCGTTCGGCCGCAGCACATAGAGCACGGAGAATCGCTCCGTCCTATTCAATGTTAACGTCAGCAACTGGCGTTTCTCGACGTCCACGTTCTCAGGAACGCCGTTGATAGCGGGATCAATCTGATCCACATAAGGCAACTGCTGGAACGCGGGCATCTTTGACAAGAACAGCAGGTCCCGCTGCGCCTCCGCAATCTCACTCTCGCATTGCCGCGCCAACGTGCCCGACTGGGACTCCAGGTAGGTTCGGCTTTGCGCCAACGCCGCGCGGTCAAGGGAATGCATCAACGCCGCTCCCACGAGCGCAATACCCGCCAGCGCCGACACCGCAAAAACGAGGATGATCCGCCTCCCGGCTGAGAGGCGCGGTAGTTGGTTCTTGTCCATCACACTCTCCCTTCGGCTTACATACGCTCGGCAGACCAGGCCCGAACGCCGGCGGCTGCGCCTCTTTTATCCGGCCCGCCGGAACGCACTCCGCCGCGGGCGCTACTCCCGGGCGCGGCGGAACCGGGCGTCTCGGGCCGACACGCCCAGCGCCGCCGGCGCGAAAGCCCCCGCCCGCCATCCAGGAAGCGAACTACTCTGCATGATAAGACCTCCGAAGGCAAGAAGCGGACACCGGGTAGCCGCCAATTGAGACGATATCTTAGGTTGGATAATAGCAGCTAAGGTCAAGAGCGTCAAGAAGTAAGACACAGGAATCTGTGCTTGTTTTCTCGAAAACTCCCGCGGGGGTTTTGCCGACCCGCTCGATGCTATTGTCCAACGTATGACGGCGGATCCCTATGAGAGAGTTTGAAACAGCCCTGGGGAAGAGCCTCAGATCCTTGTTTAACAGATTCGCCTTGACAGTCCTTCCGAGCAAACCTGATAATACCGAGGCATCGGGACCGAGCGGTTCCGCGAGGGTTGGGTAGTCGCGGGATTTCCGGCGAGGTTGCTCTGGCGGATGGGTGAGTCTTATGGAGATTTGCGTCACAGAGGTCGAGATCCGCAACGTGATGGGGATTCACCTTCGTCCCGCCTCGAGCATGGTGCAGCTCGCGAACCAATACCCGGACTGCGAGGTGACCCTGACCAAGGATGGACAGAGCGTTAACGGGAAGAGCATCATGAGCGTGATCATGCTGGCGGCGGAGCAGGGGAGCGTCCTGAAGGTGGAAGTCCACGGTCCGGACTGCGAGAAGCTGCTGGCCGCTCTTATTGCCCTGATAGAAGGCAAATTCGGAGAGGAACAGAGTCCCGGATGATAAAGAAGACCAGCCATCGCGTTCTGCACGGTATTCCCGCCTCGCCCGGCCTGGGAAACGGGGTGGTTTTCGTCCACGGGAATGAGAGGGCCGCCACTCCGCGTTACACGATTGCGGCGGACCGGATTGCCCAGGAGATCCAGCGGTTCGACAACGCGATAGAGAAGGCCAGGGAGCAGCTGCGCGATACGCGCGAGATGGTGGTGCAGAAGCTGGACAAGACGCACGCGGCCATTTTCGAAGCCCAGGAAGTGCTGCTCGACGATCCTCTGCTGGCGGATACCTGCCGCCGCGAGATCCGCGAGAAAAGGCTCAACGCCGAGTTCATCCTCGAGGAAGTGGTCCAGCATATCCGCAAGGTTTTTGACCAGATCGAGGTTCCCCATTTTTCGTCTCAGAACCTGGACGTTCTGGACGTGGCTTCCCGCATCCGCGAGAACCTGATGCCGGAGCCTCGGCTTCGTCTGGACCAGGTTTCCATGAACTCCATCATCGTCGCCCACGATCTGCGTCCCTCCGACACGGCCCGGCTGAACCACCGCCACGTCCTGGGGATCGTCACTGAGGTGGGCGGGCCGACGTCTCATTCCGCCATTCTGGCCAAGGCGCTGGGGATTCCAGCCGTGGTCGGCCTCGAGGGCGTCTTGGAGCACGTGCGCGGGGGCGACCCGATGATCATTGACGGTTTCACGGGCGCGGTCGTCGTCCAGCCTTCGCGGCCGGACCTGGAGCGTCTGCATCTTCGGCAGGAACGCCTGAGGGTGGACGAGGAATCTCTGCATAAACTGCGCGATCTGCCCTGCGAAACGAAGGACGGCTATCCCGTTGATCTCGCCGCGAACATCGAGTTTCCCAATGAAGTCGAGTCGGTCCTCCTCTGCGGCGCTCACGGCATCGGTCTGTTCCGGTCGGAGTTTTTTTACATTGACCGCGGCTACATCCCCTCCGAGGAAGAGCAGTTCCAGGTTTACCGGAACGTCATCGAGCAGATGGCGCCGGCCCCTGTTGTGTGCCGCACGCTGGATATCGGGGGAGACAAGTTCATATCGGGGACTGGCATGACGACCACAGGAGACATGAATCCCTTTCTTGGCCTGCGCGCCATCCGGCTGAGCCTGGCCAACCCCGAGGTCTTCTACAGCCAGCTGCGGGCGATTCTGCGCGCCTCCGCGTTTGGGAACGCGAAGATCATGTTTCCTTTTATCACGGACCTCTCGGAGGTGCGTCGCGCCAAGGAACTGCTGCAGGAAATCCGGAACGAACTGGACCGCAAAGGAATCGCCTATGACCACAACCTGGAGGTCGGGATCATGATCGAGACCCCGGCGGCGGCGCTGACGGCGGAACATCTGGCCAAGGAGGTGGATTTCTTCAGCCTGGGAACCAATGACCTGATCCAGTACACCATGGCCGTGGATCGGGTAAACGAAAGCGTGGCCGAGCTCTATAATCCTCTTCATCCCGCGATTGTCGGGTTGATACAACGTACCGTGGAGGCGGCCCACAAGGCGGGCATCTGGGTCGGGATCTGCGGCGAGATGGCTTCCGATCCCGCACTTGGCGTTCTGCTGATAGGACTTGGCATTGATGAGTTGAGTGTGAGTTCCGTGGCCGTTCTACAGCTCAAGCGCGTGATCCGCTCGATCACATTGGATGACGTTCGGTCTTTTCGCCAAGCCATCCTCTCTCATCTTCAAACGGGTCAGGCGGGGAAGATTCTCAACAGATTCCGGCGGAAACACGTGGGTGCGCGCGGCTGAGGGCGCCGATCGGGGAGTCTGAGGGGTCCCCAAGTACGGCCGGCAGGGCGCCCTCAAAAACCCTGTTTTTTTATAGGACTCTGACGGCCAAATGTGTTAGAATACGAAAGAGATGGCAGGTCCATGAGATCTGCCCATGCAATACATAATAATAAGAGCATTGGAACCAATTGCAGATGCCCCCCAGGAAAACGAGGAAGACTCCAGACAAGACCAGTCCCTCCCAGAGCGGCTCGAATCACCTCGTGGTGCCGGCCCATTTGCCCCCTGAGGTTCTTCGCGTCTTCAAACTGGCTCTTACCACCAATCCGGTCGAGCGGGGATTTCTGTGGATTCTCGAACGGATGTCGGAGGAGCATCTCCCCATTGACTTGGCGGAGAAGTTCCTCGCGCGCTACGAGGACCAGATCATGGCTCTGCAGAGCGATGTCCTGGATGGCTACCGTCCCGCCTTCCGTGCCGCCCTGATCAGCAGGTGCCTGGAAGTGCTTCCCTATTTCCAGATGCGCTTTGCGCAGAAAGCCTTCAATTCCCTGTTTTTGCACACCTGGCTGCAGAAACAACTGGTCGCGGCGCTCATGGGGATCACCTACAAGGACATCGAAGTCAAGATCCACTTTTCCGGCCGCACAGCGCCGCGTTACCTGGACCTGGCGCTGACGGAACTCCTGCCCAGAACCTGCATTCCCCATCTGTTCTAGGCTATCATGCTGACACGGCATCTTTGACAGAGGCCGCGTACCGTTTCGTTGAACCGCATCACTCATACTGAGTAGCGATCAAAGAGACACTATACAAACCCTTGTCTGCCTGTCTTCAGAAACAAGGCGGGAGCATGGCTCCCGCACTCCAAAAATGCCGCGCTTGCATCTTTTCTTTCACGCTGTCTCCATTTTGGAGTGCGCAAGCCATGCTTGCGCCTTTTCTTTCCCGTTCATCCCGTCTCGCAAGTCGATAGTATGTATCTCTTTGAATGCACATTGGTATCAGAAGGCATACAGGTGTGTGGAACGCGCTCTCATGACAGGGAGGCAAGGCGGCGGTTTTGGCACGACTTTCACCGGTCTCGACGACGCCTTTGTGGCGAAGTTGTCGGGGCGCGGCTCGCAACGGCTGCTGGACGGGCTTGCCCTCGCCGTTTCTCCATCCAGGATCCTATGCGCGAGTGGGCGTCCGGCGAGCGGTGATCGCCGCGCCCTCCACCGTCATTCGAGCGTCCCCAGTATCAGCGAATCCTGGTCCTTCACGATGATCCGTTTGCCTGCGATCACCGGGTGCGCGTAGGTCTGGGTGTCGGACACCTTGGTTTGGGCCACTTCCTCGTATTGTTTGGCATTGGGCTTATAGACGATCAGCTGCCCGGTGTTGGGCAGGGCGAGGAGAACCGAGCCGGCGTCGAGAATGGCCGCGAAGTTCCCGCCCCGTTTGGTCGTATCGGTCCACGCCGTCTTGCCGGTCTTGGCGTCGAGGCAGAAGAGCATGCCCCTATCGGACAGGCCGAAGAGCAGGCCGTCCTTGAGCACCGGCGTGTTGAACTGCACGCTGACCTCGGGGTTATCCCAAACCGGTTTGTAGGCAAAGGCATTTCCCCGCTTTTCGATTTTCACGGCGTGGGCGCCCCGTTGCTGGCCGACGTAAATCACCGTGTCGCCGTCAATGATCGGGGTGGCGGCGTTGTAGGCCATTCCCTGGGCCACGAAGGGAAGTTGCCAGAGGAGCTTTCCATCGGCCAGGGCGAGCCCGGCGACACTTTTCTCCGTCATCGTCACAATCTGCTTCGCGCCGGCCAGTGTGGCCACGACGGGCGAGGCATAGGCCGGGCCTTCGGCGTCCCATTTCCACTTGATCTTGCCGGTGGCCAGGTCGAATGCCATGAGCGCGCCTTTTCCCTCGCCGCCCAGATGCGCGATGGCCATTCCATCCGCGATGATCGGGGAGAAACCCGTGTGAAACTTCGGCACGGCGCCGGGGAACTCGTCCTTGCGCCATACCATCTTGTGGGTGGCGGCGTCCAGGCAGGAGAGAATTCCGTTCACACCCAGCGTAACGATCTTTCCCTCCCCCACAGCGGGCGAGCTCCGGGGACCCGGGTGCTGCCTGGCGTCCGGTCCCGTGATGGCCGGGGTCTCGTACTTGTCCCTCCATGTTTCCTTTCCGTCGGCCGCGTTCAGGCACAGGGTGACTTCATCGCCGCCCTCCCGCGCGAAGACGTACACTTTGTCGCCCACCAGGGCGGGCGTTGAATCGCCCGGACCCACCGTGACTTTCCATTTTTGCGTCAGTTCCTTCGGCCAGGTCTGAGGCGCGGTGAACCCGGTCACCTTCCCGTCTCGATTGGCTCCACGCCACTGGGGCCAGTCCGCGGCCGACGCGACCAGGGGGAGAAAGGTGAGGATGACGATCCACAGACACGTTCTGCGAAGAGAAAGTCTGAACATGGAACACCTCCCTTGTTGCTCAAGATAGGAGCGCACACACCATGCGTTTGACTGGATTATCCCGGAGACGAGGATGCCTTGTCAAGTCCTATCACCATCAGGGGAAGCCACGCTCATACCCTCTTGCCCGCAAGCAAGTTCAGGCTCGTGTGGCGCGGCGGCGCTCCGCTTGCCGGCACGCTGTGTTCTCAAGCGTGCAAGGGTCCAAGTATCAAAGAGACTAGCGGGTGGGCGAGACCACGACGCGAAACCCGATGCTGTTGACGATCGCTTTCCTGGGATCGCCCCGGTTGCGGGATGCGGAACGGCAGCTCCCTGGTCCATCGCGCCAGGACCCGCCGCGCAGCATCCGGATTCCGTCGCTCGAAGGCCTTTGCGGGTCCTTACGGTCCGAGTCATCATAGTACTTCTCCCCAGGCCGGTCCCCGCACCATTCCCACACGCTCCCGTGCATGTCATAGAGTCCCCACGCGTTCGGCTTTCTCTCTCCCGCCGGGTGGGTTTGTTTTCTCGAGTTGCCGTCGTACCAAGCGTAGGCCCCCAGTCCGCCATCCGAATCCCCGAAACAAAACCGCGTCGTGCTCCCGGCTCGGCAAGCGTACTCCCATTCCGCCTCCGTTGGAAGGCGGAAGGTCCGGCCAGCGGAGGCAGGCGAGCACGCCCGCCCTACGCTATCCGTCAACTTCCGGCAGAAATCCGCCGCGTCGTTCCAAGAAACCCGCTCCACCGGGTTCTTCGCGCCCTTGAAGTAGCTCGGGTTCTTCCCCATCACGGCCTGATACTGCTCCTGGGTCACCTCGAACTTCCCCATCCAGAACCCGTCCAGCTCGACCGTGTGGACAGGGCTTTCGTCGTTGGGGCCTTCGTTGTCGCGGCCTTCGTTGTCGCGGGCCACCTCCGAATCCGTCGAACCCATCTGGAAACTCCCGGCGGGAACCCATACCAACTCCATCTTCACCCCGCCGCCCAGGTCCACCGTCTCCACGTCTCATGGTTTGGGGGCTTCGCTCGCCTTGGCGATTCACCCGGGTTCCCTGGTATCGGGCACATCAGATAACCCAAGGGACCTTTGACCTTTGTACCCGGCAATCTCCCAGCAGACTTTGCTGTCGGCGGATTCGACGGCCTGGGTCAGCACGTACATGGCCGGAGAGTTTTGAACGCGCAGACTGCCCCTGATGCGCGCATCCAGATAACGCGGCCTTACTGGTCCGGTGACAACAACAACCATGCCGATCTTGTTTGGCTCGGGTGATTGCGCCAGGATATTGTTCACCGCGTCCTGAAGGGAAACATCCCTAAGGTCCACCGATACGGGAAAGTCCAGGACGGAGCGTTCGCGGGGATACACAACATAACTCCGGCTGATCCTCTTCCATGTATAAGGTCCTTGTTCGGTAAGTCTGTCGAGTAGGCCCTCGATGGTTGTGGCCGAATAGACGCCTGAGTAAGGGAAGAACTTCAGGTCGAAAGGCATATCGGGGGTTTTTCCTTCCTTCATGAAACCCCTTGCGATTTCAAGCCGCTTTCTTTGTGCAGGACTCAACGGTCCGGCCTTGGCGGCGGTCTCCATTTCCTGGATGAACTCCCCGATCCTCACAACGTCTTTCTGGATTTCATAATCCACTTCTTCGAAGCAAACTCGAATACCCTTCCACGTTATCAGCTCGGCTATGCGCTGCATCCTGTCGTTGTCGAGCTCGAGGACGATCATCGGGGCGTCAGACTTGACCGTCACCTCCACAGCCCCGGTCTCAAGCGTTCCTTGCCAGTCGCTTGGTTGCGGGACGTTCTCTTTGGGGTCGCGAGCCGAGATTCGCGTAACGTCGGGGAAGGGCAGGCTGTAAGTGACGGTGTACTTTCCGGGCGGGCCGTCCAGGATGTTGCCGGCGGGAAGCGAACCCGACGTGGGCTTCGCGTCGGCGCCGATACCCAGACCGAGACTCTTGAAAACGGCGGTCTCGCCCGGTTGGAGCGTGCGGCGGACAATGATCGCCCTCCCCGAGAACACTGTGTGCCTCCCCGCTATTGTCTTGCCGTTTGAGTCCTTGAACGTGGCTGTGTCCTGGCGCGTATCGGAACTGGCCACCTGGATGGGATGGCGGCTTACGTTCCGGACGAGGAGGCGAACCCCGACGACCTGCCCCAGCGTGTACGTCTCCTGCTCGGGAACGAGTTCGAGCGCCGCGCGCAGGCCGTTCACTTCCGGTCCCCAGACGAGTGTCCGCGTCGTTGTCCCTGAAACGTTCTCTGGTGTGGCGGCGGGGAGGGGTTTCGCGCTTTCCTCCGCTTTCGACGCCAGGTAATGCGAGAGACGTTTGCCTTCCAGGTGCATCGTGAAGGTCGGGTCCGCCAGGAAGCGAACCCTTCCGGTCTTGATGTCCAGTTCCGCTCCCAGATCACCCACCAGGGAAGGATCCGAGGAGTCTATCGCCTTGCCGTTGTCCCACTTCCCG
>Ga0315282_10018040_pt1 | contig 10136 bp, 5 predicted proteins | sample YL17G07_20_MG_FD_203693 | JGI IMG/M metagenome (GOLD analysis project Ga0315282, IMG submission 203693) | Sediment microbial communities from Yellowstone Lake, YNP, Wyoming, USA - YL17G07_20 | ecosystem: Environmental > Aquatic > Freshwater > Lake > Sediment | place: USA: Wyoming | collected... | reverse complement strand
TATCCTTACCTCGATATCGTTCAACCCAAGCAGAAAAATTGGGCTGAGCATATGCATTACCGACATACAGGAGATGTGATCAAAACCATGGCCCGGAAGCTTCTGGATTTATGGCCTCAGGGTTTAGAGAAAGAGGAGTTCATCATCCCCTTTTGCTGGACCCTGGGCTACCTCTCTCATGTGACTGGAGATTTAGTTGTCCATCCGGTCGTATTGAATATCGTTGGGTCCTACGTGGGGCACGAAACAGAACACCGTCACTGCGAAATGATTGAGGATGCCTTCATCTATCACCAGATTCGTCAGGGTGCGGAGATTGAGCATAGCGGGTTGATGAAGATCCTTCAGATCTGTTCTAAACCCGGGGACGAAAACAAGATTCATCCTGTCTTGCTCGCTTTCTGGAGAGATATTCTTAAAACCTATTTTCCAAATGATTATCAGAATAATCGACCTGATGTTGACCAGTGGCATGATCAGTTTGAGGATTGGATTGGAATAGCCGGCAGACCATTATTCGTGGGTCGGATATTTGATCCGAACCACAAATACACCTATAAGAAAACCATTGAGATCACACCTACAGAAAGACAGACTTTTCTGGACAAGCTTCCTCTCCCTGACGGGAAATTCGGAGCCTATGAAAGGGATGTCTTTCCGAAATCTGTGGAGCATGTGACAGACCAATGGGTTTTTCTATCCAAAGGCATTTTCATAGGAAACATTAATCAATTTCTTTCGAGTATCACCGATTGTGACCTGGATACAGGAAGGGATTTGCAGACTGGAAATTTAGTCTATTGGTCATGATCATGAAAAACAGAGTCAGGATCTTCCTCCTTTGGTCATTCATCATCCTCTCAGTGGTAGGTTTTCAATGGTGCCAATGCTCTCAGGAGATAGACCCCAAAGAGGTTTCCGAGCTGGAGGAATACCTCATCGATTTTTCAAAGAAGATGGAAGGCCACAGGCTACAAACCGGGTCTCTCCCACCTGATTTGGATGCCAAGAAGTTCTTTTCAATTCTGGAAAGTTACTATCCTGACAAAAAAATCATCAAAATAGTGAAGAAGTATCCAGTCCGGGTTTACCGTGAGGGAGAAAGCTATGTTTTAATCCTTTGTGATAAGGCATCTAAAATGGCCCTTTACAAAGATCTCGGTAGCACGATCACCTATGTCGATTTTCCCTATTATCGTGAAGGGAAGAAAGTCCCCTGTCAGGAATAAACAGAGAACCCTTTTTCCCTCTCCCTTGAGGGGAGAGGGTGCGGGTGATTAATCGGAAAAATGAGATGTTTTCTTTCAATAGGTTTCATCCTGGTGGTACTACATATTCTCGTACCTCATGCCAGTGCCCAGCCATTATTTGAGGTGGAAAGAGAATCCTTTTGCAAGGGTGTTCAAGACCGTGAACCGATGAATCATTTTTCAAATGTTGCTGAAATCAGAAAGGGAGAAGACGTATTTCTATGGATGAAGATCAAAGGTGGTGAACGAGCCTTGACCATGCTTGAAGCAAAAGGCCAGATGTCCATTTATCATGCATGGGCTTCAGAGAAAGGGGTGACCGATATCATTGATATCGGTATTACAAAGCAAAGGTGGTTAGAACTGGCCAATGCAATGAGAAACCAATTCAGGGAGCAGGGCTTTTTTACATGGCGTACTTACAGCGCAAAGCGTAACTTCAAAGAAGGTCGCTGGTATGTTTCGATTCTCGACGCCAATAAAAAACCTGTTCATAAGGTTGGTTCTGGAACTGAAGCCCTCCGTCCCGAATTAGTGATTCGTTTTGTTAGTAAGTGAAAACACTTTACACTTCACGCTTTACACCTAACGGAAAGGAGAAAAAATGGCCAATAATATTAAAGATACACTTCAGGAACTCATTCAACAGGTGACCAGTAATAATTCATTGCCCCCAGACCAGAAAGTCAAACTTCTCGAGAGCCTTCAGAAGATACCGACCCCACTTCAAACTGATCGATGGATCTTTCGCTTAGTGGTGGCCTTCCTCGGAGTGGCTGTTCTATTGACGATCATTGGAGGTTTTTACTTAAGCATTAAGACAGCAGCCACAATTCCAGAAGGTTTGATTGCCTTAGGCTCAGCTGCTGTTGGGGCATTGGCAGGTTTATTAGCTCCCTCACCCATGGGAAGATAAGAATTCATTGACCTCAAATTGGTATTTTTATAAAATTTCTCCAACTTATACAGGCACTGTTTTGGGTGGGTCAAGCCCTTCAACCCTCAGTGATTAATGAGAATAATTGGACATGTCGAAAAGCAATTCTGTCCCCGCAATTGTTTTAGTGGAGCAGGTGACTTTATAAGGAATCTAAGAAGCCAATATTATAAGAATCAAGAAATGAAAAAAGCCGTTTAATGCAAAATCGATAAGAAGAATTGGAAAATGTTGGAATGCAAGGGCTGGTCCCAAACCTTGTTGAAAAAATGAAGCTAAATTAAATACATCTTGCTTCCGCCTATTGAAAAAATAGGTGATAAAAAATGATTTTCAATCTATTTAGTGGGTTTATCCGGTGGCTCAAGAAGATTTTACATATTCGCCCAAAGTCAAAATATGAGAAGAAAGATCTACCGGCTAAAGTCCTGCCCGAAATGAAGCCTGTTGAAGTTACTCAACAACCTAAAGAGAAATCTATAAAGATTGTATCAACAGAAGGGAAACCTGGAGAAGTTTCACCAGCAGAAGAAAAGCCTGTAGGGGTGCTTCTACCTGAAGGAAAAACCATTGACGTTATTCATTTGACTGAAAAAAGACCATCAAAGCCCTATAAAAAGAAATCCCCCACGGAAAAAAGAAAAGGAGACCCGTCAATAGCTAAAAGGAAAATACTTAGTCACGAACAACGAAAAACAATACATCTTGGTGATACCCAAAGAAGGAGGCGAAGTTTAACTGGAACGCACCGAAAACCTGCAAGTGATGAGAATATTGAAAAGGAAACAGTTGATAAGGTACCAGAAGAAAAAGAATTCGCAACTACTGTGGAGTCTCCATATGTAGAAATCAATCTTGATAATGCCGAAATTTATCTGATTCTACCGAAACAACAATTCCAAGCTAACACCTTAAACGAAACACCGCAGCAAACAAGTTACTCAATTGATTTAAATGAAAAACAACAAGAAGGTCTAGTGAGAATAAAAACCAATAGAGATGGGCTAATGTTGGTAGAAGAAAAAAGAATATTACTGAAAGAACCTTTAGTGAAATTTCAGGTTGCTTTTCCCGACGAGATTCAAGGGGGAGAATATAATTACAGCCATAACGACAAAGAGCTTTATGCCTTTGTTGCAATAGGAAATAACCGTGGGAGAATGTATTACCTCTTCGATAAAGATGGAAAGAGCAATCCTCTTCCTAAGAGAGTTATTTGGGTGCTTCTTCATGAAGAATTCATGTTACAAACTATACTCGGCCCTAGTGATATAACTGACGAGAGGTGGATATGGGATAAATATAAGCCATTCCGTATTGATCTTAGAGATATTGATGCACTGGTTATAAAGAACAGAAGATCAGGTGAGGAAAAGAGTTTCTCTTTGCAGTCAACTTTTTGTGTCGAAGGAGAGCAATTAATCGAAGACGATTTCAAAAAGGAATGTCCTCTTTTTACAGGTAAGATTCTTAACATAGTAGCACCTTATGAAAACCAGTCCGGATGGAATGTTTGGGTCATTAACAAAACGGCCGGTGGGCGAATGGTATCCGAAAATTGGGCAGGTGTTAATCCTCTGACATTAAGACTTCCTGATGACCTCCCGTGTGAATTCGGCGAATTCCAGATAGACATTTGTCAACAGAATACGAGGATATCTGATGAAACCCTATTCTTCCGTTTGATACCTTGTTTTGAATTGAATTATCCCAAAGAACTGATTATTCCCAATCCGAAATTAGGTCACCCCCCTTCGACTATCAGTGTCAAGTTAGATAGTGATAATGAGTGGGAACTGAAACACAAAGAGGGTCTAGAATTTAAACTGACGCGACGCAATAATATTTATGAAATTGAAATACCACCTGAAGAGGATTCTATCAGATTTTATATAGTCAAAAGAACAAAACTCGAATCCATTTGTAATTTTCAGATAACGCTTCCAAGATTAAAATGGAAAACTTCAAAACAAAAGGTTTGGAATAGTAGATTTCAAAATATCGAACGAAAGGATTTAAAGTCAGGGGAACCCTTTTATCTTAGGATCCAAACCAATGATTTTGATGATAAATATGACCTCACGGCTATACTTAAAACAAATGTTCAGAAATTGCAGGAGGGGAAATTTATTCGAAAAGGCATAGAATATAGTCTCGAATTGAATCAATTTTTTGACACGATAAAGCACAATAAAGATGAATTAATACTCGAAGTGGAAATTCGTAAGATGAAAGATTTGCGATTATTTGGTTCACTTGAGACTCTCTATTGCGCAGGTGAGCAGAAAGTACCGATAACGATACCCCCTCCGAAACCAAGAGGAAAAACCACCTCCAAGATTTCAAATATTCAGGCATTAGTTAAATACCGAGGCCAGGCATCTAAGTCGAGAAAAGGGAAAGGTTTTAGTGAAAGAGAACTGAAGAGTGCAGGGATAAATTTAAAGGATGTGCGTCGCCTAAATACCCCATATGACAGGCGAAGAAAATCATCACATCCTCGGAATTTAGAAATATTGAAAGAGATATATGAGAATTATGACAGGAGGTAACAAACATGCCGCTTGATCCCCTTAAAGTTACAGGGACAATTAGGGAAACTTATACAAGATATCTCACCACAGCCTTCCGCCTCCGAGATAAAAAACTTCAGGCACTCTTTCATCAAGAAGTAGAAAAATTCTGGTTTACTAATGGTCCGATTTTAGAGGCAACCCCACCATTTAAGAATGGCTGTTTTCTTAGAGAGTTAATCGAATACGGGATATTGAATGAAGATTGCGAACGCTTCCTCTATCATTCTCTCCCATATTTACAAAAGAATCCTCTGTATCTTCATCAGGAGAAAGCGATTAGGAAAATATTAAACGGTCGAAACATTGCTATTGCTTCAGGTACCAGCAGCGGAAAGACCGAGTGTTTTCTTCTTCCAATTTATAGCCACCTTATCAAACAGTATAAAGATGGCAAACTAACACCCGGCGTTCGTGCTCTTTTATTGTATCCAATGAATGCCCTTGCTAATGACCAATTGCGTAGGTTGAGGGAGATAGCAAGGGTAATGGAGAAGCAAATGCCGGATGTGCGAATAACTTTTGGTAGATATGTGGGAGATACTCCAGAAACCAAAAAACAGGGAGAAGAAAAGTTTAGACTCACAAACCCCGGCGTAGAGCCTGTAAAAAGTGAACTACTTTCAAGAGAGGAAATGCGAGAAAGTCCACCACATATTCTCATCACAAACTATGCAATGTTGGAATACCTTCTCTTAAGACCAAAAGACTCCTCTTTCTTTGATGGGGAATACGCAAAACACTGGAAGTTTTTAGTATTAGATGAGGCTCATATTTACAACGGAGCCAATGGCATCGAGATGGGGATGCTTATTCGCCGCCTGAAGGATAGGCTTTGTGGTGAGAGGAAAGGTGTTTTACAATGCATTGCGACAAGCGCAACATTAGTCAAAGAAGAGGAAGATTTTGGAAAGGTTGCAGAATTTGCCACAAACCTTTTTGGGGAGAAATTTGAATGGGTTCCAGAGGATGGGAATAGACAAGACATAATAAAAGGCGAGAAAGTGGAAACGCCAAGTGCTGAAGAGACATTTCAGTTCCCACTCAAGTTGTATCTGAGTCTTGATAAAACAATAAGAAACTCTTCCGATCCGACTTTTATTATAGATCGCTGTTACGATATATGCAAAGAACAAGGAGTTCCACAACATCTTATAAATGAAGCGAAAGGGAAGTCTAATGGCGATGCTAAAAAATTCTTATACGAAGTTTTGTTAAAGGATCAGAGAATAACTAAATTAAAGAGATTATTGGAAAGTGGACCAACCAAACTTGAAGATTGTATTAAACAAGTTATAGGAACTGATAATCATTCAGATCAAAATCAACATGCCATCATAAGTCTTGTGAATACAGCTGTTTGGGCACGTCCTGATAAAGAGTCATTGCCTCTTTTACCCGCCCGTTATCATCTCTTTGTCCGTGCACCTGAAGGCATTTTTGTATCATTCTTTCCGGAACCAAAGATATTTTTAGAACGGCGTGAAAAAACAGAGGAAGGATACGCAGTTTTTGATCTTGCTTCCTGCCGTAGGTGCGGACAAGAATATTTAGTCGGGGATATCGTAGAGGGAAGGTTAAAACATCCTTTCGCTGAGGTAGATACCACCAAAAGAAACAAATATTTTCTTCTATGGAAAGATGAAGCGCAACTCGAAGAGGATGAAGATGAAGAAGTAGCTGTCCCCGATGAAATAGCAGAGAAAGGTAAAACATGGAAATTATGCGTAAAATGCGGAGCAATTTGGGAAGATACTCCAACATGTGATTGCAATCATGAAGATAACACAATCCGCACTCTGATTGAAATTGCTCCCAAAAATGGGATTCTCAACAAGTGTTACCTATGCGGTTTGAGGTCTATTAACATCGTTCGAGAATTTATTTTCCAACAGGATGCGCCTGCGGCTGTACTGGCAACCGCTCTTTTTCAAAGCATTGAAAAAAAGGAAGCAAAAGAGAAGAAAATCCTTGCATTTTCTGACAGCAGACAGGATGCAGCTTTTTTTGCACCCTACTTAGAGTATACATATAAACGGATTTTATATAGACGGCTCATTACGGAAATACTCCAGCAAAACAAATCTGTAAAGGACTACAGGCTTCAAACTCTTTGTGAGGATGTTCTAAAACTTGCTGAGGAAAAATATCTGTTTGATCCAGGGATGGATGACAAACAGAAGAAAAAAGAAGTGTGGGGCTGGATATTGCAGGAATTCTGTGCCTTAGATCGTAGAATTTCTTTAGAAGGTGTTGGTCTATTATCTTTTTTACTAATTCCACCAAAAGAATGGAAACCAATAGACGCTCTATCACAACCCCCTTGGAATTTATCCAAGGATGAGTCCCCAGCAATATATCAAGTACTCGTTGACACTTTCCGCTTCAACAAAGCCATAGTTTTTCCTAACGATGGCCCAAGCCCCCAAGATGAGATTTTTGCTCGTTTCCACCGGAATAGAGAATATAAATTCCGAGGTGAGAAATCTGACTCTAAAAAAGGGATTTACTCTTTTATTTCTACCTCTGGACGATTTAACACAAGGTTAGAATTTCTGAGGAAATTGTACACCCAAATCCTCAAGCAAGAAGCCAATAATGACGAATGTAGAAAATTGTTGGGGAAAATATGGGATGACCTAAAAAATAACTGGACAGATAAAGGTCTTTATCAATTTAGTGATTCTAAACACGGAGTACTTTTTCAACTTGACTACAAATACTGGCAAATTGTTCAAGAAAATCCAGATTTTCCATGGTTTGTTTGTGATCGATGTGGTGTTATTTCATCAGTAAGTATTCGAGGCGTTTGTCCTACATTTGGTTGCAACGGAAACCTTGAATCATTAAACTCTTCCTCAATGCGACAGAATATTGAGAAGAATCATTATCGGTACTTATACACCAATCTTCCCCTTATTATTATGATTGCTGAAGAGCATACAGCACAACTAAAACAGGATGATGCCTCTAATGTTCAGCAACGATTCATAAAAGGAGAAATAAACGTATTAAGTTGTTCAACCACATTTGAGTTGGGTGTAGACCTTGGAGAGTTAGAAACAATATTCTTGCGCAACGTCCCGCCAGAGCCTTCAAACTATATTCAGCGTTCAGGAAGAGCAGGGCGCAGGCTCGATTCGGTTGGTTTTACCTTAACGTTTGCCCAACTCAGGTCTCATGACCTTACATATTTTAAAGAATCAGAGAAAATGGTTGAAGGCCGAATAACGCCGCCTGTTGTTGAAATTCGGAATGAGAAAATTGTTCGTCGCCATTTACACTCTATAGTTTTGGCGCGGTTCTTTAGGGATTATCCGGACTATTTTGGAACTGTGGATTCTTTTTTCCGACTCGAAGAAGATGAGACTTCGGGACTTAAGAAGCTAAAGGAATATCTTAAAAGCAAACCAAACCCCATATTAGAGTCTCTACACAGAACCATTCCTGAGAATCTACATAATACGTTTGATTTAAAAAACTGGGGGTGGCTAAAAGACTTTATTGAAAAAGATGGTTCTCTAGAACTTGCGGATGCAAAAATAAGAGATGAATATGTTCATTTGAAGGAATTTTTCCAAAAGAAAAAAGAGGAGCTGATAGGAATTTCAGCAGATCCAAGGCTATTTCAGATAAAGGGTAAAAATATTAACTTTGATATGAGATGGGCAGCAGAAAGAATGGAGGAAATAAGAAAAAGAAAACTTATAGGCTTTCTTGCAACTCATACCGTTATTCCAAAGTATGGTTTTCCGGTTGACGTTGTAGAGCTCACACCTTATTCTCACATCCCAGCAGCAAAGAATATTCAATTAGAACGTGATCTTCGTATTGCAATTTCTGAGTTTGCCCCAAGCAGTCAGGTTGTAGCAAAAGGGTATATCTGGGAGAGTGCAGGGTTAAGAGTGGTAAAAGATAAAACCTGGCCTGTCTACTTGTATGCCATCTGTCCAAACTGCAAACGATTTCATATCCAAAAGGGAACGATTGAAGAAAATCTACCTTCCATACCATGTGAGGGTTGCAAAAAAGCAATAGCACGGAGCTCAGTACATAAATTCATTACCCCTATTTTTGGTTTTGTTACAAACAGAGAAAATGAACCCCCAAAGCCAGGTGAGTCAAGACCGAAGCGCGAATTTACTACAAGACCTTATTTCTTTGACTATAAAGAACCTGTAGAAAAACCATTTCAAATCGGAAAATTACAGATTAGATGTCGATACTCATCGAGTGGAGAATTGGCAGTTATTTGCAAGGGAAAGAAGGGAGTAGGATTCTGGGTATGCTTTACTTGCGGCTCTGCATTTTCCATGAGTCCGAAGGGCAAACACAAATCACCAATTGGCGAAGCATGTTCACCAACACATGGTCTGGGTGTAAGGGGGCCACTCCATTTGGGTCATACCTTTAGAACAGACGTACTATCGATTTCCTTGGATAAGTATGAGTTTGTCGAAGCGTTAACCGAAGAAGGTTTTTGGTTTTCTTTGCTTTATGCTATTCTTGAAGGCGCAAGTCAGGCTTTAGGAATACGCCGTCAAGATTTGGACGGTTGCTTATATCCTTATGAGGGGAAAATCGCACTTGTATTATTTGATAATGTACCTGGTGGTGCTGGACATGTTAAACGCATAATGGATGGAGAAAATCTTCATGAAATTTTTAAGAGTGCTTTCAAGCGCGTAAAGAATTGCACGTGTGGTCCTGAAACAAGTTGTTATGGCTGCCTTAGAAACTATCAAAATCAATTCTGTCATGAGCAATTGAAAAGGGGAATTATTTTGGAGTTCTTATCAAACAACTTTGGATAAATAAGGTTTCATCCATAAAAAGTTGGGGGTGCTTTAATTTTAGATTTCAGATTTTAGATTTCAAATTTGAGAAACAAACAAAGTCTATTATTCAGCCTTGATCTGCCAGCAGGACCAACTTCTGTCTCTTGGAAGATTCGTTTATGAAGAAAAAATATATCATGGCCCTGGATCAGGGGACCACGAGTTCCCGGGCGGTGATTTTTGATCAGCAGGGGAAAATCATTAGTATGGCGGCTAAGGAGTTCAGGCAGATCTATCCCCGGCCCGGATGGGTGGAACATGATCCTGCGGAAATATGGGACTCGCAAATGGAAGCTGCCCGGCAGGCCCTTGATTCCGTCAATCTTTCGCCCCAAAGAATCGCGGCCATCGGGGTCACCAACCAGCGGGAGACCACTTTAATCTGGGACAGGGAGAGCGGCCAGTCAGTGTATAATGCCATTGTGTGGCAGTGCCGCAGGACCGCCCCGAGTTGTTCCGAAATCAAGAAGACGAAATTCGCCCAAGAGATTCGCAGGAAAACTGGATTGGTGATCGACGCCTATTTTTCAGCTACTAA
>Ga0315282_10018038_pt1 | contig 10136 bp, 9 predicted proteins | sample YL17G07_20_MG_FD_203693 | JGI IMG/M metagenome (GOLD analysis project Ga0315282, IMG submission 203693) | Sediment microbial communities from Yellowstone Lake, YNP, Wyoming, USA - YL17G07_20 | ecosystem: Environmental > Aquatic > Freshwater > Lake > Sediment | place: USA: Wyoming | collected... | reverse complement strand
TGATCTGGCTGGGCACGCACGCGCTGGACATCGGCGCCATGACCCCGCTGTTCTACACCTTCAACCAGCGGGAAGACATCCTGAAGATCTACGAGAATTATTGCGGCGCGCGGCTGACCACGCACGCCTTCCGCATCGGCGGCCTGCAATACGATCTGTACCAGGGCTTCGAGCAGCAGGTAAAGAAATTCTGCGACGAACTGCCGACCAAGGTGGAGGAGTACGAGCAGCTTCTGACCACCAACCGCATCTGGCTGGCCCGCACCCAGGGTGTGGGCGTGCTAACGGCCGAGGACGCCATCGAGCTTGGCGTCACGGGGCCCATGCTGCGGGCCGCCGGCGTGAAATGGGATATCCGCAAGGCGATACCCTACGAAAACTACGCTGACTTCGAGTTCGACATACCGACGGGGAAGAACGGCGATACCTACGACCGGTACCTGGTGCGGATGGAAGAGATGCGGCAGGCCCGCCGCATAATCCAGCAGGCGGTGGAGCGCATCCCGGATGGTCCGATCATGGCCAAGGTGCCGAAGGTGGTGAAACCGCCGGCGGGCGAGGTCTACCACTCCATTGAGGCGCCCAAAGGCGAGCTGGGGTATTTCATCGTCAGTGACGGCGGCCTGCAACCCTATCGCCTGCGCATCCGCCCGCCTTCCTTCGTGAACCTGCAGGCCCTGGACCGCATGGTCCGCGGCTCGCTGGTGGCCGACGTCGTCGCCGTCATCGGCACGATCGATATTGTTCTGGGAGAAGTGGACCGGTAAGAAGGTCCAAAGTCCAAAGTCCAAGGTCCAAAGTCGGCACCGCTCGGACCTTAGACCTTGGACCTTGGACCTTGGACTTGAACACGCATGCCGCCCATTACACTTGCCGCACTGAAGCCGTACATCATCATGGTGGTGATCGTGGGCATCGGCCCGCTGGGGGTCGGCTACCTGGTGCTGCTGGAACGCAAGCTGATGGCCGACATGCAGGCGCGGCTGGGGCCCATGCGGGTCGGCCCGCAGGGCCTGCTGCAGCCCATCGCGGACGCCGTCAAGCTGCTGATCAAGGAAGACGTCATCCCCGGGATGGTGGACAAGTGGGTGTTCTGGCTGGCGCCTTGCGTCACGGTGACCACCGCGCTGGCCGCTTTTTCGGTGGTGCCCTTCAGCTCCGATTTCGTCATCACCGACGTGAACATCGGCGTGCTGGCCATCCTGGCGCTTTCCTCGGTGGGCGTGCTGGGCATCATCCTCGGCGGCTGGGCGGCCAACAGCCACTACCCGCTGCTGGGCTCGCTGCGCGCCACCGCGCAGATGGTCAGCTATGAAGTGGTGATGGGGTTCGCCGTGGTCGCCGTGCTGCTGATGGCCGGCAGCCTGAGCATGGTGGAGATCGTCAAGGCCCAGGCCGAGAGCCACCGCTGGTTTCTGTTCGGCGCCTTCCCCTTCGGCCTGATTGCCTTTTTCATGTATTACGTGGCGGCCATGGCCGAGACCAACCGCTCGCCATTCGACCTGCCCGAGGCCGAGTCGGAGCTGGTGGCCGGGTTCATGACCGAGTACAGCGGGTTCCGCTGGGCGCTGTACTTCCTGGCCGAGTACTGCAACATCATGGTCGTCTGCTCGATCGCCGTCACGCTGTTCCTGGGCGGCTGGCTGCGGCCCTTCCCCAGCGTGACGTGGCTGGGCTGGCTGGATTACGCGGCCCCGGTTGGCTCGTCGCTGGTCGTCGGCGGCCTGAGCCTGTACCTGGTAAAGCGCCAGCCGCGGGCCTTCGACCAGATCGTAATGGTTGCCGTCGCGCTGGCGTTTTTGGCCGTAGCCGGCCTGTTTGCCTGGCCGGCGTTCAACGCGCTGTTCCGCGGCGTCTTCTGGTTCATGGCGAAGATCATGGTTTTGGTGTACTCCTTCATGTGGGTTCGCTTCACGTTCCCGCGCTATCGCTACGACCAGTTGATGCGGCTGGGCTGGCGCTTGATGATCCCGCTCGGTATTGTGAACGTGATCGCCATCGGGATCGTGCTGGTTTTGCGCGGGTAGTAGCTGATAGCTGAGAGCTGATAGCTTCGGGCTTGAAACATGCTGGATCAGTTTTTTTTCTACATGTTCGCGACCGTGATCCTGCTGGGCGGCCTGCTCACCATCACCCGCCGCAGCGCGGTGCACAGCGCCATTTTCCTGATCGCCACGCTGCTGGGCATCGCCGGACTGTTCCTGCACCTGCAGGCCGAGTTTCTGGCCGGGGTGCAGGTGATTCTGTACGTGGGTGGGATCATGGTGCTGTTCCTGTTCGTCATCATGCTGGTGAACCTGGACCAGGCGGCGCGCCAGCGGCAGTTCAACCGGCAATGGTGGCTGGCCCTGCTGGCCGCCGCGGCCGTCTGTGGCGAGGCGCTCTATGGGTTGTACCGGGGCCGTGGCGCCTTCACCTTCCCGGGGGCTGTGCCCGGAAACGTGCCGCCCAATACCCAGGCGGTCGGCAACGCGCTGTACCAGAATTACATGCTGCCGTTCGAGGTTGCTTCCATCATGCTGCTGGTGGCCATGGTGGGGGCGGTGGTCATGGCCAAGAAGAGGCTCTGAGATGCCCGGAAACGTGCCCATTACTCATTACCTGTTCCTCTCGACCGCGCTGTTTACCGTGGGCGTGATCGGGGTGCTGGCCCGTCGCAACATCGTGATCATCCTGATGTCGATCGAGCTGATTCTGAACGCGGTCAACATCAACCTGGTGGCCTTTTCCCGGCAACTGGCCTCGGTTTCCGGCCAGGCCTTTGCCGTTTTCATCATCGCCGACGCGGCCGCCGAGGCCGCCGTGGGGCTGGGCATCATCATCGCCATGTTCCGCAACCGGGAGACCATTCAGGCCGACGAGCTGGACCTGCTGAAGTGGTGATATGGACTTTCTGGAATATAGCTGGCTGATTCCGCTGTTCCCGCTGCTGGGAAGCGTGCTGATGCTGTTCTTCGGGCGGGCGCTGGAACGGGCCCATGGACGCGGCCTGATCAGCGTGCTGTGCCCGGGTTTGGTCGGCGTCTCTTTCGTCTTCTCGCTGGGCGCCGCATTGCAGTTGGCGCAGCAGCCGGCGCGGCTGTTCGAGAAGACGGTGTTCACCTGGGTGCCCGGCCTGCCCTTCCACCTGGCCAACGGCCAACTGGCGCGGTTCGAGGCCGCCTGGGGCATCCTGGTCGATCCGCTCTCCGCGGTGATGATCCTGGTGGTCAGCTTCGTCGGCTTCCTGATCCACGTCTACTCGGTCGGGTACATGGCCCACGAAGGCGGCTACTACCGCTACTTCGGCTACCTGAACCTGTTCATGTTCAACATGCTCACGCTGGTGCTGGCCAACAACTACGTGCTGATGTTCGTGGGCTGGGAAGGCGTGGGCCTGTGCTCCTACCTGCTGATCGGGTTCTGGTTCCAGCGCAAGTCGGCATCGGACGCGGGCAAGAAAGCCTTCGTGGTCAACCGGGTTGGCGACGCCGGGTTCCTGCTGGGGATACTGCTGACGTTCGCCACGTTCGGCACCGCGGCCTTTACGCGCGTCAACGAGGCCGCGCGCAGCGGGCTGTTCCATTCGGGCGACGCGGTACTGACGGCCATCACCTTGTTGTTCTTCATCGGGGCCACCGGGAAATCGGCGCAGATTCCGCTGTACGTCTGGCTGCCCGACGCCATGGAAGGGCCGACGCCGGTCAGCGCCTTGATCCACGCGGCCACCATGGTGACGGCGGGCGTGTACATGGTGGCGCGCTCCAACGTCCTGTTTTCGATGGCCCCGGCCAGCATGAAGGTGGTGGCGATTATCGGCGCCCTCACCGCCATTTTCGCCGCCTCCATCGGGCTGGTCCACAACGACATCAAGCGGGTGCTGGCCTATTCCACGGTCAGCCAGCTCGGCTACATGTTCCTGGCCTGCGGCGTGGGCGCGTTCGGCGCCGGCATCTTCCACCTCTCGACGCACGCCTACTTCAAGGCGCTGTTGTTCCTCGGGGCCGGCAGCGTGATCCACGCGCTGGGTGGCGAGCAGGACCTGCGGAAGATGGGCGCGCTGCGCCACAAGATCCCCTGGACGTATCGCTTCTTCCTGATGGCGGCCCTGGCCATCATCGGCGCCCCTCCGCTGGCCGGCTTCTTCAGCAAGGACGAGATTCTGTGGCAGGCTTGGTCGAATCCCGAGCACGGCTGGTGGCTGCTGTGGCTGGTCGCCTTTCTAACCGCCGGCATGACCGCCTTCTACATGTGGCGCCTGGTGTTCCTGACGTTTTTCGGTAAATCGCGCGTGGACCACGAAGTCGAGCACCACATCCACGAGTCTCCGAAGGTCATGCTGGTTCCGCTGGGCGTGCTGGCTGTCCTGTCGGTGGTGGGCGGCTGGGTGGGCTGGCCGAAGAGCCTGGGGGGCTCGAACCGCTTCGAGCAGTGGCTGGCGCCGGTGTTCGAGCGCCACCCGCATGCCGTCCAGGCGGCAGCCGCCGAGCCGCACTTCGAGGCCGCCGAGTACACGCTGATGGTCCTGGCCATCGCGCTGGCGGCCGCCGGCGTCTACCTGGCCTATCACCTGTACGTGCGGCGGCCGGAGAAATCCGACCAACTGCAGGCCCAGCTTCAGCCCGTGCACACGCTGCTGCTGAACAAATACTACGTGGACGAGCTGTACAGCGCCGTGTTTGTCGAAGGCCCGGTCATGGGCAAGCAACTGGGCAGCGCGCTGTCGGAATTCGATGCCCGGATCGTGGATGGCGGCGTCAACGGCGCCGGCTGGCTCACGCGCATGACCAGCCGCCTGTCCATCTTCTGGGACACCTGGGTGGTGGACGGCGCCGTGCGCCTGCTGGGCTTCACCACCAAGGTTCTTTCGTTCCCGGTGCGCATGATCCAGACCGGGTTCGTGCAGAGTTACGCCCTGCTGATCGTGTTGGGTGTGCTGGCATTTTTTGGCTATTACCTGTTTAGGTGACAGGTGACAGGTGGCAGGTTACAGGTGCAGTCACCTGCAACCTGCAACCTGTAACCTGCAACCTGGTGTGAAGACATGGAACTCGTTCGCAACCATATTCTGACGATCACGCTGTTCACTCCGCTGGCGGGCGCCGTGGTGGTGATGCTGCTGAACAAGGAGCGCATCGACGCCATCCGCTGGGTGGCCAACATCTTCGCCTTCGCCGGCTTCCTGGTCTCGCTGCCGCTGGTTTTCTGGTTCCAGAGCGCGCAGCCGGGCTTCCAGTTCGCGGAAGAGGCCGCGTGGATTCCGTCGATCGGGGCCCGCTACTCGCTGGGGATCGACGGCATCAGCCTGCTGCTGGTCATGCTGACCACGGTGCTGGGCTCCATCTCCATCCTGTCGTCGTGGACGGCGATCCAGGACCGGGTCAAGGAGTACTACGTTTTCTTCCTGGTGCTGCAGACGGGAATGCTGGGCGTCTTCATGTCGCTCGATTTCTTCCTGTTTTACGTGTTCTGGGAAGTGATGCTGGTGCCCATGTACTTCCTGATCGGCGTCTGGGGCGGGCCGAACAAGCTTTACGCCGCCATCAAGTTTTTCCTTTACACTTTGTTCGGCTCGGTGCTGATGCTGCTCGGCATTTTGGTTTTGTATTTCAGCTACCACACGCAGTTCGGCGCGTACACCTTCGACATCCGGCAACTGATAAGCCTGAACCTGCCGCTGAACACCCAGATCTGGGTGTTCCTGGCGTTTTTTGTGGGCTTCGCCATCAAGGTGCCGATGTTCCCGTTCCACACATGGCTGCCGGACGCGCACGTGGAAGCGCCCACGGCCGGTTCCGTGATCCTGGCGGGCGTGCTGCTGAAGATGGGGACATACGGGTTTGTGCGTTTCTCGCTGCCCCTGCTGCCGGGCGCCTCCGCCGACTCCCGCATCGTGAAGTTCATGGTGGCGCTCTCGCTCATCGCCATCATTTACGGCGCGCTGGTTTCGCTGATGCAGAAGGACTGGAAGAAGCTGGTGGCCTACAGTTCGGTCAGCCACCTGGGCTTCTGCACCCTGGGCCTGTTCGCGCTGACCCCCAACGGCATCGCGGGAAGCGTCATCCAGCAAATCAATCACGGTATTTCGACGGGCGCGCTGTTCTTGATCGTCGGCATCGTTTACGAGCGGCGGCACACGCGCGAGATTTCGGAATACGGCGGGCTGTCCAACGTGATGCCGGTATTCGCCACCATCTTCATGATCATCACCATGTCGTCGATCGGCGTACCGGCGTTGAACGGCTTCATCGGCGAGTTCACGATTTTGCAGGGGACGTTCGAGGTGAGCAAGCTGTGGGCCGGCCTGGCTGCCGTGGGCATCGTGCTGGGCGCCGCCTACATGCTCTGGCTGTACCAGCGCACCATGTTCGGGCCCATCACCAACCCCAAGAACGAGAAATTGGCGGACTTGAACTGGCGTGAACTGGCCACGCTGGTGCCGCTGGTGATCTGGGCCTTCTGGATCGGCTTGTACCCCAAGCCCTACTTCCGGGTGCTGGAGCAGCCGGTGGCGCAGATCGTACAGCGCGTTCGCCCCGACTACTATGCCAAGCGCGCGGCGCCGGCGCAGCCGGTGGTGGTGCCGGCGCAAGCGCAAGTGACAACAGAGAAGTGAAAAGTGACGAGTGACCGGTTTTCGCTCGTCACTCGTCACTTGTCACTGGTTTAGATATGTTTAACGAGTTTTTCTCACGCCAGGACCTGCTGCTGATCAAGCCGGCGGTGCTGCTGGCGCTGTTCGGCTGCGGGATTTTGCTGACCGACCTGCTGCACGAGCGCCGCCACAAGTACCTCAACGCGGTGACCGCGCTGCTGGGGCTGGGCTTTACCGGCGTGCAATTGGCGCTGATTCAGCGGGCCATGTCGGCGGCCGGCTACTCCGAGGTTTCCGGGTTCAGCGGGGGACTGGTGGTGGACGGCTTCGCGCTCTACTTCACCTGGATCTTCCTGATCGCCACCGCCATCGCCATCCTGTTCTCGGTGCGCTACCTGGAAGTCGAGAACGAGCACCACGGCGAGTATTACGCGCTGATGCTGTTCAGCCTGGTCGGGATGTACTTCCTGGCCACGGCTATGGACCTGATCACGCTGTTCATCGGGTTGGAGACCATGGCGCTGTCCGTCTACGTGCTGGCCGGGTTCCTGCGGGGCGACCGGCGGTCCAACGAAGCGGCCATGAAGTATTTCCTGCTGGGGGCCTTCTCCAGCGGCATCCTGGCCTACGGTTTTTCGCTGCTGTACGGCCTGACGGGCAGCACCAACTTGCGGGCGGTGGCCGACGCGCTGGTGGCCCGGCCCTCCGGCGACCCGGTGGTTTACCTGGCGCTGGTCACCACGGCCACCGGCCTGCTGTTCAAGGTTGCGGCGGTCCCGTTCCATCAGTGGGCGCCGGACGCCTATGAAGGCGCCCCCACCTCCATCACCGGCTTCATGTCCACGGCGCCGAAGGCCGCCGCCTTCGCCTTTTTGTTGCGCGTGTTTCTGGTTCCGCTGGCTCCCCTGCGGCCGGCCTGGGAAGGGCTGCTGGTGGCGGTGTGCGTGCTGACCATGGTGGTCGGGAACCTGGCGGCCATCAGCCAGAACAACACCAAGCGCCTGTTCGCGTATTCCTCCATTTCGCACGTCGGCTACATGTTGCTGGGCCTGGTGGCCGGCAACGAGACCGGGCTGAAGGGAATCGCCGTTTACCTGCTGGTGTATGTTTTCATGAACCTGGGCATATTCACGGTGCTGGTGGCGCTGCGCCGCAAGGACATCATCGGGGATGAGATCGAGGACCTATCGGGGCTGTTCTTCAAGAACCCGGTGTCGGCCGTGTTCATGCTCATCTTCCTGCTGTCGCTGGCGGGAATTCCGCCGACCGCCGGCTTCCTGGGCAAGTACTTCATCTTCCTGTCGCTGATCGAAACCCGCCACTACGTGCTGGCGGTCATTGCCGTGGTGTTCGTGGCCGTCTCCCTGTATTACTACTTCCGGCTGGTGGTCATGATGTTCATGCGCGAGGCCACCGAGCCGGAGGGGCTCAATATTTCCCCGGGCGTCGGCGTGGCCCTGGCCATCACGCTGGCCATGACGCTGGTGATCGGCATTTATCCCGAGCCGTTCATCCGCCTGGCCGCGGGCTCTGTTTTGGTTCCGTTCAGATAAGGGCCGTTGAACCACGGATGAACACGGATAAACACGGATAGAATTGAAGGGGATCTTCATCCGCGTTTATCCGTGTTCATCGGTCCCGCGGGGCGGGATCCGTGGTGAATCAGGATGCCGGGCACAACCGGTCAAGATCGCTCGACCTGGCGGCAGATCAACCGCTACCTGGAAATCGGGTTGATGTTTCCGGCCTCGACGGTCGTCGGCTTGCTGGTTGGCTATGGGCTTGACCGATTATTCGGCACTCATTTCCTTTACTGGGTGTTCATGCTGGTGGGCATCGCCGGCGGTTTCGTGCAGCTCATCCGGCTCACTTCCGGGGAGCGGAATTCGGATCGCGGTTGAGGAGACTACAGGCTGCAGGCTACAGACTACAGACCCCTGAAACCTGCAGCCTGTAGCCTGTAGCCTGTGGCCTCTGATGAGCAGTTCGTGGACCGGGCGCTGCGGCGCATGTACGGCTGGATGGCGGCCTGCGCCGTCCTTGTCGCCTTGGTGCTGCTCATCTGGAAAGGCGCGTGGCACGCCGGCGGGTTTGCCATCGGCGCGGCCCTGTCCATCCTGAATTTCCACTGGCTGAAATCCGCGGTGGACGGGCTGGCCGCTCACGTCGGCCGGCCTGGGAGCGCGGCCGTCTCGGCCGCCAATGGGGTGCGGGCGGGACGCCCGCGCTCCCAGGTGCGCGCGCGGAGGCTGGTCGCCAAGTGGTTGCTGCGCTATGCATTGATCGTCGCTACCGGCTATGCTATTTTGAAAAGTTCGGCGGTTAGCCTGTCCGCCTTTCTGGGCGGCCTGCTCGTCTTCGTCGCCGGTGTGTTGGCCGAGATGATTTACGAACTGGCTACCGGAACCGGAAACTGACAAACGATGCACGCTGAAGAAATTTTGTGGTTCACGCGGGTCCTGAACCGCCTGTTTGCCGGGCCGGTCAACAAGTTCCTGGCCGCGCTGCACATCCACGTCGAGAACGCGGCCGAGCCGATTCCGAACTACATGGCCATGCAGGTCCTGGTGGCGCTCATCATCGTGGCCGTGTTCGTGTTCCTGCGTATGCGCCTGTCCATGGACCGGCCGGGCAAATTGCAGCACATCTTCGAAGTTGCCACGGAATTCGTGCGCGACCAGGCGCACGAGATCATCGGCCACCACGGCCCTGAGTTCGTGCCCATGGTCCTCACGCTCGGCATCTTCATCCTGTTCTCGAACCTGATCGGGCTGGTCCCCAGCCTGCTTTCGCCGACCGCCAACATTCAGGTGACGCTCGGTTGCGCGATGGTCGCCTTTACCTACTACCATTTTCAGGGCGCGCGGCGGCAGGGGCCAATCCAGTACCTCAAGCACTTCGGCGGGCCGGTATGGTGGCTGGCGCCGCTGATGTTCCCCATTGAAATCGTCAGCCACCTCGGCCGGCCGCTGTCCCTGTCCGTTCGTCTTTTCGCGAACATTTTTGCGGGCGACCTGATTTTTCTGATTTTCTTCGGACTCGTCCCGCTGGGCGTGCCCATGGTTTTTCTCGGGCTTCATACCTTCGTTTCATTCTTACAGGCCTATATCTTCATGCTCCTGACCATGGTCTACCTGTCGGGAGCGGTAGCGGAAGAACATTAGGTGTCTCGGCGTGAGTCCGGCTGCACGAGGGATGTCCGGAAACCACCTCCCGAGGATGTTTCATGTGAAAAGGAGAAACACGTGAATCGCAGACTTGCTTTCTTGTTGTTAACTCTGGTTGTGTTCTGTTTGGCCAGTCCGGTGTTTGCCCAGGCGCCCGTGGCGGCGCCGGCCTCGAACACCCAGCAATGGGTGGTGATCACTTCCGGTTTTGCCATGGCCATCGCCTCCGGCATCTGCGGCCTGGCGCAAGGCCGGGCCACGGCGGCCGCCGCCGAGGGCATGGCGCGCAACCCGGCGGCCACCGCCGCCATCCGCTTTGCGCTCATCCTGGGCCTGGCGCTGATTGAGTCACTGGCGCTCTACACCTTTGTGATCATCTTCATCAAGGTGTCGGC
>Ga0315282_10018037_pt1 | contig 10137 bp, 5 predicted proteins | sample YL17G07_20_MG_FD_203693 | JGI IMG/M metagenome (GOLD analysis project Ga0315282, IMG submission 203693) | Sediment microbial communities from Yellowstone Lake, YNP, Wyoming, USA - YL17G07_20 | ecosystem: Environmental > Aquatic > Freshwater > Lake > Sediment | place: USA: Wyoming | collected... | reverse complement strand
TGCGTGGCGTCCAGCTTCTCTTTGAGATCGTTATAGGCCTGCGGTTCCAAATACTTGAAGCTCAAGTCCTCAAGCTCTGCTTTGATGTTTTCCATGCCCAGCCGGTTCGCGAGCGGGGCATAGATCTCCCGCGTTTCCTGGGCCTTGATGATCCGTTTCTCGGGCGGGAGCGGATCCAGGGTGCGCATGTTGTGGAGACGGTCCGAGAGCTTCAGCAGAAGGACGCGGATGTCTCGCGCGATCGCGACCAGCATCTTGCGGAAGTTCTCGGCCTGCTCCTCGGTCTTTCCGGCGAACCGGTGCTCGGACTTGGAGAGGTTCGTGACCCCCTCGACAAGAAAGGCCACCTCGTTGCCGAACATCTGGCGGATGTCCTCGACCTTGGAGGGGGTGTCCTCGATCACGTCGTGGAGCATGGCCGCGCAGATGCTCGGCACGTCGAGGGACATCTCGGCGATGATCATGGCCACGCCGAGCGGATGGATGAGATAGGGCTCGCCGGACTTGCGGAGCTGGCCCTCGTGCATCTTGGCGCTGTAGATGTAAGCCTTCTGGATGGCCAGAATGTCCGCGTCCGGTTTGTAGGAGCGGACCTTGTCGATGATGTCGTCGAGGCGGATCATCCGGAACATTATTACTGAAAATTTCACAATAAGGAATATTGCGGCCTAAAAAAGCCGGAGGGTCGATACCCCAGGACGCACGGCCGTGCGCCTCAGGGGGAAATGCCGTGTATCAAATGTCAGCTGGGAGGAGAGATGATGGGCTGCCAGGATACGGGGTAGATGGCCAAGCCGTCGATGTCACAGGTGTCGACGCCGGTCCCCGTGCATGTCTCCGGAAGACCGAGGCACCACCCGGTGGAGGGCTTCTGGTCGGGCGGGCAGTAGTCGACCGCGAAGATGATCGGGTTCTGGCTCGTGCAGTTGGTGTAATAGACGTAGGCCGGGTCAAGGCCTGCCGACTCGTTGCAGGTGGTATCCGGATTGTCCCGCGCCACCGAGAAGAGCCAGCCCGGGCCGGGCAGGGTGCCGCCGTTCGCGAGGCGCATCCCATAGCCTTCCACGGCCGCCAGGGCGTCGATGTCCGGGCAGTGTCCCGACGTGAGGCTCGGGAAGATGCTTGCGATGCTGCACTGGACGCCGATGTTCGTGTCGGAGGTCACGGACGGCCAGACATAGATCACGCCCGGGTTCAAGGCCTCCTTCTGCCAGCTGGTGCTGTAGACCCACCGGTAGTAATGCGCCTCGGCGCTCACCGAGAAGAAGATGTAGTTCTTCTCCCAGCCATCCTGCTTGAAGGGCATGATCTCGAACCCGTCCACGTCGTCGTCGTTCGCGTTCACACCTCCGGTGGGCTCGGAGCCGAGGCCCATCACCCCTTCGGAACGCGTGGGGAAGGTGGCCCACTTATAGCTGCCGTCGCCGGACTGGTCCGTGAACGGCGCGTACTGGATCTCGTAGATGCCGTCGTCGGCCGGGTGTGTGGCCGTGCTGCTGGAGGTCGGCACATCGGCCCTGGAGCGCGGCCAGCCGTAGCCGTTGTCGTCGTTCAGGGAGAAATAGAGGCCGCCACCCGGGTTAGTCGGGACCCCAGCGTCAGCTTCGTAGCTGATGTACTGCTGCATCCAGACATAGTAGTTGTAATTCAACGCGTCGATGTTGAGCGTGCGCATGGCCAGGGCCTCGCGCTCCGTCGCGTTGTTTACGGTGCCGCCGTCCACGCCCGACCAAGGATCCGGTCCGCCGTGGGGCAGGGGCTCGATCCCTGCATCGGGCTCGAAAATGTCGATATCGTCGAACACGAGCGTTGGCTCCAAGCCTTCCTTCCAGATGTCGGCCGGGTCGAGGTCGAGATGTGCCGAAGTCTCGGCCGTAGCGCCGCCGATATCCACGGTGTAATCGATCTCGAAACGAGTGCACACGCCGAGCTGGTAGATGATGCCGCTGTCAGGGCCGCCGTCGTAGTAGTGGATCTCCGTGCCGGCGTCCATGGTGGGATTGCACCGTTCGACACTCACGGGGCAGTTGTCGTCTCCGTTGTAGGGCAGGCAACGGCACCCCTTGGAGGGCTCGGGATCCGCGCACCCCTTGGGGCAGGGGAACTCGAGCATCTTCTCTCCGTTCGGGCCGTAGACCGTGGTCACATCGTTCGCGCAAATGATGGCGTTGTGCGGTCCGCTGTCCACGCCCCCATCCGCGTCAGCGTCCGCATCCGTATCGGTATCCGCGTCTCCATCCAGGTCCGCATCCGCATCCATGTCAGCGCCGGCGTCCATGCCCGGATGGCTGTCATCATCCAGGTAGTCCGGAATCCCGTCGCCGTCCGAGTCCCGGCAGCATCCCTCCTCGCTGTCAGGATAGCCGTCCCCATCCGAGTCCGTGTCCATGTAGTCCGGAATCCCGTCGCCGTCCGTGTCGCGCGGGTGCGTCGGGTCCGGGCCTGCCTCGGTCATGTCGTTGATGCCGTCGTTGTCCGAGTCCGTGTCCAGGTAGTTCGGGCTGCCGTCGCCGTCCGTATCGACCGGATTGTTACCGTCCTTTCCCTTCTCGATCGAATCCGGGATGCCGTCGCCGTCCGAGTCCGTGTCCAGGTAGTTCGGGATGCCGTCGCCGTCCATGTCGCCCGTGCCCTCGACATCGTCCGGGATGCCGTCGCCGTCCGAGTCGAGATTTCCTTTCTCATTCTCGCCGCCGCAGCCGAGAGTCAGGCCGGAGAACATCAAGGCCAATAGTAGAATCAGCCCGTTTCTGAGAATGGCGCGATGGGGTGCTTTCATTGGTTTTCCTCCTTCGTATATCAAGTGTTGAACCTTTATCTTACAAACAACCCTTGGGAATTTCCAGGCCATTTGTTTTAAAAGAGATTGAAGCTCAAGGCATTTCGGTCTTGAAAAGCTCGTTGAGATATCGGCCTGTGTGGGACGCCTCGACCTTGGCGATGTCCTCGGGCCGACCCGACGCCACGACCCGGCCTCCTGCGTCCCCCCCCTCCGGCCCGAGGTCGATGACCCAGTCCGCGCACTTGACGATGTCGAGGTTGTGCTCGATCACCACCACGGTGTTGCCTGCGTCGACGAGGGAGTGGAGCACGGAGAGGAGACGCTCGATGTCTGCGAAATGCAAGCCCGTGGTGGGCTCGTCGAGGAGATACAGGGTGCCGCCGCCCGATCGCCGTCCGAGCTCGCGCGACAGCTTGAGCCGCTGCGCCTCGCCGCCCGAAAGGGTGGTGGCGCTCTGGCCGAGCCGGATGTATCCGAGCCCCACCTCCCTCAGGATCTGAAGCTTCTCGCGTATCCGGGGGACGTTCTCTAGAAAGCCATACGCCTCGTTCGCGGTCATCCCGAGCACATCGGCGATGCTCTTTCCCTTGAACCGGATCTCAAGGGTCTCCCGGTTGTATCGGCTTCCGCCGCACACTTCGCAATCCACGTACACGTCCGGGAGGAAATTCATCTCCACGCGGATGAGCCCGTCCCCCTGGCACGCCTCGCAACGGCCCCCCTTGATGTTGAACGAGTACCGTCCGGGCCGGTACCCGCGCGCCCTGGACTCGGGAAGGGAGGCGAAGAGATCCCGGATGAAGGCGAAGACGCCAGAATAAGTCGCCGGGTTCGATCGGGGGGTTCGACCGATCGGCGCCTGATCCACGTTCACCACGCGCCGCACATGCTGGATCCCTGCAAGCTTCTCGTACGTGCCGGCATCCGCCTTGGCTCCGGAAAGCTCCCACTTCAGGGCCGGAAGCAGCGTGTCGACCACGAGCGAGCTCTTGCCCGAGCCCGAGACACCGGTGACCGCAATGAGGAGGCCGAGCGGGAAACGCACGTCGATGCGCTTCAGGTTGTTCACCGAGGCGCCGTGGATCACGATCGCCCTCGAGTCCGGAACCCGGCGACGGAGCGGGGCCGGGATGGTGCGCTTTCGGGAGAGGTAGAGACCCGTGATGGATGCCGGGTCCTTCATGATCTGCTCGGGCGTGCCGCAGGCGATGACGTCGCCCCCTTCGGCGCCGGCCCCGGGCCCCATGTCGATCACGTAGTCCGAGGCGAGAATGGTCTCCCGATCGTGCTCCACCACCAGAACCGAGTTGCCCATGTCCCGGAGCCGGGTGAGGGTCTTGAGCAGCCGCTCGTTGTCCCTCGGATGGAGGCCGATGCTCGGCTCGTCCAGCACGTAGAGCACGCCCACCAGGCTCGACCCGATCTGCGAGGCGAGCCGTATCCGTTGGCCTTCGCCCGCGGAAAGGGTGGAGGCGGGCCGGTCCAGGGAGAGGTAATCGAGCCCGACATCGATGAGGAATCCGAGCCTCAGGCGAATCTCCCTCAGGATCTTGTCGGCGACCGCTCCCTGGCGCGAGCCCAACCGGAGCCCCTCGAAGAAGGCGATGCATTTCCGGATGTCGAGATGCGACACCTCGCTGATGTCCCGACCTCCCACCTGGACGGCCAGGCTCTCGGGACGGAGCCGCCGTCCTTTGCACGATCCGCAGGTCTCCCACTGGAGAAAGCTTTCGAGGTCCTCGAGATAGATCTCGGGCTCGTCCCCGCGGTCCCGATCCTTGATCTTGCGGTTCCGCTCCCTCAAGCGACGCTCGAGGCCGGGAAGCACCCCCTCGAACTTCCGCTTGAACGAAAAGGACTCGTCGCCGTCCTCCATCGTGATGGGGATCTCCTGCCGAGTGCCGTGGAGGATGATCTGCCGCGCCTTGTTCGGGAGGTCCTCCCACGCCCGGTAGAGATCGATGTCGTGGGTCCGGGCCAGGGCCTCGAGAAGCTGCTGGAAGAACCCGCTCCCCCGTTTCCTCCAGGGCGCGATGGCCCCGTCCTTGAGCGAGAGGCGGGGGTCCGGCACCACTCGCTCCTCGACGAACCGGTAGGTCCTTCCGATTCCGCCGCATGCCGGGCAGGCGCCGAAGGGCGTGTTGAACGAAAAGAGCTTGGGCTCGACCGACGGAAGCGTAAGGCCGCAGTCGATGCACGAAAAGCTCTCGCTGAAGACCAGGTCCGGCCCCTCCACCACGGCCACCGTGACGAGGCCTCGGCCGTTCTTGAGGGCCAGCTCGAGGCTGTCCGCAAGCCGTGACTCGATCCCAGGCTTCCTCACCAGGCGGTCGATGTACACCTCGATGCGGTGCGGCATGTGCGGGTCGAGCGACAGGTCGTCGGCCAGGTCGTGCAGCTCGCCGTCGATGTTCACGCGGATGAACCCGTCGCTCCGGAGCCTCCGGATCTCCCGCTTGAAATCCCCCTTCTCGTTCGAGACCGCCGGCGCCAGGATGCTGAACCGCGTGCCGTCCGGCAGGGCCATGATCGCGTCCACCATCTCCTGAACCGTCTGGAACGAGATCCGCTTCCCGCACGAGGGACAGTGCGGCTCTCCGGCCCTGGCAAAGAGCAGGCGCAGGAAGTCGTAGATCTCGGTGATGGTGCCCACCGTGGATCTCGGGTTGGCGCCGACCCCCTTCTGCTCGATCGACACGGCCGGGCTGAGGCCTTCGACGAGGTCCACGTCCGGCCTCCCCATCTGCTCCAGGAAGATCCGGGCGTGGGTGGAAAGGGACTCCACGTATCGGCGTTGCCCCTCGGCGTAGATCGTGTCGAAGGCCAGCGATGACTTTCCCGAGCCTGAGATGCCGGTGATGACCACCAGCCGGTCCCTGGGGATCTCGAGCGAGATGTTCTTGAGGTTGTGCTCCCGAGCCCCCCGGACAATGATGCTCTTCGGCATGAGCCGCTACCTGCTCGGCCCGGTCCGGAAGACCACGGCCGCGGCCCGCTGGAGCGCGAGGCTCATGCCGCACTCGTCGGCCTTGCCCGTTCCGGCGATGTCGTGCGCCACGCCGTGGTCCGGGCTGGTCCGGACATAGGGCAGCCCTGCGGTCAGGTTCGTCCATGCTCCGACACCGCCCAGCTTGAGCGGGATCATGGCCTGGTCGTGGTACATGGCCATGACGCCGTCGAACCTCCCGGCCAAGGCGTCTCGGAACAGACTGTCGCAGGGCAGGGGGCCTTCGATTGAAAAACCCGGCGAACGCGACCGGACCCTGTTCATCCAGGGAATCAACAGGTCCGTCTCCTCGACGCCGAAAAGCCCCTGCTCGCCCGCATGCGGGTTCAGGCCCGCAACGCCGATGGCCGGACGGTCCTTGCCGAGCACCCTACGGATCATTTCAAAAAGATGACGAAGGGTTCTATCGAGTTTCGCCTCGGTGAGGGATCCGGGCACCTTGGCGAGCGGTATGTGGGTGGTGACCAGGGACACGGCCAGCCTCTGGCTCACGAAGGTCATGGTGACCTCATCTTCCGCAACGCCCGCTCTCCTGGCCAGGTATTCGGTGTGGCCTCGGAAATCCGGAAGCACCAGGGAGACGGCCTTCTTGCTCACCGGCGCGGTCACGAGCCCATCGGCCAGACCCATTTCCAAGGCCTGGACAGCCTGATTGAGATGATGGATCTGGGCTTCGCCCGATTCCCTGGATCCCGGCTGAAAGGAACCGCTGCTCCGGCGCCTGGAATCGACGAGGAGGCATCCCTGCAATTCCGCCCGAGCAGGGATCTCGGATGATGTGCTCCAGAATCGTTCGAGACCGCAGCACGCCGCAGCCCGAGCCATCACCGCCTCGTCCGCGAACAGAAGCGCTTGAAAACGCGACTCAATGTCCCTGGCCGACAGCGATTTTACGATGACCTCAGGCCCGATGCCAGAGGGATCCCCCATGGATATCGCTAGGATAGGAATGGATCTGCCCTGCTTGTCGTCCATGACAATAACCCACATTGACTCTACCTCTTGCGCTTTGGTAGTGTCCAGAGTGAAGATTTCCTAGGGCTGTGGAACTTACAGTGTTTACGTAAGAAAGGTATTGGATATAAGCATATGTGTTTTCTATCCAAAACCAGCGGATACAGTCAGGTTAAAACCGGGAATGGAGCAAAACCAACATGAAATGGGAAGTGAGGATTCCAAGGAATAACGGCCAGGATAGCACTGAATCCATGGATATCGAGGCGCCCAACTGGTTGTCGGCGTTGCAAGAGGCGCTCTCAAAGATGGGTGAGCAGGGAATCGCGGTAAGGAACCTTTCCTGCGACATCAAACCGGATCATACGGTTCACGTCATTGATTTTGTCTCTCGAAGATCGTTCGTGCTGAGGCCGCATGAGATTCCCACGCCGAGCATTCCGCCGGGTCCGCCGCCCGAGCCGGAGTTCGTACAGAAGACCGGGCCGCGCATACCGGAGTATGAGGTCTTCTTCTCCAGGAACGAATCGCCCAATGAGCAGCTGAACATCAGCTATCGCGAGCGCATCGTGGCCGTGAGCCCGTCGGTGACCGAGGAAAATGCGCTCGCGCTCGTGCGTCACCTTTTCGAAGAGCTGAAAAAGGAAGCGTATGACCCGGCGAAAAAACGCTACATCAACATCGCCGTGTTCGATCACAAGTTCACCATGCGTTCTCAGAAGCCGGCCATCGTGTCGCTCGTATGGAAGGAATGGACCAAGCTCGATCCCGATTTATTCTTCCCCATGAAGGTCCCCAACCAGGCCGAGGCCTCGGCCGCCATCCCGCTCCTACAGAGAAGCAGACGATCCACGGTGCCTCCGCCGGCAGGAGCCAAGATCCAGGAGCATCTTCCTCTCATTCAGATCCAGCCTGCCGCAGCCCAGGCTCCCGCCGCTGTCTCGACCAAGGCGTCCGAACCTTCTTTCAAGCCGGCGATGCAACCCATCTATCTCCAGGAGAAGGCCAAGCCTGCGGCCGAGAGTAAAAGAGGTTCCGTGCCTCCTGTCGAGAAAGCCAAGCCCGCGGCCGACAGCAGAAGAGGTTCCGCGCCTCCGGCCGAGAAGGCCAGGCCCGTGGCCGAGAGCAAAAGAGGTTCCGCGCCTCCGGCCGAGAAGGCCAAGCCCGTGGCCGAGAGCCGAAGGGCCTCTGTGCCTCCGCAAAGACCGAGCCTTACCGGCACCGAGGATGAGCACCATGCCCTGGTCGAGGTGTTCGAGCTCCTGCAAGACCTCTACAACCTGCGTGACCGCGTGGAAGCGACCCGATTCGCTTTCGAGCTGGCGAAAAGACACATCCCCTGCGACTACGGCCGCTGCCTCGTCACCAGCGCGAACCACGTGAATCTCGAGGTCACGGGCGCATTCGGCCCGGATGCCAAGGCCCATATCGGAATGAAATACCCGGTCCAGAAGGGACTCTACGGCTTGTGTATCCGCGAGGGGATGGCGATCTGCATCTCCGATACCCATAACGACAAGCGTTTCGCCCAGGACTTGGCCCTCAGGTCCGATGTCATGATGAAGTCGCTTCTCTGCGCGCCGGTCCAGTATGAAGGACGGACCTTCGGGATCCTCGAGCTCGTCAATCCGAAGGGCGGGAAGGGGTTCTCGTCCGTGGATGTGAACATCCTCTCCTACATCGCAGGACAGCTCGCAGAGCACATGGCCGTGTCGATTCCGGATGCGGGGGGCAGCGACTTCGAGAAGGACTTCGCCGACTGGACCGCTGCCCAGAGGAAGAAGCCTGCAGCTCCGGCCGAGAAGCCGAAGGAGCCGGCCAAAGACGACAAGAAGAAGCCTGCGGTCCAGGCCGCAGCCGCACCGGTCAAGGCGGCCGAGGCTCCGAAGGAAAAGCCAAAACCCGCCCAGGACAAATTCAAGGACAAGAAGGGTCACAAGCGGAGGTAGCCTTCCGTTTCATTCCCATGCGAAAAAGATGGCAGCAACTGGCTCTGGGCTTCGCCGTCAGCATCATTGCGCTCGCGCTGGCCCTTCGGGGCGCCAGCCTGGACGCCTTCGTCCAGATGGTTCATCGGGTGCGCCCGGGACCGCTCGCGCTTTCCTTGATCCTCTACTTCGCCGTCACGCTCACCTTCCGCTCCGCCATCGTGGTCTCCTTGCTCCGAAGCCTGAAGAGGGTGGGGATTGCAATCGCCTATCGCTATATTCTCATCGGTTTCCTGGCCAATAACGTTCTTCCGGTGAGACTCGGGGAAATCGTTCGAGCCGCGCTCCTCGGCCTCCGGGTGAAGCTCCCCATGGCGTCGGTCATCGCGGCTTTGGCCCTGGAACGGATGCTCGACCTTTCCATGGTGGTTCTGCTCACGGTCGCGGCCAGCGCCGTGGCGCCTGTGCCCGCCAAGCTCAAGGTCGCGGCCGCAGTCACGGCGATAGGTCTCCTCGTTCTCTTCGGCGTGTTGAGCTGGGCGGTCCGTACCCGGCGTCCCTTGAGCAACATGCTTCCTTCCTGGGTATCGGAGAAGGTCTCGGGGTTTCTCGGAAACCAGATCCAGCTCTTTTCCCAGGGGCTCGTCGCGCTGAAGGATCGGAGACACATCCTCACGGCCGCGGCCGCATCGGCCGGTTTGTGGATCTCGATGATTCCGGTGCTGAACCTGAGGATGGCGGCGTTCGGCCTGGATCTTCCGGCCGGCGCCGGCCTCTTCATGCTCGTGGCGCTCACCTTCAGCCTGGCGCTCCCATCGATGCCCGGATACATCGGGGTCTACCACCTCGCCGTGGTGTTCTCGCTTTCGGCCTTCGGGGTACGCCGGGAGGAGGCGGTAGCGCTCGCCTTGCTTTTCCATCTCCTGGATGTAGGGTCGATCAGCATCGCGGGATGCATCGCGCTCGCCGTCGAGGGGTTGGGCTGGAAAAGCCTTACGGGCTTGGGATCCTTCTCGAGTCGAAAAGCGGAACCATAGCAAAGACCGCCAGGCTCACGATCCAGGTGAAGTAGATGGGGTGGGGCAGGAAACGCCAGCTCATCGGCGCAGCCACCCAGATTGCGAGAGCGGCCATGGTGGCCCCAAGAGTCCATGTGGCCGAGGAGCGGCGGCACCACGAGGGGAAGAACAGGGTCATGATCACGAGGAGCGTATACGCCGTGGACAGGGAAAGGCCCACGAGCAGCATCTGCAGGATCCCTCTCACCGTGAGCGCCAGAAGGAACGTGACGACGCTCACCAGCGCCACGGTGATCCGGCAGATCCGTTGCTCCCTCACCGGACCCAGGTCCGGGCTCCAGAACCGTTTGACGATATCGTTCGTCACCAGGGTGGCGCTCCCCATGAGCAGGGCCGACGCCGTGCTCACGTCCGCGGCCCAGAGCCCGGCGAGAATGACGCCGGCCG
>Ga0315282_10018036_pt1 | contig 10137 bp, 7 predicted proteins | sample YL17G07_20_MG_FD_203693 | JGI IMG/M metagenome (GOLD analysis project Ga0315282, IMG submission 203693) | Sediment microbial communities from Yellowstone Lake, YNP, Wyoming, USA - YL17G07_20 | ecosystem: Environmental > Aquatic > Freshwater > Lake > Sediment | place: USA: Wyoming | collected... | reverse complement strand
CGAAATCCAGCCCCACCAGGAAGAGAATGATGACAACAATCCAAAACAGGGGATTTCTTAAGGAAATGGAACGCCCCAAGGGCGATGTTCGCTGTCTGCCCATGGATCAACGGCCGGAGGTCAGGCTCAGCGTTTTCTGGAGGAAATGGCTGCGTTCGGCCGCCTCTTCGCTCAGGACGACATCGGGAGTGATGCCCTTTTCCCACAGCTTTTCCCCCGAGGCAGTGCAGAAGAGACCGGTGGTCAAGAGGATGGCGCTGCCGTCGTTGAGGGGAAAGAGTTTCTGCTTGGAGGCCAGGCCCAGGGTGGGGAAGCCCACCACTCGAGCCCGCTTGGCCGACTGAAGCACTGCGGATACGATCTCGGCCGGGCCGAGGGTGGCCTGGTCCACCCAAACGATGAGGGGCGCTTTTTCCCAGACGGCCGTTTCCGGACAAGAAAAGGGCTCCCGGCTGCCGTCCCTCATCAAAAAGGAACCGGCCTGGGGCAGGCGGAGGAACATGTTGACGAGCCTTCTCGCTCCCTCCGAGTCGCCTTCGGCGCAGCCCCTCAGGTCCAGGATGAAGGGTCCCGGGGCATGTTCCACTGAAGCCGGGATAATACTTTTCAAACTTGCCGAAAGGGAGGGGGACAAGCGATAAACGGTCAGCACGCCGGCCGTACCCTTTTCCGGCGCAAACTGAAAGTCTTTGGCCGGCGGAAGGGTCCGCTCTACCGAGATCTCCACGGTGGATGTCTGGCGGACAATTCTGACTTTGACCGGCCGGTCTTCCTGGCTGCACAGCAAAAGACGAACTTCCAGCAGGCTCAGGCCGAAGCTGGAGCGGTTGTCGACGGAGCTGATGAAGTCGCCGCGGCGGAGTTCGGCTTTGGCCGCCGGCCGCCCCGCCTCGAAGCCCACTACCTGAGGCATCCCCCCCGGCGCCTTGATGAGGACAAGGCCGGTGTCCCGGAAGGGAACCTGACTCGTTTCCTTGTATTTGGCCAGTTCGCCCTGGTTCAGGTAGCTGGAGAGCATATCCAGCGAATGGATCAGGCCGCGGTAGGAGCCCTCCATGGTCCGGGCCGGCTCCACGCGGTCAACGTAATCTTCGCGGATGAGCTGTATGATGTCTTCCACCAGGCTCTCGTGGCGGGGTTCCATACCGCCGCGGCCGGACGACGATGATCCCGGTATGAAGCTCCGCACCAACAGAAAAAACAGCAGCAGCGCGGACAGCGAGGAAAGGGCCAGAATGCGGACGGGACGCGTGTTCATCGGTTTTTTCGGAGGAAGGATTGTATCATCTCGAGGACAGCCATTTCAAGGGATCGAGCGGCTTGGCTTTGTTGCGGATCTCGAGATAGAGCGTCAGGCCCTTGAGGGAGCCGACGTCGCCGGCCACGGCCACGGGTTGCTCGCTCTCCACCAGGCTGCCGATGGCCGCCAGGAACGAGGAGCAGTGGCCGTACAGCGAGTAATAGCTCAGGCCGTGATCCAGGATGAGCAGGTTGCCGTAGCCCTGGAAATAATCGGCATAGACCACCTTGCCGGCGTGAACGGCTTTGACCACGGGTTCTTTCTTGAAGGGGGCGATCTCGATGCCGTTGTTCTGGATGGACGTGTTGAACTGGGGATGTTTTTCCACGCCGAACTTGGTCACCACCCGGCCCTCGACCGGCCAGGGCAGCCGGCCCTTCCGTTCGTAGAGGGGGATGAACGGAGTGGGCAGGATGATTTCCTGCCGTTGGAGCTTCTCCAACAGCAGAGCCAGCTGCCGGGCCCGGTCCTCCAATTCCCGCAAGGTCTGTTCGTAAGAGGCTTTGTTCCTGTGAATCTGGTCGATAAGGCGCTTGTGAAGGGTTTCCTCCTCCTCCAGCTCCCGGCGTTTGGTTTTGGCCCCCTCGGTCAGCCGGCCCAGGTCGGCGTTCTTAGCTACGAGCTCCCTCTCCGCCGCAGCCAGCTCGGCCAGAGTGGCCCGGTAGCTGCGCAAAACTCCCTCTTGGTAGCCGGCCAGGACGGTCAGATTCTTGTGTTCGGCCACCAGGTCGCTGATGTCCCCGGTCTGGAAGAAAAATTGGAAGAAATCAAGCCGGCCGTACTTATAAAGCGTTTCCAGCGTCCTCTCCATGGCCTTTTTCTCCCGCTCCAGCTTGTCCCGCAGAGCCGGGATCCTCCGTCGCAGGCCGGCCAGCTCGGCCGTTGTTTTTTCCGTCTGGACGTTGTACAGGTCGAGTTCGGTCTTGATCAGGGATTTGTGAAGCAGGATCCGTTCCAGGGAGGAAAGGATGGTCTCTTCCTTCTGTTCCTCTTCGGTGATCCGCGCTTTGACTTCCTCGATCTGCCGCTGGACGCGGAGCAGCCGCTCATCGAATCCGGTGGCCTCCTGGCCGGTGGCCCGGCCGGCGAGAAAAACGGCGGCCAGTAGAACACAAAAGGATAGGATGAAAAAGAGCTGCCTCCTGAATAGTATCTTCATTTGCGAGTGACGTAGATGATCCCGCCGATGAGACCGACCAGCAGGCCGACCGCCAGGTCGGCCACCAGCGAGAAGGAGACAGCAGTCCGGGCCGCCACTCCGTAGTAGCGGAAGACGGTGATGTAGGCGCTCTCCCGGAGGCCCAGCCCGCCGATGGTTATGGGAATGGTTTGAATGAGCAGGACGATGGGAATGAATATGAAGTAGTCGAGGAAAGCGACCCGCAGGCCGAAGGCCCGGCCGATCAGAAAATAGTAAAGGATGACGTTGATTTGAAGCAGGAGGGCCCAGGCCAGGGCCTGACAGAACGGAGCCCAGCGATGCCGGTAGGCGAGTATGACCTCCCGGAAGCTCAGGACTTTGGACTTCAGGCGCGCCAGGAACCCCCGGCTGGGAAAGCGGCCGATCAGGCGGCCGGCCGGCGGGGAGAGGAAAAAGGCGGCCAGCAGGAGGCCGCCCAGCCCGACTAGGAGCGAGACCCAGATGATGGGGATCCGGCGGGCCATGTCCAGGCGGAACAGCGAAGCCAGGAGAGCGAACAGGAAGAGGACGACCAGGCCGGTGGCCCGCTCCACGACCACGATGGCCGAAGATTTCAGGAGCGATTGGGAATATTTGGAGCCGTCCCAGATGCGGACGACGTCGCCGCCGAAGCGGGTCGGCAGGAAATTATTAAAGAAAGTTCCCACCAGATAGGACTTGGCCAGATAGAGCAAAGGGACTTCGTCGCCCTGGGCCCGGGCCAGGATCTGCCAGCGGTAGGCGCTGATGAGCAGGCCGAAGATGTGGAGGGAGAAGGCCAGGGCCACCCAGGCCAGGTTGAGGCCGGCCAAGCCGCGGCCGATATCCCGGAGCGAAACCTTGGAGGTCAGGATGTAGATGAGGAGGGAAAGGCTGACGGCGATCTTGACGACGAGCCAGATCAGTCTTTTTTTGGTCATAAGCCCCCGTATTTTTATCATAGTTCCGTTCAAAAGGAAACGGAACCTCCCAGTGGCTAGTCACCCCATATGGCCGATTAGCCAGAATGGGATTGGAGCATGAAAAACTAAGCCTGCCTATTAGCAGATAGATCCGGCCCCTAGCGATACTCGTCCCAAGCCTTAGTCTCCAGGTCCTCCGGCTTTTTGGCCGCCAGGGCCTGGACAAACAGCTCGGCGATCTGGAGGTTGGTTAAAAGCGGCACCGAATAGTCCACGGCCATACGGCGCAGGGTGGCATACGAGTCGAACTCCTTTTTGGTGGCGGGATCGGGGATGGATATGACCAGATGGATTTGCCCCCGGAGGAGGTGGTCTTTGATGTTGGGCTTCCGCCGCTCGTGGACTTTGAACAGCCTCTCGTTGTCCACCCCGTTCTTCTTGAGGAAGGCCGAGGTGTTTTCCGTGGCGAACAGCTTGTAGCCCAAGGTCCGGAGCATCCGGGCCGACTCCAGGAAACGGTGCTTGGGCGCCTCGCCGCCGACGCTGACCAGGATGTTCTTTTGGGGCAGCCGGAAGCCGACGGCCAGAATGGCCTTGAGAAAAGCCTCCTGGACGTCCCGGCCCAGGCAGCCGACCTCGCCGGTGGAGGCCATCTCCACCCCCAGCGTGGGGTCGGCGCCCTTAAGCCGGGAAAAGGAGAATTGGGGCGCCTTGACCCCGACATAGTTGAGATCCAGCGTCGAGCGGCGGCAGGAGACCGTCCGGCCGAGAAGGGCCCGCACCGCCAGGTTGATGAAGTTCACCCCGCTGACCTTGGAGACGAAAGGGAAGGAGCGGGAGGCCCGCAGGTTGCATTCGATGACCTTGATCTCATTGTCTTTGGCTATGAACTGGATGTTGAACGGCCCGCTGATGTCGAGGGCGGCGGCGATGCGGCGGCCGGTGTCCCGGATCTTGCGGATGGTTTCGATATACAGCCGCTGGGGGGGGAGGACCATGGTCGCGTCGCCGGAGTGGACCCCGGCGTTCTCCACGTGCTCGACGATGGCCGAGACCACGACCCGCCCCTTCTCGGCCACGGCGTCCATCTCGACCTCCTTGGCGTTGAGGATGAACTGGCTGATGACCACCGGGTACTCGGGCGAAACGCGGGAGGCCCGGCGCAGGTAGCGGCGCAAGTCGCGCCGGTCAAAGACCACTCCCATGGCCGAGCCGCTGAGGACATAGGACGGCCGGACCAGAACGGGATAGCCGATGCGGCCGGCGAACTCTTCCGCTTCTCCGACGCTGCGAAGCTCCCGCCAGGGGGGCTGGTCCACCCCCAGCTCGTCCAGGAGCTTGGAGAAGGTCCGGCGATTCTCGGCCGCGTCGATTTTCTCCGGCGGGGTGCCCAGCACCCGCAGGCCGGCCCGGCGGCACTTGGGGGCCAGGTTATTGGGGATCTGGCCGCCCATAGACAGGACCAGGCCCAGAGGGTTTTCCCTATCGTAGATGTCTCGAACGGTCTCGAAGCTCAACTCGTCGAAGTAGAGGCGGTCGCAGATGTCGTAATCGGTGGATACCGTCTCCGGGTTGTAGTTGACCATGAGCACCGAGTAGCCCAGCCTCCGCAAGGCCCGGGCGGCGCTGACGCAGCACCAGTCGAACTCGACCGAGGAGCCGATGCTGTAGGACCCGGAGCCCAGGACCAGGACCTTCCGGCCGACGGGCTCAAAGGCCACATCGTCTTCCGAGCCGTTGTAGGTCAGGTAGAGATAATTGGTCTTGGCCGGGTACTCGGCGGCCAGGGTGTCGATCTGTTTGACCACGGGCTTGATGTTCAGCTTCTGTCGGCGGTCGCGGACAGTTTCTTCATCCGCGCCGGTCAGGATGGCCAATTGCTTGTCGGAGAAGCCTTTCTGCTTGGCCTCGCGCAGGAGGCCGGCCGGAATGTCCTTCAGTTCGCGGCCGCTTAAATGCCGCTCGAGCTCGACGATGTTCCTGATCTTGTCCAGGAACCAGCGGTCGATGCGGGTCAGCTCGCGGATGCGCTCTACGGTCATCCCTTTTTTCAAGGCTTCGGCGATGCCGAACAGCCGCTCGTCGGTGGGCTGGGCCAGCTCTTTTTCCAGGTTCTTGAAGGAATAGTTCCTGTTGCAGACCAGGCCGTACATGCCCACCTGGAGCATGCGGGCGGCCTTCTGGATGGCCTCCTCGAAAGAGCGGCCGATGGCCATGACCTCGCCCACCGACTTCATCTCCGAGCCGATCTTCTTCGACACGCGGGCGAACTTCTTGAGGTCCCAGCGGGGAATCTTGACCACCAGGTAGTCCAGGGCCGGCTCGAAACAGGCCGAGGTCACCCGGGTTATGGAATTGGGCAGCTCCGGCAGGGTGTGGCCCAAGGCCAGCTTGGCCGCCACGAAGGCCAGGGGATAACCGGTGGCCTTGCTGGCCAGGGCCGAGCTGCGCGACAGCCGGGCGTTGACCTCGATGATCCGGTAGTCGCCGTCGGCCGGGTTGAGGGCGAACTGGATGTTGCACTCGCCGACGATGCCCAGGTGGCGGATGGCCTGGATGGCCACCGCGCGCAGGCCGTGGTACTCGGAGTTGGTCAGGGTCTGGGAGGGCGCAATGACGATACTCTCCCCGGTGTGGATGCCCATCGGGTCGAAGTTCTCCATGTTGCAGACGGCAATGCAGTTGTCGGCCCGGTCGCGGACGACTTCGTACTCGACTTCTTTCCAGCCGGCCAGGTATTCCTCGACCAGGACCTGGGGGGCATGGGTAAAGGCCCGGCTGAGGCCGGCCCTCAGCTCCTGGGGAGTCGCGCAGATGCCGCTGCCCCGTCCGCCCAGGGCATAGGCCGCCCGGGCCATGACCGGATAGCCCACGGCCGCAGCCGTTTGCAGCCCTTCCTCGACGCTGCGGACCGCGCGTCCCCGGGGCGTCTTCAGCTTGATTTCGCGGAGTTTTTTATAGAACAGCTTGCGGTCCTCTGTGTTCTCGATCGTCTCCACCGGCGTGCCCAGCACCTGGACCCGGCGCTTCTTGAGGACGCCCGACCTCCACAGGTCCACCCCGCAGTTGAGCGCGGTCTGGCCGCCGAAGGAGAGCAGCAGGGAATCCGGTTTTTCCCGGATGATGACCTTTTCCACGAAGTCGGCCGTGACCGGCAGAAAATAGACGCGGTCGGCCATTTCCTCGGAGGTCTGGATGGTGGCGATGTTGGGGTTGACCAGTATGACTTTGACCCCTTCCTCCTTAAGGGCTTTGATGGCCTGGCTGCCCGAGTAGTCGAACTCGCCCGCCTCCCCGATCTTGAGCGCGCCCGACCCCAGGAGCAGAAGCTTGCGGGGCTTGGTCAAGGCAGCCTCTCCAGAAAGGCGTCGAACAGGAACTCGGTGTCGGTCGGCCCGGGCGCCGCTTCGGGATGGAACTGGACGCTGGAGAAACGCCCGCTGCGGTGGAGGAGGCCCTCGTTGGTCCGGTCGTTGGCGTTCACGAACCAGGGCCGCCAGTCGGAGGGCAGGCTGTCTGCGTCCACGGCGTAGCCGTGGTTCTGGCTGGTGATGAAGCAGCGTTTGGTCCCCACCTCCAGACAAGGCTGGTTCTGACCGCGGTGGCCGAACTTAAGCTTGTAGGTCCGGCCGCCGGCGGCCAGGGCCAGGATCTGGTTTCCCAGGCAAATGCCGAAAAGGGGCAGGCGGGCCCGCATCAGAGCCCCGGCCGTTTCAATTGTCTTGCGGCATTTTTGGGGGTTGCCCGGCCCGTTGGAGATGACGACGCCGGCCGGCGAAAAGGCCATAACCTGGGGGGCGGAGGACTGGGCCGGCATGCGGACGACCCGAAGCTTCCGACGGACCAAACAGCGGATGATGCTCTCTTTGACTCCGCAGTCGAGAAGCACGACGGTCCGGCGCGAGCCGGCGTTATAGATCTTTAGTTCGGGGGTTGTGACTTCGGCGACAAGGTCCCGGGCCTGGGGGTCGGGGACGCGCTTGGCCAGAGCCCGCAACTGTTCAAGGTCGGGCTCTTTGTCGGAGACCTCCAGGACACCCGGCATGACGCCCTTCACCCGGAGTCTTTTGGTCAGGGCCCGGGTGTCGATTCCCTGGAGGCCCGGAACGCCGTTCTGCCGGAGCCAGTCGTCCAGGGTCAGCTTCGAGGTGCGGTGAGAAGGGATGCGGCACAGCTCGCCGACGAGGCAGCCCTGGATGCGCGGCCTCGATGATTCGAAGCGGCCGGGGTCCACGCCGTAGTTTCCGATGAGGGGATAGGTCTGGCACAGGATCTGGCCGTGATAGGAGGGGTCGGTGATGGATTCCGGGTAGCCGACCATGCCCGTGTTGAAGACGACTTCGCCCGCAACGCGGCCCGGCGCGCCGAACCCCGGTCCGGTCCAAACGCTTCCGTCCTCGAGCGCCAGGGCCGCCCGCAGGTCGGTCAAGGCCGGAATACCTTCGCCTCGGAAAAGCAGACTAAGATTATAAGGACTGGAGGGGTTGTCGCAATAACCAGCGGGGGTTTCTTAGGGATACGTCCGGGCCTGCGTCCGCGCAATTTTGCCCATTATACGAAAAAGGCGATCCGATATCAAGGCAGGGAGAATTATTTTCAATTTTCGATGAGGCGATAGGCGGTCTTAAGATGTTTACCCTACAAAATAGAATGGTTGATAAAAAAGTAGGGTAATCACGGCAGGGTCTTCAATAGTTGCAGGATAACGCTATGCTCCAGTGGCACAATATCTACGGCCATCCGCAGGGCTAACTTGACCTTATTCTTCCAGGAGGGTGGGAATGAAGCCCATAGCCGGAGCAGCTTGTCTTTTTCTGATTTTTCGGCCAAAACATACTTTCCGGTATAGACGGCTTGGCGTATGTCTTTTTCCTTTTTGCTCTGGCGCCTAAAACGTGTGGCGATGATCAGTTTGTGCAGCGTGAAGGCAGGAGGAGATGGAACCCTGGCCTTGATTCCCCTGGCTACCTTCAGTATGACCGGTTCGGCGAAGAGAATATCAACGAACCTAAGTAATTGCGGAGTCACGGCGATCTCTTTAATGAAAGGCGACGGATGCAATCCATCCACCTTTTCCCGGGCTATAAATTCAACCTTCATCATATTGCCCGAGAAATACATGGAGCCGTCGGGATAGAAGTTCTGGCTGAAACCCAGGCTTTTTAAATAGCCGCCCAAGTCAAATGTCCGGCCTCTATACGGCAGCGGAATAAGGATATCCAGGTCCTCGGTTTTGAGTGGATATTTTGTCATGGGCAAATGTTTTTGATATAGGAGAAAACACCAGGTGCCGATGATTTCCAGGCCGGAATCCCATAGTTTATTTTTCGTTAATAGGCCAAGGATGGAACGCAACGGTTCCGTCAAGTCTGTCTCTTTTTTTTGCCTGGACCTTAATAGCTTCAGCCCCTCCCGGATACGGTGGAGTTCTTTCTCCAATCGGCTTCTTTCTTTCAGCCTTTCCAGCAGCTCGGCGGGGACTTTCTTCCCGATGTAATCGCTTTTAATCGATTTGCCTTTCCGATATTGAAGGTAATGATAATTTTTCTTGCCGATTATTTTGGATTTGATGCGCCCTTTGGGCAAGAGGGCCAACCGCGCGGAAATCTGTTTTTCTTGTTCCCTGTAAAAACTCAGGCTCTCTTCCAGGGTATTCCGCAAATCCTGCATGTAAGGAATTTACCCTACAAAAATGTGTTTGTCAATGTTTGTGGGGTAAAACGATGACTAGGATGCGTATTCCCCTGATTCCGGACATCTATTCCGAAGTATAAGGAACTCCTTTTCCGCTGCGCCGGCTGAGAAAAGCGGGCCAGGATTATAGATCCATCAAAAAAGCAGAATTATCGAGGCCGTGGAGCGGTGGCGGATGACATGCTCTTATTCATTTCTTCTTTTTTAGATTAAAGGAACATACTTTCCTAATTTATAAGATGCAGGCTCAAGTTGCCTGTAGCCGGAGCCAGTTATAACGGGGGCTGGTAGAGTAGGACCGCTTCTATCTAATAAGCTGATACATACGCCTGTTTTATCTCCAGCGGGGGCGCGAAAAGTTCCTGTGACTCTATAAGTATTGACTCCTGGATTAATAACCTGACCTAAAAGATCTTTTATAACAGTCCCCTCTCCTCTTGAATTGCACGGCTCAACTACCCGAATCTGCACATTTGAGATCCTTGCGCCATCATTCTTTACATTAAAAGCAAAGGTGATGCCCTGGCCATTCTTGGCTTCTGCAGGACTCATGGTTAGCGTCTCACCCATGAAGCTAACGCGATAGCTCCCTGCATAGCTCAGAGCCAGATAACCTAGAAAAGAAATGACTCCTGCCAAAACACATACTCTTAACACTTTTCTTATAATTTTCATCTTTTTTAACCTCCTTTAGCATTTTTTGAATAAAAATTGATGCTAAATTCGCAGGCCTTTATCGGTTTCAATACCTTCAATTGACATCACCCCCTTTTTCCTGGTTGTTATTAATTAGTCGCGAATCCTCTCAAAAAGATTCAAAACTGTTTTCCACAGCTAGGATCTAAAGGAAATTCCTTTTGCGCAGCGCCGGCGGAGTAAGCATTCATGCACTGATTTTGCCCCACCCCCTTATTGTAAATGATAAATCGTGACGAGATGGGATGTCAAGTCGATAGGCCCCTGCTATTAAATTGTAATGGCGCGGGCGTTTCCTGTAAGATGACAAGGAGAGCATCTTTATGTAATGCGGGAGCGGAAGATGAAAAGTCAAAAAGGCGTGA
>Ga0315282_10018035_pt1 | contig 10137 bp, 7 predicted proteins | sample YL17G07_20_MG_FD_203693 | JGI IMG/M metagenome (GOLD analysis project Ga0315282, IMG submission 203693) | Sediment microbial communities from Yellowstone Lake, YNP, Wyoming, USA - YL17G07_20 | ecosystem: Environmental > Aquatic > Freshwater > Lake > Sediment | place: USA: Wyoming | collected... | reverse complement strand
GTCAAGTATGGGGTGAAGGTGTACGAGCAGGACTGGCTCTATACCCACATGGCCATCATCCCCTGGATGCGCACCGGGCTCGATCACGCGGAGAGCTGGTACGACGCCATGGCCGGGGCCGCGGCCAAGCGGAGCATCACCATGCAGTTGTGCATGGCATCGCCCGAGTTCTTCCTGCAGCAGCTCAAGCACAACAACGCCACCCACGCCCGCGTCTCCCACGACTACAAGGGCGGCCTGTTCAAAAACTTTTTCTGGACGCCCTTCCACAAGGCCTCGCTCTTCGCCTATGCCGTGGGCCTGTGGCCGTTCAAGGACAACTTCCAGAGCACCAAAGGCCAAAGCCCGACCTACAACCTGATCCCGGAGGGCAATCCCTGGGAGGAAGCCTTGATCGCGTCGCTGTCCGGCGGCCCGGTCGGGCCTTCCGACAAAATCGGCGGCTCGGACCGCGACCTGATCCTGCGCACCTGCCGGGAGGACGGGCTGCTCCTCAAGCCGGACCGGCCGGCCACCCCGATTGACATCATGTTCCTGTTCAACAAGAACATCTTCCTGGGCGGCAAGCGGCCCTGGATCGTCGCCACCGAAAGCGCGCACGAGATCGGCCGGACCACCTACCTGGCCGCGTTCAACCTCTGGCCGCAAAGGATGTACCAGCCCTTTGTCTCGCTCTCGGAGCTGGGCCTTTCCGGCGACCACCTGGCCTATAACTACCGGACCGGCCAGGCCCGGGTGCTCCGCGACCGGGTCCGCTTCGGCAGGATGCCCCGGGACCGCGGCTTCTATTACGTGCTCTGTCCGGTTCTGAATAACGGCATGGCCGTGATCGGCGAGACCGGCAAGTTCATCACCCTGAGCCGCAAGCGCTTCCCGGAAGTCAAACTTGAAAACGGGATCTTATCGCTGGAGATCGCGGGCGTGCCCGGCGAGGTGGTGACCGTCGCGGTCTATTCGGACCACGAGCCGGAGCAGATTTCCAAAGCCGACCTGGTCGAGGCGGGAGGAGATTCAAAAAACAGGATTTACCGCTACACCGTTCTGATTCCCCAATCCGGAAGGGCAGCGGCCAGGCTGAAGTAGCCCTTAATCAGTCCGCACTATTTTTTCGGCCGGGCCGTGAGGCCTGAGATCGCATACTGGTTCAGGAACTGGTAGCGCTCGATTTCCTTTTCCGGCACCCGCTGGACGCTGATCGGCTCATCCAGGTGCAGGCGGAGTTTCTCCTGCGGGTTGTACGCCGGCCACTGGGGCAGGCCCGGGCCGTTGGGGTTTCCGGTCTTGGCGAAATTGGTCCAATAGGCCATCACCTCCACGACCAGGGGTTGCGCGGCTTTCACCACTTTCTTGTTGGCGACTAACTTGGCCAAGGTGAAATCCAGGTTAAGCCTGCCGAACACGAAGGGGACCTCCAGGCTGTGGAACGCGCCCGTCTTGTTGGGAAACCGGGTCTGGTCCCAGTCAAACCGATACAGATAAACCGGCGCGTCTCCGGAAACGGTCTCGGCCAGGTCGTAGGCGCGCGAGCCGATGGCCATGTCGGTGGCCAGGGCATGGAAGACGTTAATGGGGTGCCGATATTCGGAGTAGGGATAGAGCCTGGCCGCGTCATCGTACATGGGGCCGGTCAGCTTGCGCAGCAGCCGGGTCATAACAAAACGGGGAATGAGGCTGGTCCCGGGGATGGTGAGGGTGTAGAGCTTGACCTCGTCCCGGGTGGTGCCGATCAGGACCGGCACCCGGTGATAGTCCTTCTCGTGCAGGCAAGCGAGGGCGTCCTGCTTCAGCAGGTAGCCGTCCAGGTGGGGAACAAAGGTCATGCCGCCGGTCAGGACCAGGTTTCCGCCCTTGGGCACCAACGCCGTCATCGGCTTGGTCCGCAGACATTCCACCGCATTGGGTCCGCCGCAGCCAAGCGCGCTGGCCAACTGTCGGCCTCTCTCGTAACCCTGATCCAGGCTCTCGGCCTGGTCGCAGGGTCCGCTTTCGATAATGACTTTGTGAAACAGGCCCTCGGCCAGAGGGCTGGCCATCATCACGCAAGCGCTCAGGCCTCCGGCCGACTGCCCGAACACGGTCACGTTATTCGGGTCGCCGCCGAAGCCGGCGATGTTTTTCCGCACCCAGGTCAGGGCCTGAATCATATCCAGGAGAGCATAATTGCCGGAGCTCCGGTGCGGGTCTTCCTGGGCCAGCTCGGGCAAGGCGAGAAAACCCAGATGGCCGAGGCGGTAATTGATCGTCACCACCACCACCTCGCGCTCGGCCGCCAGGCGGGCGCCGTCGTAAATGGCAAAGGCGCCGGAGCCGGTCCGGAAGCCGCCCCCATGGATCCAAAGCATGACCGGGAACCGGCCCGACTGCTGCGGCCGCCAGATGTTCAAGGTCAGGCAGTCTTCATCCATTCGCTCCAGCTCGCCGCCGGCCGTGATCTGCTTGGGCTGCGGACAGGCCGCACCCACCGCGGAGGCCTCCTGCACACCTTCATGGGGCAGCGGGGGCAGGGGCGCGCGCCAGCGCAGATTCCCCACCGGGGGTGCAGCATAGGCCACTCCTTTCCACGCGCAGGCGGCGTAATTCGGATCCGGCAGACCTCGAATCAACCCCTGCTCGGTCTTCACCTCCCGGGAACAAACCTCGGCTGCTTTTGCCGGAACCAGGCTCGAAAAGAGGCACACCCACCCCATCGAAAGCGCTACTGCCTGGCGATAATTGAACCTCATCAAACCTCCTACGCGCCGGTCACTCGAAACGTCTCAGTTAATAAATCCCTGGCTCTCGAAGAAGACCCCACCTGCAGCGGATATTGAATCTCCTCGATCTCCCAGGCCCCCTTCTCCACATTGTAATAGGCAAGGTCCTGAGCCTTGACTTCGAGCGAAAGAGTCTTGGTCTCGCCCGGTTCCAGGGCCAGCCGGCCGAAAGCCTTGAGCTCCTTCACCGGGCGGTCAACTTGGGAGCCTGGATAGCCCACATAAAGCTGGACGACCTCTTCTCCGGCCCGCTGGCCCACGTTGGTCACGTCCACTTTGACTTCCAGGGTCCCGCTTTTTCTCATCTCTTTTTGATTCAATCTCAGGTTGGAGTATTGGTACTGGGTGTAGGAAAGTCCGAAGCCGAAGGGGAACGCGGGTTCGAAGCCTTTTTTGTCGGCCAGCCGGTAGCCGTGATAATAGCCATACTCGATCTCTTTGGCCGTGTTGCTGAAAAAGGGAAGCTGGTCGGGTGATCGGGGGAAAGTGAGCGGGAGCTTGCCGCTGGGGTTCACCTCGCCGAACAGGATTTCCGCGAGCGCCGCTCCTCCTTCCATGCCCGGGTACCAGGCCATGAGAATGGCCGGGACTTGGTCTTTCCAGTTTTCCATGATGATCGCGCCGCCGCCTTCCACCACCACGATCCCTCGAGGATTGGACTTGGCCACGGCCAGGATCAATTGCTCCTGATGGTCGGAGAGGCTCAGCCGGAGCCGGTCATAGCCTTCGCCTTCGTCCTGATAGGTGCACCCGACGACCACGATGGCCGCGTCCGCCTCCTTGGCCGCGGCTTGGGCCGAGCCCAGGTTTTGGCCGGAGTCGTAAACAATTTTGACGCCGTTTCCCGCTTTCGCCTGGATTCCCGCCAAAGGAGTAATCACATACGGCGGGCGGACCGTGCTCGAACCCTTGTCTCCGATGTTGATCGTGTCGGCCAGTTCTCCCAGGACGGCCAGGGTCTTGATCTGCTCCCGCTTGAGCGGCAAGACCAGGCCCTCGTTTTTCAACAGCACCATGCCCTTTTGCGCCACCTCGCGGGCGAGCGCCGTGTGCTCCGGGCCGGCGATCTTCTTGAGGCTGTAGCCGCCTTTGTCCTCCAGGTGCGAGAACCGCAGTTTCTGGCGGAGGATTCGGGTCACCGCTTCATCAATCGCCGGCTCCGGAACTTTTCCGTCCAGGACGGCCTGCTTGAGTTTTTTGCCGTAGTGCATGGTCGAGGGCATTTCGATATCCAGCCCGGCGTTGGCTGCCGCTACCGTATCCTTGACGCCCAGGCCGAAATCGGAAATCACGAAACCCTGGAAGCCCCAATCGCCTTTGAGGATCTCCCGCAGCAGGTGCGGGTTGTGGCCGCACAGGTAGCCGTTCAAGTTGTTGTAGGCGCTCATCACCGAGGCCACCCCGGCGTCCACGCACGTTTTGAAATGGGGCAGATAGATCTCGCGCAGCGTCCGCTCGGCGATGCGCACGTTCACAAAGTGGCGCGATTTGTCAATGCTGTTGCCGGCAAAATGCTTGGCGCAGGCCATGACGTGGTTCTGCAGCCCGGTCAGCATGCCCGCGCCCATGCGGCCGATCAGATAGGGGTCTTCGCCGAAAGTTTCCTGCGACCGGCCCCAGCTCGGGTGCCGCACGACGTTGATGCACACGCCCCCGTAAAAGTTGGCCCCCCGCGCCCGGGCTTCATAGCCCATGGCCTCGCCCACCCGGGTTTCCAGGTTCGGGTCCCAGGTCGCGCCCCGGGCCATGGACACCGGAAAACAGGTCGAGCCCTTGAGGTTGACGCCGCGCGGGCCGTCAATAAACCGGATCCCCGGGATGCCCAGGCGGCGGTTGGCCGGCGTGTTGACGGTGTCATATTTTCCGTATCCCTCGGCCATGCGCACGATGTTGCCGAGCACCTCCCCGGACATCTGCTGGATCTTTTCATCCAGGCTCATGCGCGCCAGCAGTTCTTTAACCCGGCTCTCGATCTGGTCTTGGCTCAGCGCGCTCGAAGTCGAGCTGAGCGCGCCGGGCACGGCCCAGAGAAGCGCGCCGGTCCCCAGCGTCTTCACAAAATCCCTTCGATCCATTTCAGCCCCCCAGCGAGGTATTTGTAAGGTTCCCGCGCCCTCGTAGGGGCGGGTTTCAAACCCGCCCCTACTGGCTTGGACTTATTAGTGCAGGTGCCTGCCCACCAGGACGTAGCAGACGGCCGCGATGAGCGCCGACACCGGAATCGTCAGCAGCCAGGCCCAGAGGATGCGGCTGGCCACGATCCAGCGCACCGAGCGCAGTCGGCTCACGACGCCCACGCCCAGGATGGCGCCGGTGATGGTATGAGTGGTGGAGACGGGAATCCCCAGGGCGGACACGGCCAGGATGGTCACCCCGCCGCCGGTCTCGGCGCAGAAGCCGTTCATGGGAGTCAGTTTGGTGAGGCGCATGCCCATGGTCCGGATGATCCGGAACCCGCCGAACAGAGTGCCCCCCGCGATCATGGTATAACAGAGGAAGATGATCCAGACGGGCATGGGCGAGTCCATCCGCAGGTGTCCGCCGGCCACGAGCAGGGCGAAGAGAATGCCCATGGTTTTCTGGGCGTCGTTGGTCCCGTGGGAAAAGGAAAAGATGGCGGAAGACACGAGCTGCAAGCGCTTGAAGATCGTGTTCAGGGACTGAGGCGACTTGCTGTTGCGCACCAGCAGCATTACGACAATTTGATGCAAGCTGCCCAGGAGCAGCCCGATCAGGGGGGAAAGTACGATGAAAACCGCGATCTTGAGCAGCCCGGCCGGGAGCAATTTGCTCCAGCCGCCGAAGGCCACCGCGGCCCCGGCATAGCCCCCGATCAGGGCGTGAGAGGATGAGGAGGGCAGGCCCAGGCGCCAGGTAATCAGGTTCCAGGTAATCGCGCCGATCAGCCCGCACAGGATGACCGGGACGGTAATGGCATCGGTGTGCACCACCCCTTTGCCCACGGTCATGGCCACTTTTACGCCGAAGGTGAAGGCGGCCACGAAGTTGAAGAAGGCGGCCCAGGCCACCGCCACCCGCGGGCTGAGGACCCGGGTGGAGACGACGGTGGCAATGGAATTGGCGGCGTCGTGGAAGCCGTTCACGAAATCGAATCCCAGGGCGACGACAAAAGCGATCAGGATCAGCGCATCCATCAGAAGTGCTCCAGGAGGATGTTCTCGATGATGTCGGCGATGTCCTCGCACTCGTCAATGGCTTCTTCGACGGTTTCGTAGATCTCTTTCAGCTTGATCACCAGGAGCGGGTTGTTCGCGTTTTGGCGGAAGAGCTCGATGATCGCGGCGTGGTGGAGCCCGTCGCCCTCGTTCTCCAGGCTGTGGATCTCCTTGATCATCTCCCGCAACTGGTCCCCATACTTGAACCCCTGGATCATTTTTACCGCGGTGATGACCTGTTCCTGGGCGCGGTTGAGCACGCGGATCTGTTCTTTGAGTTTGTTGGGCAGGCTCTCGAGCTCAAAAAAGAGCATGGTCTTGGCCGCCCGGTCAATCGAGTCCATCACGTCGTCCATTTTCGAGATCAGCTTCAGGATCTCATCGCGGTCGAGCGGGGTGATAAAGGAGCGATGGAGCAGGTCCACGGTCATGTGGGTGATCGAATCGCACTCGTGCTCCAACTCCTCGATCCGGTCAACCTGGCCCGCGATTTCGGGGAAAACGTCGCAAATCACCAGCAGGGCCTTGGCCGCTTCCCTGGTCGCGGCCCCGTGCCGGTTGAACAAATCAAAAAAGCCATACTGGTTGCCCAACAATTTCTGCCACACGATCCCAAACCTCCTTCTGCCCGCAAGCGAAACGCCGGCTCGGAAAAGACGCCAGATCAAGACGGCTCCGCTTCGCCGGGAACCCTCTGCTCGTCACAGGCTCGCGCGGGCAACTTGAGAGTTGCTTAGTCTAGCCGATCACGCGTGTTTTTTCAATCGCCGCGGTTAAGCCTTAGGGAGTGCGCAAGCTGGCTTGGGCGTTTCCGGGGCGACGCTTGTCTCGCCCATCGGGGAGGCGGAAAAGCCAACCCCGGCAAAGCCGCGGCCAGCCGCCGCCCCCCATTCCGCCGTCCACCCGGCGGGTGTTATACTTTCCATTCCAGACCGGGCAAAGTTACAATCAGCGATCGTTAAGCAGTCCCTTGAGCTCGAGCACCAAGGCATGCGCGCAGGGTTTCTCCGCAGGAAGGACCACGGTCAGCGCCTCCTCCGCGCGGGTCCATTCGAGTTTGGACGCCGGGCGCCCCAGCAGCCGGATCGAGGAAATTTCGCCGCCGGCCAGACCGCTTTTCCGTCCGAGCGACTTGATCGAAACCCGCCCACCCCGCGGCCAATCCATCACAAAAGCATAGAGCGCGTCGCCATTCCGGGTGAAGCGAATGTCCCGATCCGTGAGTCTGGGCTGGAACATTTCGCCGGCCCCAAAAAGCTTGTTCTGGCGCGGTTGGGTCGGCCCTTCCCCGAAGACTTTCCAGGGCCGCGAACCGTAGATCGCTTCGCCGTTCTTCTCCAGCCACCGGCCGATTTCAAGCAAGATCTCCTGCACCGGCTCCGGGATCGTGCCGTCCGGGGCCGGGCCCACGTTCAGCAGCAGCACCCCGTTCTTGCTCACCGTGTCCACCAGATCGCCGATCAGACGGCCGGCGTCCTTGAATTTATCCATTTTTGGATTGATGTAGCCCCAGGAAAGGTAGGACACCGAGGTGTCCGTCTGCCAGACCAGGGGCCGGATCTCCGCGAGCCTGGAGCGCTCGAGGTCCAGCACCGCGGCCCCCTCGGGGAAGGATTTGTTCTTGTAGTTCAGGACCACTTCCTGCCCCCGCTCCGCGGCGCGGTCGTAGTAAAAGGCGGCAAACTTCCGCCGATAAGGCTCGAAGGCGGGCTGCTCGATCCACCAGTCAAAATAGAAAAGCTCGGGCCGGTAGAGGTCCACCAGTTCGGTCGAGCGGGCGAGCCAATCCTTGAGGAACGCTTCGTCCGGTTGGGTGCCATCGGGCTGGGCCGGCCCGTAAAGCGACTCGAAGCGGGGGTCGCTCACGTCCGACTTGAATTTTTTGCCGCCGTTAAAAAACCACCAGTGCTCGGCGCGGTGGGAAGACAAGCCGAAGACCAGGCCCTGGCTCCGCGCCGCTTCGGAGAGCGCGCGGATGACGTCCCGCTTCGGCCCCATCCGAACCGCGTTCCACTCCGAGAACCCGCAGTCGTACATGGCGAAGCCGTCGTGGTGCTCGGCCACCGGGACGACGTAGCGCGCTCCGGCCTTTTTAAACAGCTCGATCCAGCGGTCCGGGTCAAAGTTCTCGGCCCGGAACATCGGAATAAAGTCCTTGTACCCGAACCGGTCCTGCGGCCCCCATTTCCGCCGGTGGTGCCACCAGACCGGATTGCCTCGTTGATACATCTTGCGCGGGTACCATTCGGTCACAAAGGCCGGCACCGAATACACGCCCCAATGGATGAAGATCCCGAACTTGGCGTCCTGGTACCATGGCGGAGGGGTGTAGCCGGCAAGGGAATCCCAGGAGTCCCGGAAAGGGCCTCTGGCGATAACCTGCTCCACCTGCCCGAGATAGGACTCTCGATCCCGCCGGCCGGACGCCAATCCATCCGGGCGCTCTCCTTCGTCCGCAGGGATCCAGCTCGCCGCCCAAAGTTGCGGAGACAGCAACGCCGCGGACCCCAGGCCGCACGCTTGGATAAACTTCCTTCTCTCCAATCCCGCGCTCCTTCGAAACTCCATGACTCTTCTTACCCCCAATTCCTTTGAGCTTCAGAAAGGATTTACTCGATTCTAACACAAATTCCTGGGCGCAGGATTTTGAGCCCCTGGCCAGCAGCAATTCCGTAAATTGTTTTCCCTTACAAAAAGGTGCCTGTCCCAAAACACCCACGTTCAAGTTCACGGGGTAAGAGCTTTGGTTGCGGCACCGCCGCGCTGGGTTGTCGCCTTCATTTTTTTGTGGTTTAATTTGGGGCCGGTAATCGAAACAAAAGGAGGTTTCTACGATGCCTGAATTAGTCCCGCTCGACAAACTCAAGGATTACGTCGGCAAGGAGATGGGGGTCTCGGATTGGCTGCAAATCAACCAGGACCGGATCAACGGCTTCGCCGACTGCACCGGCGACCACCAGTGGATCCACGTCAACCCGGAAATGGCCAAGAAAGGCCCGTTCGGAACTACCATCGCCCACGGCTATCTTTCGCTCTCGCTGCTCGTCCAGTTGAGCGGAGGGATGAAGGTGCTGCCCGCCGGCACCAAGATGGCCATCAACTACGGTCTCAACAAGGTGCGCTTCATCTCCCCGGTCAAGGTCGGAAGTAAGATCCGCAACCGGGCCGTGCTCAAGTCGGTGGAGGACAAGGGCGGCGGTAAAATCCTCTTCACCACCGAGAACACGGTCGAGATCGAAGGGGAGCAAAAGCCGGCCCTGGTGGCCGAGACGCTCTCGATGTTTTTTACCTGATGGGACTGCGCGAAGAAATCGAGCCGATCGCCCGGCATTATGACGTGGATCTAATCGGCTTCGCCCGGGTGGAAGACATCGTGCTCGCCTATCCGCCCCGGCCGGCCGAGGACTTGCTGCCCGGGGCCAAGACCGCGGTGGTGATGGGCGCGGCGCTGCTCTGGGGCGCACTCAACTGCCCGCGCGGCACCAAGGGCGCGATCAAGGACGCCCAGGTCGCCTACCACCGGCTCGAGCACGCCGCCAGCGCCATCGGCCGCTTTTTGGAGAAGCAAGGCTTCGCCAGCTACCTGGTCCCGGCCAGCATGCCCACCGACGCGATCATCAAGAGCGGCACGACCTATTACGCCGCGGAATGGTCCCACCGCCAAGCCGCCATCGCGGCGCGGCTGGGAGTCAAGGGCCTCAATAACCTTTTAATCACTCCTGAATACGGCCCCCGCCTCCGGCTCTCCAGCATGCTCACCACCGCCGCGATCGAATCGCCCCGGCGCGAGCTGCCGCAAAATCTTTGCAACGAGTGCCTGAAGTGCGTGGAGGTCTGCCCGGTGGGCGCGCTCAACCCGGACCCCAAGGCGCAGCCGCGGCTCAACCAGCCGTTATGCAAGAACCACTACCTCCGGCCCTACCTGGACCACACGGCCTGGCAGACGATCAAGAACTTCTTCACCGTGCCCGGCATCGGCTCGACCGGCATTCAATACGTGATGGAGGGCTACTATTTTTCCTGCGCCGAGTGCCAGCGCGTCTGTCCGGCCGGGGCTTTAGAGAAAAAAAGATCTTAAACACAAAGGCACGAAGACACGAAGCTATTCAATGATGAATTCTGAATGATGAATGATGAAATATTTTTTTGTGTCTTAGTGCCTTTGTGGTAAAAAAATACTTTTTCTATTTCTTGGCTTGCTCCGCTAT
>Ga0315282_10018034_pt1 | contig 10137 bp, 6 predicted proteins | sample YL17G07_20_MG_FD_203693 | JGI IMG/M metagenome (GOLD analysis project Ga0315282, IMG submission 203693) | Sediment microbial communities from Yellowstone Lake, YNP, Wyoming, USA - YL17G07_20 | ecosystem: Environmental > Aquatic > Freshwater > Lake > Sediment | place: USA: Wyoming | collected... | reverse complement strand
CTTCAAGCTTCCGGGTTCGTGGAAAGGGAGGAAGGAAGATGGGCATGGGGCAGTTCGACCAGGTCCCGCATCAAAAAAACGTTCGCGTAGTCGGTTACACGGAGCTGAATGACCGACCCGCGTTCAAGATGAGCATCCTCGAGGTAAATGGCTCCTGGTTCATGTATGTGGGGCACCTCTGGCACAGCGGCTGGAGCATCATCGACGTGACCGACCCTTCAAAGCCGGAAGTCGTCAAGTTTATCCCTGGGCCTGCCAACACCTGGACGATTCAGATGGAAGTTGCCGAGGCAAAGATGATCACCAGCCTGGAGCAGATTTCTCCGGGTTGGGGGGGAGATCCGGGTCGGCCCTTTGACGAGGGGGTTTTCATCTGGGATCTTCGAGATCCCGTCAACCCCAGACTCCTTGGGAAGTGGAAGACCGGCGGCAAAGGGACGCACCGGAACTTCTATGCCGGAGGACCTTATGTCCACCTGGCGGCGGCAATGCCCGGCTATGAAGGGGCCATTTACGTAATCATTGACATCAGCAACCCGGCAAAGCCGGTTGAGGTGAGCCGCTGGTGGGTTCCCGGGCAGCACCTGGCGGGAAAGGAAAAGCCCCCCAAGCCCTCGATCGGGTTGCATGGCCCTCCGTATGTGCAGGGGAATTTAGCCTTTCTTCCCTATGGGTCTGCCGGGATGGTAATCGTGGACATTGCCGACATCTCCGACCCGAAATTTGTCGGTCAATTGGAATTCAGCCCGCCCTTCAACCCGCGCATCGCAGGACATAGCGTTTTGCCTTTCCCGAAGAGAAATTTGGCGGTCGTCCTTTCTGAAGCCATCCAGGAGGACTGCCGGGAACCATTGAATCATGCCTCCATCGTGGATATTGCGGATCCGGCAAACCCCTATCTCCTGTCCCTCTTGCCCGTTCCGGCCCCTCCGCCCGGAGCCCCGTACCGCAATTTTTGCGAGAAAGGGGGGCGGTTCGGCCCGCATAACCTCAACCACAACTACCACAATCCCTTTGTCCAACAACGGGATGATCTGCTGTATGTCACGTATTTCAATGCCGGTCTCCGGATTTTCGACATGACCGACGCCCGGCTGCCTGTGGAGACCGGTTATTTTATCCCCCCGAACCCGAAACGGCGGTACGGCCCCAAACCCGAGCGGGTCCTGGCGGCTCAGAGTGAAGATGTCCTGGTCGACGCGCGAGGAACCATCTATCTCACCGATAAGAATCAAGGCATCTGGATTCTCCGCTATGTTGAGGAGGGGCAGTCGCCTTGAGCATGAATGAAATACCGCTTCGAGATCCCAGCGCGGCATAGCCGCAACCAAAGAGAGTGCCTAAAATGCCTAAAGTGCCTTAAGTGCCTAAAGTTTACAGAAAATCTTTATAAAATTTAGAGAGTTTGAACGTTAGTCGTACAGCAATCAAGAAAGGAGAATGAGATGTTTGAGTATTTTCGGGAAAACTACACCTGGAACTTAGCTTTTATGTCGGCTCTTTATTCGGGCGGGGCGCTCAGCGAGATGGATGAGGCCTGCCGTCCGCTGAAAGAAGCATCGGTACGCAACGATGTTTTTGCGCAGCAGGCCTGGTATGAAAGCTGGAAGAAACTGGCCGAAAGGGTGGAGAAGCTCGCGCTTACGCATGAGGAGGCCGGGCAGTATTTGAGCGCCGGACGAAAGTATCTTCGGGCCAGCATCTACTATTTTGCGGCCGAGCGTATGCCCAGCCACCGGGACCCGCGGAAGGTGCAGACGTATCGGCAGGCGTTGTCGGCCTTCAAGAAGGCGCTGCAGTTGCGCAAGGAGCCGGTCGAATGGGTGGAGGTGCCTTTTCAGGGAAAATCCCTGCCCGCCCTCTTCTCGAAGGCGCCAATCAAAGGCCCTGCCCCTTGCATGGTGCACTTTGACGGCTTTGATATGATGAAGGAGGTCCTTTACCTCCGAACCGCCGATGAATTCCGCCGGCGGGGAATTTCTCTTTTACTCGTAGATCATCCCGGAGTGGGCGAGGCCTTGCGCCTGCGGGGGTTGCCCAGCGGCCCGGACACGGAAGTCCCTGCGGCTGCTTGTGTAGATTACCTGGAAAAGCGGTCGGATGTGGACGCAAAACGAATCGGAATCGTGGCCAATAGCCTGGGGGGCTATTATGCCCCGCGGGCCGCGGCTTTTGAGAAACGATTCAAGTGTTGCGTGGCCTGGGGAGCGATTTGGGAATTCGGAGAATTGATCTCCAAGCAGGTAATCGGAAGAGGGGGAGAACCGTCCGTTCCGGCTGTGGCGGAACATACCATGTGGGTCTTCGGGAAAAATACCGTGGAGGAAGCGATTGCCGTGGCCAACCAACTGACTCTGGAAGGGGTCGCGGACAAGATCACGTGCCCTTTACTGATTATCCACGGGGAGAATGACCGGCAAGTGCCGCTGTGGCGAGCAGAAAGAACAATCGAGGCGGCGGTAAACAGCCCGGGTCGGAAGCTGAAGGTCTTTACCCTGGCCGAGGGGGGGGCCGAGCATTGCCAGGCAGACAATTATTCCATGGCCGTGGATTATATGGCCGATTGGGTTGCGGGAATTCTGGGGGGCAATCCCAAAGGAATGTAAAAATAAGTCACAAGCTTCTACTGTCGCGTCTCGGAAGTTCGTGTCATAACTGATAGCTGCTCAGAGGGCTCGGGGACCAGGGCGCTGAGCTTGACATCCTGAGGCGCTGCGATCTGCGTAGATGGGGCGGGAAGAAGCCCCCCTGCGGCGGGACTCCTGCGGCGGAAAAAAGGTGTATCTTCTTGATCGCATCCACCCAGCCGAGGCTGTCGGCGCTCATCGCCCTGGCCCCCGAGCCACGTCACGGTGGCCGCCCTCGTGTAAAGGCATTATAAATGAACCAAAGGAATATTTATGTGAGTTATTTCTGAGACGTGACACTACCCCACGCGTTAGCACAATGGCCAAGGGAATACTGGAAATATTCCTACTACAAATTAAGGAGAAAGGCAGGGTGACAGATGGCCAAGAAACCGAGGATCAAGAGAATTGACCGTATTGGATCGACCGCTGAAATTCCCTATACCCGCACTCTGGTGGACATCAAGTCTCAGAGGTGGATTGCGGATCGTTTTTTCCGCCTGATGGGCCGGAGCTGTTTTTTCTGGGACAACCCGGAAGAAGCTGTGGGGGCGGGAATCGTCCGGGGTTCAAACTATTTTGATTTGAAGGACACGGCGGCCCGGATCAAGTGTCTGGATGAATATCCCAAGGAAAACATCCGGACGGCCAGCCGGTTGGAGAAATTGGGTCGCAGAGAGGAGGAGGCGGGGCACTCCGAGACGGCTTGTGATTACTACTTTCGGGCCTGCCATTTTTACGTGATGGCGGCCTGGGGTATTTTCGACTCCAAAAACGAGGAATTGATCTGGCTCACGGAGAAGATCCACTTTGTGTTCGACAAGGTCATCCGGTACAACCGATTTCCGGTGGAGCGGGTGGAGATTCCTTTTGCAGGCAAGTCCATACCGGGTATCCTTACGCTCACCCCCGGGAAGAAAAAAGCTCCCACCATATTATTAATTCCGGGGATGGACCTGCACAAAGAAAACGTGATGAACCATCTGATGAATCCTTACGTTTCCAGGGGGATGAACACCCTGGCGATCGACGGCCCGGGACAAGGAGAAAGTTTGTTGCGGGAGATTTGGGTGGATGAAGAGAATTACGGTCGCGCGGGGAAGGCGGCGATCGATTTCCTCGTGAAGCGTCCCGAAGTGGATGCGGATAAGATTGGCTTGCATGGGACAAGCATGGGAACCTACTGGGGACCGTTGATTGCCATTCAGGATCCTCGAGTCAAAGCCCTCTCCACCTACGCCAGCTGCCATTACAACAAGGACCATATTTTCAACGAGACCTCCCCTAACTTCAGGTTGCGCTTCCTGTGGATGGCCGGAAACCTGAGCGACGAGGAATTCGACCGGATGGCCGCCAAGATGACCCTGCAGGGGCGGGAGTCGCAGATCAAGTGCCCCCACATTATTTTTCACGGGGAATTTGACCATCTCACCGATACGGAAGAGGTCTACCAGTATTTCAACAACCTGGCTTCAGAGATTAAAGAGTTCAGAATCTATGAGAATGAATATCATGGGGTTTCCCGGTTTGTGGACGAGGTGGGTACAATGTCCGCCGATTGGTTACGGGACCGGCTGAATGGGGTTCCTTCCAAACAGAAACGAAGAATCGTTATGGTAGACTGGAACAGAGTGGAGCACCCCGTGGATGAGGAAAAGATCCCCCGGGGGTTTTCCTATTTTCTTGCGGAAAAATAGGAGAACATAAGAAACCACAGAGAACGCAGAGAGCGCAGAGAAATGCTCTGTACTGCTGACGTTCAAACTCCTTAAATTTTGTAAGATTTTCTGTAAACTTTAGGCACTTAAGGCACTCTAGGCATTTTAGGCACTTTCTTTGGTGGCGGCTCTGCCGCTCTGTGTCCTCTGTGGTTGGATTTTAACAATGCCTAAAAAAGAATTGGGAGGAAGAATGGAGGTGAAAATTCTAGATCGGGCCCGGTTTATCGATGGCGTGAAAGAGCTTCTCGAGATCAACCCGAAGACAACCGCGCTGGTCGCCATCGACATGCACCAGGGCCATCTGGACCCGGAAGTGGCCTCCATGCTGGTTCCGGAGGAGGAACGAAAAAGGGTCTTGACCCAGGCTCCGAGACTGATCGAGATCTCCCGGAAATACCAGATCCCGACCATTCACGTGATCTTTCAGCTGCGACCGATTGAGAACGACAGGGGGTTCAATCCCTTTGGCAAACCTGCCCGCTTGGTCAATGAGAAACTGAAACCGGAAGAGAGGAGCTGGGTGGGCAAACCCAGGGTGAAGGGTAGCTGGTGGCTGCCCAAGATCATGCCGGAGGTCGCCCCGGGACCTGACGATTATGTTATCAATAACAAAAAAACCTACAGCATTTACCTGGGGACGGACCTGGAACATCTCCTGCGGACGCTGGGAGTGGAAACCGTGGTGATCTTCGGCATCAATACCAACACCTGTGATCTCTGTGCCTGCTTCGAAACCGTAAACCGGGGTTTTAAGCTGGTCGTCATTTCGGACTGCGTGGCCAGCTCCTACGGGTACGATCTGCACGTTTTTGCGCTGCAGAACATATCCCGGTGTTTGGGCTGGGTGCTGACGATCCCGGAATTTGAGGAAAAACTTGCAAAGGAAAGGAGGTAGGACTGTGAAGGATCGGAAGAATGAAGTCGCGCGGCTGAGCCGCAGGGAATTCCTTTACGTAACTGGCGCGTCCATGGCCGGAGTAGCCCTGGCCGGTATCCCCGAAATGGCCGTGGCTGCCGAAAAGAAGCCCAAATACGGGGGCCGGGTGCGCATCGGGGAACGCTATGGCTCAACGGGACTGGATGCCCACAGGAATCAGTATTTCATGGACTACCAGAATTATGTTCTGATGTACAATGCCCTTGCCATCATGGGACCGCTCCCGCAGGTGAGAATTTATCCCGATCTGGCCAAGTCATGGGAGATCTCCCCCGATGGGAGAGAATACACCTTTCCCTTGAGAGAAGGAGTAAAATTTCATCATGGGAAGGAGCTGGACAGCGGGGATGTAAAATATTCGATCGAACGGGTGATGAATCCGGCCACCCGATCCCCCCGGGCTTTTGCCTACCGCTGGATCGATTCCGTCCATATCATCGACAAGTATCATCTCAAAATCCGGCTCAAAGAGCCGTTCGGCCCCTTCTTAACCACCCTGACGATCCAGAATTGTCCGATCATTCCGGCAGGCTGGGAGCCGACGGGGGTAAAGCCGGCGCCGGGCACAGGACCTTTCGTTTTCAAATCCTTTGTTCCCAATGAAACGACGGAATTCACGCGGTTTGACCAGTACTGGGAAGTGGATGAGAAGACGGGCAACCGTCTTCCCTATGTGGACAGCATCCACGTAAAAAAAATCGTGGAGGAGAGCATCCGCTGGACGGCGCTGCGGGCTGGAGATCTGGATTACATCAACTGCCCGCCCCAGAATATTGCCCTGCAGGAGCTGAAGAAGCCGACCCCGGAGGTCGTGACGGTAATGCCTCAGCCGGTAGGCTGCGTATGGGTCATATTCAATGTCAGCAAGCCGCCCTTTGATAATATAAAAGTGCGGCAGGCCGTGGCCTACGCCGTTGACAAGAAGGAGATCATCCAGGCCGCTTACTGGGGGTTGGGCGAATACACCAACAACCAGCCTTTCCTGAATCGCTCGCGAATGTACATTCCCGTGAAAGACCGGGAATATGACCCCGCCAAAGCCAAACAGCTCCTGGCCGAAGCCGGATATCCGAACGGCTTTAAGACCGAGTTTCTTCAATTTTCCAACACGACCTATCTGGATGCCTGTCAGGTCGTCGTGGGGCAGTTGAAAAAAATCGGAATCGAGGGGACGATGAAGGTCATCGACAGAGCCCCGTACCATGCAAACCTGACGAAGGGAGAATTTACCATCACCGTGCGTGGGGACAGCGAAAGGCTTGACCCGGATGATGCCTATTACTTGTACTTTCATTCCGGGGAGATCAATAAGAATAACTGGTCCAGATACAGCAACAAGGAAATGGATGCCTTGCTGGAGAAAGGGCGGACAGCCTGGAAATGGGAGGATCGAGCGCCCATTTATCAAAAAGTGGTCGAGATCATAAAGGAGGACCTGCCCATTCTGTATCTGGCCAAATCCGTGATTCCCGTTGCCTACCGGGACTACGTCAAGGATTTTGAGGCCGGGGCCGGGACGTGGTTTGGGTATTACGGCGGTGGGATGAGAAGAGTCTGGCTCGATAAATAGAGGTCGCTTTCCGCCAAATGGTCAACCCGCTTCATGAAAGGGTGGTGAGCTTTTGACAATACCTTCTTTATTCCGGAGGGGAACGAGATGAAAGATGAGAAAGAGACTTTCGGGGAGTTCACTCGCAGGGGGTTCCTCCATCTGGGCGCGGCCGGTATGGCCGGATTGGCCTTGGGCGGTTTTCCCGGCTTGGCCCGGGGAGAAGAAAAGAAGCCCAAATACGGAGGAAGGTTGCGCGTAGGAGAGCGCTACCAGTCAACGGGACTGGATGCCCACAAGAATCAGTATTTCCAGGATTTCCAGAATTACGTACTCATGTACAACGCCCTGACCATCATGGGGCCTTTGCCCCAGGTGCGGATTTACCCGGATGTGGCCAAATCGTGGGAAATCTCTAATGATGGGAAAGAATATGTTTTTCTCCTGAGGGAAGGCGTAAAGTTTCACCACGGGAAGGAATTGGACAGCGGCGATGTAAAGTATTCCATCGAGCGGGTGATGAACCCGGCTACCCGGTCGCCCCGGGCCTTTGCCTACCGCTGGATCGATACCGTCCAGGTTATCGATAAGTATCATCTGAAAGTCAAGTTGAAAGAACCGTTCGCCCCCTTTTTGACAACCCTGACCATCCAGAACTGTCCCATCATTCCAGCGGGGGTAGAGCCGACCGCCACAAAGCCGGCACCCGGTACCGGCCCGTTTGTCCTGAAGTCCTTCGTCGTAAACGAGACGACGGAATTAGCGCGATTTGATCAATACTGGGAGGTCGATGGGAAAACGGGGAATCGCCTGCCTTATTTAGACAGTATCTACGTTAAAAAGATCGTGGACCCGATCGTGCGCTGGACGGCCATCCGGGCAGGAGACCTGGATTACATAAACCTTCCCCCGTTGAATATCGTTCTGGCTGAAATGAAGAAACCGACCCCGGGGGTTCGGGTGATTCTTCCCCAGCCGGTAGGGTGCGTCTGGGTCTACTTCAATACCAGTAGACCTCCCTTCGATCGGGTGAAGGTGCGGCAGGCGGTTGCCCATGCGATCGACAAGAAAGAACTCATCCAGGCCGCTTTCTGGGGGCTAGGGGAGCCGGTCAACAACCAACCCTTCCTGAACCGCTCCCGGCTGTATATTCCGGTCAAAGAGGCGGAGGTGGATCTGGTCAAGGCCAAACAGCTTCTGGCTGAAGCGGGATACCCGAACGGGTTTAAGACGGAATTTTTGCAATTTTCCGGCGGGACCGAATTGCCCGCATGCGAAGCCATGCTGGGACAATTGAGCAAGATTGGCATCGAAGGGACGATCAAGGTCGTGGACCGGGCGCCCTGGTTTGATAGCATGCGCAAGGGGGATTTTTATCTTGCGGCAAGATCGGAAAGCGAGAGGCTGGACCCGGATGACGCCTTTTATCAGTACCTTCATTCCGGAGAGATTGACAAGAATAACTGGTCCAGATATTCTAATAAGGAACTGGACGAATTGCTGGAAAAGGGCCGGACGACCTGGAAGTGGGAAGACCGGGTGCCGATCTACCGAAAAGTCGTTGAGACCATCAAGGAGGACCTGCCCATTCTGTACCTTACCAAATCCGTGATCCCCGTGGCGTACCGGGATTTTGTCAAAGGACATGAGGTAGGAGCCAGCACCTGGTTTGGTTATTACGGCGGTGGGTTTTCGAGAGTTTGGCTGGAGAGATAAAACCGGTTTCTTTATCCCCAAAGACCCTCAAGTTCCCAATGCCCCAGATTTTGGAGTTCCGGAGTTCGCAAGATTCTTAAATGACTCCGTAACAAATGGTCGGCTAGGCCCATCCAGACCCTCTGATCAATTGAGATGGGAAAATTTATGCTTCGAAGGCGGCAGAGCCGTTTTGAAGAATTTTCCAAGAAAGGGAGAGAATGATGAAAAGAGAGAAAAAAATTTCCAAGGGTCTCACGCGGAGGGAATTCTTCTACCTGACTGGAGCGGGCGCAGCCGGGATGGTTTTGGCCGGCATTCCGAACCTGGGTCAGGGGGCGGAAAAAAAGGCGAAATACGGGGGGAGGTTACGCGTGGCCGAGCGCTACGGCTCCACCGGACTGGACGCTCATCGCAACCAATATTTCATGGATTTCCAGAATTATGTCCTCATGTACAACGCTCTGACGGAAATGGGTGAGTTGCCGCAGGTGAGGATGTATCCCAGCCTGGCCAAATCTTGGGACATATCTCCGGATGGGCGAGAGTACATCTTCCCCTTGCAGGAAGGGGTGAAATTCCATCACGGGAAGGAGCTGGACAGCGGGGATGTAAAATACTCGATCGAGCGGGTAATGAATCCGGCCACCCGGTCGCCCCGGTCTTTCGCCTACCGCTGGATCGATTCCGTGCAGATCATCGACAAATATCATCTGAAAATCCGGTTGAAAGAATCTTTCGGCCCCTTTTTGAGCACCTTAACCATCCAGAATTGTCCGATTATCCCGGCCGGCTGGGAGCCGACGGGGGTAAAGCCGGCGCCGGGCACGGGGCCTTTCATCTTCAAGTCCTTCGTTCCCAACGAGACGACGGAATTGACCCGCTTCGACAAATACTGGCAGGTGGATGAAAAAACCGGGGACCGCCTTCCCTATTTAGACAGTATTTACATCAAAAAGATCGTCGATGAAACGGTACGGTGGACCGCGCTGCGGGCGGGGGACCTCGATTACATAAACTGCCCGCCCCGGAACATCGTCCTGGATGAATTGAAGAAACCGACACCGGGTATGATTACAGTCATGCCCCAACCGGTCGCTTATGTGGCTATTATTTTCAATGTGAGCAAGCCCCCCTTTGATAACAAGAAAGTGCGGCAGGCGGTGGCCTTCGGGATGAATAAGAAAGAATTCATCCAGGCGGCATACTGGGGTCTGGGGGAAGCCGTCAACAATCAAGCCTTTTCCAACCGCTCCCGGATGTATGTTCCGATAAAAGACAGGGAATATGACGTGGCGAAGGCGAAACAGCTTCTGGCGGAAGCCGGCTATCCCAACGGGTTAAAGTTGGAATTGCTGACCTACTCCGATACGACCTATGTCGATGGGTGCCACGCGGCCGTGGGGCAACTGAAAAATATCGGAATCGAGGCCACGATCAAGGTGATCGATCGGGCGCCTTTCTTCGAGTACCTGCGCAAAGGGGAATACTCCGTCGCGTTGAGGGGAGACAGCGAACGGCTCGACCCGGATGACGCCTATTATCTGTGGCTTCATTCCGGGGAAATTGATAAGAATAACTGGGCCCGGTACAAGAACAAGGAGCTCG
>Ga0315282_10018033_pt1 | contig 10137 bp, 10 predicted proteins | sample YL17G07_20_MG_FD_203693 | JGI IMG/M metagenome (GOLD analysis project Ga0315282, IMG submission 203693) | Sediment microbial communities from Yellowstone Lake, YNP, Wyoming, USA - YL17G07_20 | ecosystem: Environmental > Aquatic > Freshwater > Lake > Sediment | place: USA: Wyoming | collected... | reverse complement strand
TCGCGCTGATGAACGGCATTGGCATACTCCTTACACTTCGAGCACCTGACGGAACACTTCGAGCGCCTGACGGAGTTCACCGCAGAGGCGCAGCTGGCGCCGAGGACGCCGAGTTGCTCGCAGAGCACCCTCCAGATCGGCCTCTGCGGGCTCCGCGCTCTCCGCGTCTCTGCGGTGCAACGGTTCTACTCTGCCCAGCCCTCGTGGCCGCGTCGGCCGACGAGCCCGAGGCTGTGTCGGAGGTAGCGCAGAAGGGCTATCGAGGCTTCCCGGGTGGCGTAGGCGCTGTAGTCGAAGTCGTCGACGATCCAGCCGTCGTACCCGGCGTCGCGCAGGATGCCGGTGATCCTCGGGAAGTCGATCAGGCCCCGGCCCAGCTCGACCATCCGCCACTTCGAGTCGACGTGGTAGGCGCCAGTGTCCGACCAGGTCCTCGGCCCACCGTGGCTGGCGGTGACCTCCCAGTTGTGGTTGTGGTCGACGTCCTTGAGGTGGACGTAGCCGATACGCTTGCCGTACTTGCGGATCGTCGCCGGGACGTCGAAATCGCCCATGCTCAACTGGGCCGTGTCCGGGCAGAACTTGACCAGGTCCGGGTGGGTCAGGGCCATCAACCGGTCGAAGGGGGCGGCCCACTCGAACATTGTGCCCCAGTGCTGGTGCCAGCAGCACTGCAGGCCGGCCTCCTTCGCCCAGGCGCCGATCTGGTTGGCGAAGTCGGCGACTCGCCTATAGTCGTCCTCACCCCGGCCCTCCTTGGGCCGGCCGCCGTCGATGAGCAGGATCTTGCCGCCGGCGCCCGCCGTGACGTCGATGACGCGCCGGGTGAGCGTGGCTTCCTGCTCGCGCCGCTCCAGCTCGTAGGTGTGGCCGACGTAGCACGAGGCCAGCTCGAGGTCGTGCATCGCCAGGAGCGCCCGAAGCTCGCCTGGGCGCTGGCCGTAGTGGTCGGCGGCCCAGTTGCCGATGATCTCGAGTCCGTCCCAGCCGGTCAGCGCGATCTCGTCGAGTGCCCGGTGGAAGCTCTGCGGGTATCCGTCGTTGATCCAGGGCGCCAGGTGGTAGCCGAGTTTCACAGTATTCCTCCTGATGGGGTGAGGGCTTGTTGCTGCCCTACCGTGCCCCTGCCTCGGCCAGCAGCCTCGCGGCCGTGCCGCCGAGGATGAGCGAGCACTCTTCCTCGGTCAGGTCGCAATGGGTCTTGGCGAAGCTGGGCGTGTTTCAGAAACCGGTTGACACTCCTGGGGGCCACTGAGAGCATCTGCCGCCCACAACAGGGACGAACGACCACTGCTTTGGGCCGAATACCGCGGCGTCAGGGCTGATTTGGCCGTCCTCACAGCCATTGTGGCTGTCTGACGTACGTATCATACAACGGTTTGCCCGCTCTGCCTATCCATCAACCGGTTATCGTCAAGTGTTGAATGCAGGCTGAGGAGCTGTCCGTAGGTGTCGTGCATCAGCGTGAAATCGAGTCAGTTGCCCGGCGTCGGCGCAAGGGCATCTCGACGCCTCCGCGCGTCGCCGCGAACCGGACAGGCCCCGAACCGGCCAGGGGACAGCACTTGCGTTCCGGCCGCAGCCCGGGTTATGCTCGTCGGCGTGGCCTTTCACTAACCAGGACAGGATTCACAGGATGCACAGGATAAGCGGGATAGACAGGATGATCGCCATGATGTGGGCCGATACCTTGCCTTGGGCGGCGAGAACGGCCGGGGGATTAGGTCCGTATTCCCACCAGGAGGGGTTGAGCCTTGTCCGAGCTGACCATCGTCAACGCGCGTCTGATCACGCCCTTTGAGGCCGTCGAAGGTGGGGCCGTCCGAGTCGCCGACGGCTGGATCGTGGCCGTCGGCCCGACGGACGACGTCTTGCCGGCCGGCCGCGCCCCTTCCGGACAGGTGATCGACGCCGCCGGCCGACTCGTCGCGCCCGGCTTCGTCGACCTCCAGGTGAACGGGGCCGGCGGCCACGACTGCATGAGCGGTCGGACCGAGGAGGTCGAGGCGCTGGCCGGGCTCCTGCCCCGGTTCGGCTGCACCGGCTTCCTGCCCACGACCGTCACCGCCTCGCGGGAGCGGCTGCTGGCCGCGCTCCGGGCAATCGCGGCGGCCCGCCGGGCGGCGCCTCCGGGCGCCCGAATCCTCGGCGCCCACGTCGAGGGGCCGTACATCTCCAGCTCTCCCGAGGGCCGCGGCGCCCACGACGTGGCCCAGATCCGGCCCTTCGACCCGGCGGAATGGTCCGAGCTGCAGGCGGCGGCCGACGGGCAGGTCCGCATCCTCACCCTCGCGCCGGAGGTGCAGGGCAACCTCCGGCACGTCGGGCTCGTCCGGCGGAGCGGGGTCGTCGTCTCGGTCGGCCACACCGGCGCCACGTACGCCGAGGTCGCCGCCGCCGCCCGGGCCGGCGCCAGCATGGCGACGCACACCTACAACGGCATGAAGGGGCTGCACCATCGGGAGCCGGGTGCGCTGGGCGCCGTCCTCGACCTCGACCAGCTAACGGCCGGGCTCATCGCCGACGGCTACCACGTCCATCCGGCGGCGATGCGGACGCTCCTGCGCGCCAAGGGGCTGGACCGGGTCGTCGCCGTGACCGACGCGGCGTGGGTAGCCGGCCTGCCGCCCGGAGAGTACGTCTGGGCGGGCGGACCGGTGACCTTCGACGGGAAGGCGCCGCGAACGCCCGACGGCCGATTGGCCGGGAGCGCGCTGACGATGGTGCAGGCGATCCGGAACCTGGTCGGCCTGGTGGGCCTCGCGCTTCCGGAGGCGATTCGGCTGGCGACGGCCAACCCCGCCCGGGCCATCGGCCTCGACGGCGAGATCGGCAGCCTCCAGGTTGGCCGGCGGGGCGACCTGGTCGTCCTCGACGAGGCCGGGGGGCAGCTCGACGTCTGGATGACCGTCGTCGGCGGGGAGGTGAATCACCAGGCTGGCGTGGGTGACGTGGTATAATGTGTCCGACACGCAGTCCGATGCTAAGCGATCAGCCAGAGCGGGGATGCGAGGGTGCCCGTAGGGCACTCTTGGCTCCGAGCGGAGTGGCTGGTGGGAGGAGCTTATGGCGCAGCGCGCGGCGGAGCGACGGCGAGTGAAGGTGAGCGTCACGGTGGAACCGGACCTGCTCCGGGCCGTCGACGCCTTCGTGAAGGCGCATGAGGGGTCCGACCGAAGCAAGGTGTTCGACGAGGCCCTGTACCTATGGTATGCCCGGCAACAGCAAGAGGCCATGGAGGCGCAGTTCGCCGCCGTGCCATCGACGGAAGAGCGCGAGGAGCGAGCGGCGTGGCGGCGCATCCAGGCCGCCGCGGCCGAGCGCATCTTCCGTCGGAAGGGCGGGTAGGCGATGCCAGTGCGCTGGCCGCGCCGTGGTGAGATCTGGTTCGTCTACACGCCGGGTCAGCCGGAAGACCCCCACCAGCCGCGGCCAGGTCTCGTGGTCTCGGATAACCTTCGGAACCGCCTGACCGACGACCTGATCGTCGTCCCTATCTTCACCGAAGGCCGCCTCGGGCCGACTCGCCTGCCACTGCCCGCCGGGACCGGCGGTATTCCCCACGACAGCGTGCTCTTCTGCGAAGAACTGACTACCATCCACCGCGACTTTCTGGCCGATGGGCCGCTCGCAGCGCCCGTCCCCGCGCACGTCCTGCGCCGGGTGATCCTGGCTGTCCGTCGGGCGTTTGGCGAGATCGTCCCGGAGACCGAGGAATGACTGTCGGGTGACCGTCGAAGCCGTTGACTTCGCCGTCCTGTGCGCCCGGGTCCAGGCCGGACGGCTCCGCCCGGGGATGGAGGGCCGACGCCGGGTCCTCGGACCCCTGGGCGGGCCGGTCGGCGCTCAGGTAGCCAGGTCGATCTGCTGAGCCGTGCCCGCGGAGCCGTCTTCGCGGAGGTACACGCTCGTGCTCCGGACCTGCCCCTTTGCGTCGTTCCGCTGGTCCTTCACGTCGAACTGGGTCTCGGCGGCTCCCAGGTAGATGGCGCCGACGCCCCCCTCCTTGAGGGGCGTGAGCGAGTCGCTCCCCGAGCCGTCCTTCGACCACGCCAGAAGCTGGGCGTAGACCGGGTCGTTCTCGTCGATCCAGCCGTTGCGGTCCTGGTCGTAGGATGCCAGCTCGGCGAAGCCGTTGCCGGTGCTCGGGCCGAACAGCTCGCCGCCGCCGCCGATCTGGCCGTCGCCGTTCCTGTCGAGGGCCAGGAAAGCTGACCCGGGGCCGACGAAGGGGACCCGCTCGGCGGAGCCGTCTGCGTCGAGGTCGAAGGCCAACCTGGCGTCCGAGAGCTGCGCCGCGGTCGCGTCGAAGTTGATCACCAGGGGGTCCTTCTTCTGGCGGGCGGCGTCGCCGACGCCGGAGACGGCCACCGTGTCGCGCGGGCTTCCCTGCCCCGGCAGACGAGGTGCGCCCTGCCCCTCGAAGTCGGGTCGGCGCGCGCCGACCCACACGCGCAAGGACTCTCTCCGGACGCGCTGCTCGGAGGCGGTGCGCTGGCTGGTCAGGTGCAGGCTCGAGTTCTCGATCGGCACGGCCTTCCTCCACGGTCGGCGGGCGGTTGCGCCCTGGCAGGCGGGAGCGTTCGCCCTGCTCGTATGCCTATTACCTGTACGTATTAATCGGCACGGGCAGGGGGAGCTTTACCCGGGGCCGGTGGGGAAGCTGCTCCCAGGGTCTGTGCGTGCTGGGCAGCGACCCTCACCCGGCGCGAGGCGGCCTGCTCCCTCGCCCCGCTGGGAGAGGATTGGGGTGGGGGCGTCCCGGCGCAACGCATAGGCCCCGCCGGCTCGACCGGCCCGCTTGTCGTGCTCGGTGCCCAGGTGATAAAGTAGTGATTGGTCCTCGCCGTGTGGACGGCTCACGGCCTCTGCCAGGACGTCTACCCGCACAAGCGCATTTTCCGGCACTGGAGGTACGAAGCAATGAGCGAGCGCGATCTGCTGATGATCCCCGGCCCCATCGAGTTCGATCCGGCGGTGCTCCGGGCGATGGCGGCCCCCACCCTCAGCCACGTCAGCCCCGAGTTCGTCGAGATCTTCGGCCAGGTCCTGGACGACCTCCGCAAGGTCTTCCTCTCCGACGACGGCCAGCCCTTCGTCGTCGCCGGCTCCGGCACCTTCGCCCTGGAGCTGGCCATCGCCAACCTGGTCGAGCCGGGCGACGCCGTCCTGGTGGTGAACACCGGCGTGTTCAGCAGCCGGTTCGGCAAGGCGGCCGAGCTCCACGGAGCGGAGGTCACCCAGGTCGGGGCCGAGGTCGGCGACGCGCCCTCGCCGGACGAGGTCGAGGCGGCCCTCCGCCAGCGCGACTACAAGCTCGTGGCGATTACCCAGGTCGATACCTCCACCGGCGTCCTGGTCGACGTGCCGGGCATCGCCCGATTGGCCGCCAGATACGGCGCGTTGAGCGTGGTGGACGGGGTGTGCGCCACGGCCGGAGAGGAGTTTCGGCAGAGCGCCTGGGGCGTGGACGCCTGCGTCACGGCGTCGCAGAAGGCCCTGGGCGTGCCTCCCGGGCTGGCCGTGGCGGTGTTCGGGCCGAAGGCGCTCGCGGCCTTCGAGAAGCGCAGGTCGCCGGTCCGGAGCTACTACGCGGACTTCGGCGAGTGGCTGCCGATCATGCGGGCCTACGAGGAGCGGCGCCCGGCCTACTTCGGCACGCCGCCCGTGAACATGATCTACGGGCTGCGCGAGTCGCTCCGGCAGATACTCGCCGAGGGGATGGAGGGGCGCTTCGCCCGGCACCGGCGCATCGCGGCTGCCTTCCAGGCCGCGATGCGGGCTCTCGGCCTCAGGGCGGTGCCCGTCCGCGAGGAGCTGGTCGCCCACACTTTGAGCGCGGTCTACTACCCCCAGGGCGTGGACGCGACGCTCCCGGCGAAGATCAGGACCCAGGGCGTCGTCGTCGCCACCGGGCTGCACCCGGCGATCCGGTCGGCCTATTTCCGGATCGGCCACATGGGGACGGTCACGCCCGGCGACGTGCTCGTGACCGTCGGCGCGGTCGAGCGGGCGCTGCTGGCCGCCGGCTACCGGTTCGAGCCGGGGGTCGGGTTGGCCGCCGCGCAGAAGGCGCTGAGTTGAGACCTCACCTCACCCCCCAGCCCCCTCTCCGCCTGTGGAGAGGGGGCGATGGGCCAGACTGAGGTCGCCGGCCTGCTTGACCGTGCGCTGGCGGAGACCGACGCCTCGCAGGCGGAGGTCCTGTCCGCCAGCCTCAGCACCCGCGTCGTCAGCCGGGCGATTCGGAAGCTCGGCGCGGCAGACGGTCTCGACCCAGCGGGGTCGCGTCCGTATCCCTACAGCCGCGCCCAGGCCTCCAGCAGCGTGCGCTTGGCCTGGGCGACGACGGCCGCGCTCGTCTCGGCGCCGAACGGCTTCACCTCGAAGGCCACCACGTTCTGCTTGCCCTCGCCGATGTAGCCGACGTTCATCAGCTCCCGCAGGAACTCGACCACCTGGGGCACGTCGTTCTCGCCGCCCGGCGCGCCAAAGCGCGGGTGCAGGTCGCCATAGAGGGAGTGGCTCTTGTCCTTGACGACGCAGTTGCCGATGTGCGCGTGGACCAGGTGCTGGGCCGCGACGCCCAGGCTCTCCTTGGCCGACTCGAACTGGAGGGGCAGGTGGCTCAGGTCGATCATCAGCCCGAAGCTGGGGTGCTTGCGCCGGACGACCTGGGAGACCTCGACGCCCTCGGCCGTCGGGCCGATGAGCGACTTCTTGTCGATGGTCCGGTCGAAGACCTCGAGGACGACGCCCATGGTACCCTTGCTCTCGGCGTAGGCGCAGAGCTGGTCGAGCGAGTCGACCAGGGCCTTGGTGGCGGCGGCGTGCTGCTCCTCGCCCGGGAACGGGCCGCTGAGGACGGCGAACCGCTTGGCGCCCACCTCGTACGCCTCGTCGATGGCGAGCTTGAGCCGGTCGACGGCCGCCTGCCGCTTGGCCGGATCGACGCCGTTGACGTCGAGCTTGTTGCCCAGCTCGACGGGCTGGGCGCCGTAGCCGACGATGAGCCCGGCGGTCTCGAGGTACTTCGCCACGGCCTTCCGGGTCTCGGGATTCGGGATCGCGGTGATCTCGATGGCGCCGAAGAACTCGTCGTCGGCGATGCTCTGGATCGAGCTGAGGGCGGACTCGTCGCTCTTGGCCCAGTCGGGGAAGGCCATGAAGTGCACGATGCCGACCTTCATGTAGCTGTGCAGGCTGCCGTTCATCTGATGGCTCCTCCTGAAACAGAATACTGCCGGTAACGATTCACAGGATGTACAGGATAGGTAGGATAGACAGGATGTAGGATAATGGAGCCTTGCCGAAAGATCTAGCGGTATGTCGCCTGGATGGTCGCTCTACCTACTGGCGCTCGTGCCTGTTTGCTCCCATCCTGGGCATCCGATTGATCCTGTCCATCCTGTGAATCGTTATTGCTACCTGACCAACTGCGGCTCCGGCAGCGGCTCGTACTCGACGACCTTGTCGATGCTCGCGCCCATCGAGCAGTCGGTGTTCTGCTCGACGATGACGTCGATGATGGCGGGCTTGCGCCGGGAGATGGCCAGATCGATGGCCCGCGCGAGCGCCGGCTTGAGCTGCTCCGGCTGCGTGACCCGGTCGCCGTACGCACCGTAGGCGTCGGCCAGCTTGACGAAGTCGACCAGGTTGTCCTCGCCGTACCAGAGGTCGATGGCGTGCCGGACGCCGTAGGCGTACTTCTGGTTCTGGCGGATCAGGCTCATGTTGCCGTTGTTGAGGATGATGACCATAAAGGGCACCTTGTACTGGACCGCCACGGCCAGCTCTTCGATGCAGAACCCGATGCCGAAGTCGCCGGTGACGTTGACCACCAGGTTGCTCGGCCGGGCGAGCTTGATGCCGACGCAGGCCGGGATCTCCCAGCCGAGCGGGCCGGCGCCGCCGGGGAAGATGTAGTGGCCGGGCTTCTCGATCTCCTGGAACTGGCCGGACCAGATCTGGTTGAGTCCGATGCAGGTCACGAAGATCGTGTCGTCGTCGAAGAACTCGTTGACCTCCTTGAAGACCCGCTGCGGCTTGATCGGCACGCTGTCGAAGTCCATCCGACGGGCGAGCTCACGGCGGAGCCGCGGGACCCGCCGCGCTCGCTCGTCGGGCTCGCGGGGCGGCGTCATCCCCCTGGCGATGTCGATCAGCGCCCGAAGGGCCAGCTTCGCGTCCGAGACGATTCCGAGGTCGGCCGGGAAGATCCGGCCGATCTGCGTCGGCTCGACGTCGACGTGGATGAACTTCCGGCCGCGGGTGTAGACGTCCAGCGTGCCGGTGTGCCGGTCGCCGAAGCGGACGCCGACGGCCAGGACGAGGTCGGAGTCGAGGAAGACGGCGTTGCCGGCGCGCGTGCTGGCCTGGATGCCGACCTGCCCGGCGTAGAGGGGATGGCTGGCCGGGAAGCCGCCCTTGGCCATGCTGGTGTTGACGACCGGGATCTGGAGGTACTCGGCCAGCTCCTTGAACTCCTCGCACCCACCGGAACGAATGACGCCCCCGCCGATCAACAGCACTGGCTTCTCGGCGGCCAGGATCATCCCCATCGCCCGACGGATCTTCCGGAGGTCCGGCTCCGGCTTGTGGACCTGGAGCGGCGAGTCGATCGTCGGGTCCCACTCGAGCTCGCCCCGCTGAACGTCGAGGGGGAGGTCCACGAGGACCGGCCCGGGCCGACCTTCCCGGGCGATTCGGAAGGCCTCGCGGAAGACCCAGGGTACCTGCCCGGGCTCGCGGACGTAGTAGGTCTTCTTGCAGACAGGCTTGGCGACCTCGTCGATGTCGACCGCCTGGAAGCCCTCCTTGCCCTTGAACTGGCGGAGGTGCTGGCCGGTGATGGCGACGATGGGGATGGAGTCGGCCTGAGCGGTATAGAGGCCGGTGACGAAGTTGGTGGCGGCCGGGCCCGACGTGCAGGCGCAGACGCCGACCTTGCCGCTGGCCCGGGCGTAGCCGTCGGCGGCGTGGGATGCCCCCTCCTCGTGGCGCGCGATCACGTGCCGGATCTTCGTCGATCTGGAGAGGGCGGCGTAGAAGGCGTTGATGCTCGCGCCGGGGATGCCGAAGATGTACTCGACACCCTCGTCTTCCAGAACCCTTACCGCAGCCTCCGCGGCGGTCATCTTGGCCATGCGCTGTTCTCCTCCAAAAGCATCCAACTTGTCGACTGAGCGAAGTTTAGCAAGAAGGGCGGACGGTGTCAATCGGTCGTCAGCAGGGGATGCTCGTCCACTCCGAGTCGCTCACCGCCGACAACCCGGTCACTGCCCTTGCCCGCCACCTCCATCGCGGAAGCACAGAATACTGCGAAACCACAGGATACTGTCCTGGTTCGAGTGATGTTAGATAACGGCCATGCGGGCGGCATACTCGTTCGGTGAGAGGCCGGCCAGATCGTACCGCTGGTGGGTCGGTCGTCGTAGTAGGCCCGGAACCCCAACAGGAGCAGGCGCAGCTCCTCGGCCGTCTGCCACTCCCTCCCGGCCAACCAGACTTTCGGCGTCTCCACGAAACGCTCGGCGATGCCGTTGCTCTCCGGCCGATGCCGCGGCAACGGCACCCGCACAAAGCCTTGGTCCTTCCGCCAGAGCTCGTCGGCCTGGCGCCGACACATCAGCTCCTGGTGATGCAAGCTCCGCTCGGCCCGCCACTGGGCCTTCTCGACTGCCCGCTTCGCTGCCTCTGCCTCCCGCTTCAGCGCCCGTCTCTCGGCTTTGCGCTCGGCTTGCCGATTGGCCTGCGCAGCGGCCTCGGCGCTGCGCGAAGTCGACGGGCGGCTCGCCTTCGCCGTCACCCGCGATGGCGCGCTGCACCTGTGGAGTCTGGAAGGCGATGGCCTTCAGCGCCAACTCCCGCCTGGCGATCTCCCGGAGCGCCGACTGCACCCTTCGGCTCTGGAACCTCGCCACCGGCCGCTGTCTGCGGGTCTTCCAGGGCCACGCTGCGGCTGTGGGACCTTGCCACCGGCGAGTGCCTGCGGGTCTTCGACGGGCATCACGACATCGTCTGGTCGGTCGTGCTGAGCCCCGACGGTCAGTGGGCGGCATCGGGAAGCCAGGACCGAATCGTGAGACTGTCGGAGGTAGCGACTGGCAACTGTCTCGGCATTCTGCGAGGCCATAC
>Ga0315282_10018032_pt1 | contig 10137 bp, 9 predicted proteins | sample YL17G07_20_MG_FD_203693 | JGI IMG/M metagenome (GOLD analysis project Ga0315282, IMG submission 203693) | Sediment microbial communities from Yellowstone Lake, YNP, Wyoming, USA - YL17G07_20 | ecosystem: Environmental > Aquatic > Freshwater > Lake > Sediment | place: USA: Wyoming | collected... | reverse complement strand
TTCTCTCCATCACGCTTTTCGAAAACAGCCCGATTCTATCGGCTCTGACGACATCTTACGACCAAAAGGAGAATTACCATCCTGCTAACCAATTGGAATTATTCTAAAGTTAACGGGACAGTAGTGAGAGAATATATGTAAAATATATCGATATATAGCTTTAACTTAAGGCAGTCATAACTAGGGTCAAATCTGGTTTTTAATAAAACTTTTTGGCAAAGAAATAAGCACATTTTTTATGAGAAGTGAATGGGGAAAATTTCATTGCCTTTTGTGAACATATAATTTATGGTTTATCCTGATTACTACCCGGAGAATATTTGAAGGAGGTTCATGATGTCAGAACAGCCACGTATTGCCTATGGTGTCCAGGTTATCCACGATTGTATAGTGCGCGATACGGATATATGCCGTACATTTGACACCAAATCAAAGAAACTGTCCCTGTACCGGGAAAAACAGAAACTCCTCGACAGACATCCTGAGATCAAGAAGATGATCGATGCCGGCTTCGTCAGATCACTGGATCCCAAACGGGGTAAGTTCGTAGGGAAGGTTGGTTGGCTCCCCACAGAACTGGTCATAACCGATCAGCGTATCAGGGAAATGTGCAGGAATATGTTTACGTACAACAAGTCGCTGAGCGAGAAGGCGGGCATCAGTTTCGGTCCCTGCCCGGGAGCCGGGAAGATGTCTGCCTGTCCGCCATTTTCACTCACCCCGGTTGAGACGAGGAAAAAACTTGACCAGGCTGACATCTTCATCGCCATACAGTCAGTATATTTTGTGGAGCCGCCCGGCCTGCCGGGCTGGCAGGACATTCTCGTAATGAAGTTTAAAAAGGAGATTGAAAAACAGAAAGGCAAGGGGAGGGTTACTGCTGCCTTTGGTGCCGGTCCCTGCCAGCTCTGCCATCCGAAACCCTGCCTGGGCGGTGGTGAGTGCCGTGCTCCGGAAAAGCGTCTTTTCGCCTTGGAATCTGTCGGTATTCCTGTGGCACAGCTCTGCAGTGATATGGTACTTCTTACCGGCGAGCCGGACTGGAAGATCAAATTCATAAAGTATTACGGCACCCCCAAGCAGACCCACAAGGAATGGAAGATTACCTTCGGGGTTGCAGTAAAATTAGCGTAAGAAGCCGGGCCATCCTGTTTCAGAAATGACGTCCCACAGCATCGGTATCAGTGCTGCATTCATGCTCTATTTTGCAGGAATGGTGGCTATCAGTATCTAACCCTTTTTGGGTGACGATGGCTAAAACGAAACCGTGCTCTTAAAGTTGTTTATATATTCTGCCATTGGTTTTATCCGTTCGGCTATAGCGAGCAGTCTTTTATAGGGGAAGGTATAGGTTAATTCATCTTCACCGAGGCCGGCAAATACCCTCCAGGCCGTATCACTTGCCGAGAATGAGGGATTCCCACTTTTAAAAGGGTACCGTATATTAAAAATACACGATCCCGATCCTCCGAACCCCCGCGTAAAATCTCCATAGTAAGCAACGCAACGGTTTAAGATGTCTGTCTGGTGAGGTGTAACGAAGAGAAAGACCAAATCGGGGTCATCAACCCTAAAAAGAGGTCCCACCACAATTCCTTTTCCCTCGACATTCGGATGTTTAAAGAACTCGTCTATCTTGTTGTAATAGTCCACGAGCGTGGCTGTATCCTTCTGCAGAGGATATACGCTGTTCTGTTCGATCATGAATTCAAGATATTTATCCCGGGGAAGGTTTTCACACGTTCCGGTTCCGGTAAGTGATTCAAAGCATCCAAGGTTCTCTTGCGTTACATAGCGAACAAAACCTTCCTTGAGGATCTCTCCGAGCAGGGCGCACATGCCAGGAATAGCCTGTCCCTCGTACTGAGGTATATCCCGGGGCACTTCCTTCATCGCCTTAACTCCTATGATCTCTTTTCTCACCTTCAGATCATCTTTGAGCGTGTGAATAAGTTCTTCCCTCGTCATGAACGTCCTCCTGATCATCTATGGTTGAATTGTTAAAAAATTGGGGTCGTTACATCCTTCCAAGCAGTCTTTCCGTTAATCCGGACAGCGTCAATGATTATCCCCGAATGAACATCAATGTCAAGATAACCGACTGCAGTTCTTTCGGTATTCAAAGCAAAGAGGTAGCGGTTCGATAAGGCTTTCCCCTGTTTCCTCTCCTCCTGCACCAGTACCACCCTGCGGTATGGGCAGTTGCTACACTCCAGATTGGGGTCGTTAATGCCCAAGGGGCAATGGTGTCTACGGGCCATTGCCATTGTATGACCAGCTGGCATCTGGTGGTCAAAATGCATCGGTGGTTGTCTGAGATGTCGGAACGGATGAAAAACCCAATCGCTTATCATTTGAAGGGTGTGATGACACTTATACAGTTGCCAGCGTTCACCGGTATTTGCAAGCATACCCTGCATCACGTAATCCACGGGCATGAGATACCCTAGGTATGTTTTGTTTTGATCCAGAACGAGCCTATCAGAAGCTGTTTCCTGGTTTCCATTCAGAACACTCACCGCCTCATTCAGAAATCTATTGTCTTCGGGAAGCATAGAAACGACTGCTACATTCCCCTTGATGCTTACCGGTAACTCTGCAATGGTCAACGCACGGAGGCTAAAGCCTGCGACTAAGACAACGACAAGAATTGTCGCAGGGAAGATAACCGGCATATAGGGTTTCAGGTTATATCGTTCCACAACAGAAGTGATTGATCGTTCAACCCATAGAGGAAGAACCATTCCCGTTTGCTCCGTATAACTACGATATGCATTGCCATACTTGATTGTCATGCGGAGTTCTTCGTCTCTCGCAAGAAAGTAGTAAAGGACGATCATCAGCGCAAGTGTTACGAGCACCAGGAACCGGGGCCAAAGAATCGCCATACCAATTCCACAAATAGTAAGTCCCACATACTGCGGATGTCGTATTAATCGATAGAGACCCCTGCTGGCAACACCGCTCTTGAGGATCTTACCCAGGTAAACCTGTAACGCGCAGATAAGGAAAATTACGAGGCCGAACACAAACAACACAGATCCGAGGATTCTGGTCCCCTGCAAAAAAAGACTCGGTGGAAAAATCATGTGTGGAAGATAGAAACCTGTCAGCCACCGAGTGGCAGAAAATCTTGCCAGGAAGTGGAAAAACGGGTTGAAAACCGAATAGAAAAAGAATGCAAAGGGACTGATCATGATCATGATCTCAAGAGCAATGATGAAGTAGACGGCAATCCCTCCGGCGGAAAGAATCTTTTTGATCCAGTGTTTAATATTCTTCATCATTTCCCTCCCTTCTTTAATCATAAGACAAGAATTGAAACTATTGTTCCTATCAGGACTATCCAAAGGATATCTACTCGTAAGATCAATGCAACAAAAGCAGCGACCCCAAGGATAATGCGAGGAAGATCCCATGGGACATTCGAAGCAAAGCGGATCGTGACTGATAGGAGAAGTCCTACAAAGGAACTCAATATGCCGCTCATCACTTCACTAAAATAGCGCGAACCGCGCAATCTGTCAAAATAAGGGACGACAGCTACTAAGATTAAGAACGATGGTAAGAAGACACTTGTTGTAGCAACCAGCCCGCCAAGTGGTCCATGTAACAAATAGCCTATGAACGTGGCAGTAATCACAATCGGCCCTGGCGTAACCTGTCCCAATGCAATTCCATTGAGGAAGGTAGAACTGTCCAGCCAGGAGCGCACCTCAACAATTTCGTGGAACATGAACGGGATAGAGGCAAACCCTCCACCAAAGGCAAATAAGTCGATCCTGATCATAAGGGCAGCAAGCTTAAATAATCGTGGGTTAACGAGGAAGAACAGATAAAAGAGGAACATTGCTCCCGAAACAATTAACAGGAGGTTTCTATTAGAATAAAATTTTTTTGTTATTGGACTCGTTGGCATCTTATGGGATTGTTTGCTCTTGAGGACGAGACCCAAAAGACCCGCCAACAGTATCACTGAAATGGGATTTATGCGCCACCAAAACATAATGGCGGCAATAAGGGAAGTAGTTAAGTTTTTCCAATCCTTCAAATAACTTTTGGCAAATGAGACGGTCGCATTAGCAACAATCGCCACTATTATGGCCTGAAGGCCGTTAAATACGGAAGCCACTATCGGTAAGTTGTGTGTGCGTACATAGAGGGCGGAAAGGGTTATCATGAGACAAAACGCCGGGAGACCAAAGCCTATAAAACTCGCAGCAGCACCCCTTATTTCCCGCAATCTTAAGCCTACATAAGCCGCTGTCTGCATAGCTGTTGCTCCAGGTATCGTTTGACAAATAGCTACACCCTGACGGAAGGAACCGTCATCAAGCCAGTTCTTTTGTTCGACGGCCATTTTGCGAATGTAAGCTACCATAGCCGGACCGCCAAAGGAGGTCAATCCCAATTTCAGAAAAGATGCAAAGAGATGAAGCAGCGACGGGTTGTAGTTAATGAGTTGAAGGTCTGATTCGTTTAGGGTCTTTTTTACTTTCTTTGTCATGCTGGCTCAGGTTTTAGACTCTTTTGGCTTATTGTAATTATTGGTTCTCGTTGAGGCGGCCATCTTTCAAATGGTAAACCTGATCATACCCCTCAATCATTCGCACATCGTGGGTCACCACGATTACAGCCAACTGATTCTCCTTGGCGATTTTCTCAAGGAGGGGATATCTCCCTACCAACTCTGGGAGAAGTAAAATTTATGCCCGAATTCCTTCGGGGGTATTGAGGGCATTCCTACCGGCTTTTTCTTATTTCTTCAACGAGGCGTACGCCCATCCGGTAAGCTTCGATCAATCTTTCTGCAAAGCTTTCCTGGGTAATGTTATCCAGACCGCCGACATACAGTTTATCAACTACATCAATCTCTTCAATGAGGAAGTGGGCTTCCATAGTCTCAAAAGACGGTACGGCCATGACCTCTTTGAATTCATCACCTGCACTTCCCGTGGCAATGAGGGCGGCCTTTTTCTTGAAATGGACTTTTACGCGGGCGTCAGGGATCTTCCCGAAATCACCCTTCTGCTTGAAAAAGAGGGCGACTTTCCTTTCAAGAAAAGTCTTCATCAGAGCCGTGACGTTTACGTCATATACCGGTGAGGTGAGAATGTAGCCGTCTGCCTGAAGATATTCTTCCAGAATACTCGCCATATCATCCTTGAGAAGACATTTGCCAATAGGTAATTCATGATGTTCATAAACACATTTCATGCATCCCCTGCAGTATTGAATATTGCACTTAATGAGATTGTACCTCTTTGTTTCAGCACCTACACTCTTAGCTCCTTTCAGAACGCTGTTCAGGAGCTTGGCATTGAACCCATTCAGGTGCGGACTGCCCATAATACCTATAATCTTCATGTACTCCCTTTTTTTATTTTTTTAAATTATATTAGGTTCTCAGGGAAACGCCAACATGAGCTACGAATTGTGGGGTTTCCATTATTCAAAAAGATATTTAATATCTCTCAGGATTGATTAACTCTTTTTTTCTCACTGTTAGTTATATAGAGATCCTCTCATCCCTATTTATCTCTCCGGTTGCAATCCAGCATCCGGGATCAGTCTGCATAAAGTCACCTGTCTCTTCTAATGCCCTACCTCTGCATCCAGCACATTTGTCCCTATATCTGCAAATCCCGCACTCTCCTTTAAGTTTTTCCCTCGAACGTAGCTCGATGAGTACAGGGTGCTCTTCCCAGATCAAACCGATTTTATTCTCACGTACATTACCCAATTTTATCTGGAGGAGCATGCAGGGGTGGATATCTCCATTTGCCCTGATCACCAGATAGCCCAGGGGCATCCCTGCAGCACAGCCCCTCTGGGAATAAGGTATCCTTTGAAACAATTCAATAGGAAAATGTTTCGGCACAATTTTCATTTCCTCTAACAGCAGAGGGTACATAGGACAGGCAGGAACTCTGATTGGAACCCGATAATCTGTTTGCTTTTTTGCAAGCCATTCCATTATTTCTCTTCTCTCTTTATTATTAAGGGCCTCCCCTGAGCACTCTTTTTTTGCCCTCCCGGACGGGATTAAATCAAAAATTTCAGCAGCTGAACCGCCTAACTCATCATTCAACCGGAGCATTTCAGGAATTTCAGGGAGGTTCTGTCTCCTGACCACCATCCCAAATTGAAAGGGAAGGTTAGCTCTATTACAGGCTGTCGCCGCTTCAAGCACTTTTTTAAAGGAACCTTCTTCCCCTCTGAAACTATCATGAGTTTCAGCTGAGGCACCATCTAAAGAAAGGGCTACAGCCTTGATACCACAATCAACCATCCTTTTTGCAGTGGAGAAATCGATTAAGGTTCCATTACTTCCTATCACCGTTATGATACCTTTCCTTACTGCATGAGAGGCGATAGTAAAAAAGTCCTCACGGAGTAATGGTTCTCCACCATCCAGAATTAGAAGGCCTATCCCTAAATCAGCAAGCTCATCTATGGTCCTAAGGGCTTCTTCAGTGGACAATTCATCCGGCAACGGCTTCTCAGTGGATTCACTGTAACAATGTTTGCATTTCAGATTACACTTACCTGTTATGCTAAAAGAAACGAGAAAGGGGGGACTAATTGGCATATCACTACCTCTTCCCTACTAGGGCTAAACCTAGACTTACAATAAGCTCGTCTCCTCTTAAGTACTCAAAATATGGATTTTCTGCGCTATCCTTTCCTAAATTAGTAAATTGAGCTTCTATAACTTCCTCTTGATACTCATTTCTGCTCTTCCACAATTGTAGAGAATTTACAATAAAGTAAAAAAATTTCTCTTCCCTCCCCATCGTCTATCCTCCTTTTTTACTGTTCTGAACTATCCTCTCTGATACTCGAAAATATTCTGGATATCAGAGATATTTCGTATCTCTATATTAGATAGAGATTTAAAAATGTAAATGAGGTATTCCCCTCATTTTTTAAGCAGACTTTACCTATATTTCGTAAGGAGAAATTGGTGGGAAAGTGGGGTTGGGTTAGGGGGTTACTTCGATCAATCCGAGCCGAAGGGTAAACTTGATAAGATCTATGGATCGATGGATGTTAAGCTTTCTCATCAGATTCGTTCGATGATTTTCAACTGTTTTGAGACTTATGAAATATTTGCTTGCTATCTCTTTATTGCTTTTGCCCTCCACAATTAATTGCAGGATCTCTTTCTCTCTCCGGGTTAGCTTTCCATATCTTTCGAAATCATCCCTGCCCGAACTCATCTGGCTAAATTTTTCCATCACCCGTTTTGATACCTTGGGATCCAAAAATGATTTACCTGCACTCACCATCTTAATAGAATAGATAAGATCGTTACTCGCTGACTCCTTTAACACATATCCAGAAATCCCAATTTTCAGAAGCTCGAATACGAATTGATCATCCGAATACATAGTAAGGATGATTATCTTGACATCAGGGAGAGTCTTTTTGAGCCGGCGGACAACTTCAACTCCATCCATTTTGGGCATGGAAATATCTACCAGAATGATATCGGGATTTAATTGTTGAGCCTGGTGAATAGTCTCAAACCCATCACCAGCCTCGCCTACTACCTGTATATCCTGCTCTCTCTCCAGAAGCAAATGGAGACCCTGGCGAAAGATAACATGGTCATCAGCGATCAAAACCTTTATCTTGTCCACCTGGTCTCCATTAGTACCTATCTCGGGATCTCAATCCGGAGGGTAGTGCCTGAACCAGGTTTTGAGGTAATCTTTACCCTTCCTGCCACAAGGGATACCCTTTCTCTAATGCCCAAAAGTCCTAAGCCTGTTTCATTCCCTTTTGATGATAATACCTTAGCTGCGTCAAATCCTTTGCCATCGTCTCTAATCATGGCAATAATCATATTGGGACTTTTCACCAAATTAAGGCTCACATATTTTGCCTCTGCGTGTTTCCAGACATTCATCAACGATTCCTGGACACTTCGATATAAAACTGTCTCCAGATTATAATCCATCCTCTCTTTAAACCCTGTGTAATTAAAATCTATGGCAACATTAAATCTTCTCTTGCAATCTTCGATGTAGCTCTCGATTGCAGGTATGAGACCTAATGTATCGAGGATAGAAGGATGGAGATGCGATGAGATCCTCCTCATCTCTGAAGTTGTTTTATCCACCAGATTCACCGCATTCTCGAAAATACCTTTAAGCTTGATATTCCCTAGCGGTAACTCCTTCTTAATAATTTCTAAATCTATCTTCAATGTAGACATCAACTGTCCAGCTTCATCGTGGAGTTCACGTAAAATCCATCTCCTCTCATCATCTTGGGTTCTGATCAACTTTTCAGTTAACTGTTTTAGCTTCTTTCTCTCATCTTCGATCTCGATACTTTTAGAGCTGATCTCTTGAAATAATCGGGCATTTTCAATAGCCATACCAATAGTACTTCCAATGGACTTAAGGAGAGGGATGTCGTCCTTACTCAAGAAGTCTTTTCGATGCGCACCAATATTCATTACCCCTACTACTTTATCCTTTGACTTGAGGGGTACGCTCACTAGAGATCTTATCCTCTTAGGAGACTTCTTTTTGAGCAGACCTTTTCTATTCAAGAGACACTCATCAAAGGAGGTGATGTCGCCCTTCTTGATAACCTCCTCAATCATATCCTCACCTATCCATGACTGACTCTCAACGTATCCAAGAGATTTCTTTTTTACGATACCTTTAACAGGTAAGAATTGTACCCCATTCATTCCTTCCTTCAAAAAGATGGCACCTTCCTCTGCATTTAATGTCTCTAACGTCCTCTCCAGGGCGAGGTACAGAACCTCTTCCAAATTAAGTGACTGGCTGATCGCCTGAGTAATAGAGTTGATGGTAACTAATTCCAAGTTTTGCCTCTTTATTTTCTTTTCAATTTCCTTTCTCTTGGTAATATCTCTTATGATAGAGGTAAAGATGTACGGTTTTCCCTTTTCCAAGAAAAAAAATGAAATCTCAATAGGAAACTCAGTACCATCCTTTCTTACCCCAACTGCCTCTATGGTCCTGCCGGACTGCTCAAACTCCTTTATCATCGGGAGATTATGAATTCCCTTTTTATGAATAGGAAAAAGCCTTAGGGGGATTAGGATATCCAACCGTCTCCCCACCACCTCATCTCGGGTATACTGAAAGATCTCCTCACATTTTCTATTAAACTCCAATATGACATTCTGCTGATTGATATTAATAATTCCATCACTAGCCTGCTGAATAAGGTTGAGATACCTCTCCTCAGATCCCTTGTGATCCTCATATGACATCTCTTCCATTCAATCCCTCTCTTGAAATCCTTTTCAGGTGCCTAATGTTCAATAGAGGAGGTAAGGCAATATAACCAACTTCCCCTACCTTCAAAAGAATTCTATCTTATTTTAACCTCTTCATCAATGGAGCAAAACCCTTTTCCCAGGCAACTTCCCTCCACATACTCCACATAAGTTATAGCTATAGCTGCGGCCTACGCTGCAAAGTCTCCTTTAGGCTCAAGGGTGTAACCTCAGGCCTGAACGCCTCATATACCGTTACTACCCTTTTAAGAGCGCTGAACTCATACCCTATGGCAGCAATCTCCTCAGGCATTAGCGGCTTTACACCGCAGGGACGCAGTGGGGTATTGATTTGTACCTCGTCCGGTAAAAGTTCCTCAGCTACCCGGGCCATCTCCGGAGCACACTCCCTATTTTCCTCGATAAACATCATCTGGAGAACTAGCTTCCCCCGATAGCTCATTCTGAACAGTTTAATAGCCTGGAGAATGTCTTCAAGGCCATACCTCATATGGGGTCTGTTGATGCGACGGAACATTTCTTCAGTTGGGGCATCAATTTTAGCCACCACTACCTCTGCTTGGGCAAGCTCCCGGCGTATATCTTCTCTAAGCAGGAGTGACGAGTTAGTCAGGACAGCTATTGGCAAGCGCAGAATTGATCTTGCTATCTGAATGGCTTGACCGAGATTGTTGGCCAGTGTCGGCTCGCCCATCCCGGAGAAAGTTGCGTAATCGGCTGTCACACCTTTTACTTGTTCCAGGGCTGCTGCCACTTCCTTGATGGAGACGAATTCTCTTCGCTCAGACAGCGGGTGAACAGTTCTTCCTAACTGGCAGTAAAGACAGTCGAAAGAGCACGTTTTCTCC
>Ga0315282_10018031_pt1 | contig 10137 bp, 10 predicted proteins | sample YL17G07_20_MG_FD_203693 | JGI IMG/M metagenome (GOLD analysis project Ga0315282, IMG submission 203693) | Sediment microbial communities from Yellowstone Lake, YNP, Wyoming, USA - YL17G07_20 | ecosystem: Environmental > Aquatic > Freshwater > Lake > Sediment | place: USA: Wyoming | collected... | reverse complement strand
GAGGATGGCGGCGCGCCGGAAATCAAGGACCTCACCGAACTGGTCTATGAATCGCTTGCAGGGAGTGAAACGTCATGAAACGTGACATCTCTGAGAATATCGAATATCGAACAAGGAATGTTGAATTTCGAAGGATCTTCTTACTTCTGCGGTTCGATATTCCTTGTTCGATGTTCGACATTCGATATTCAAGGCAAAAGCAGAGGATGCGTTTACGGGCGCAGGCCTTGGACTGTAAAAGCACCAATGTCGAAGCCCTGTAAGGGCGGAACAGACATTTTTCCCCTTGAAGGGTTAAACAATTACCATGCATGCACCTCAGAACGGCGTCGGAGATGTCATGGTCGTTGGCGGCGGGATCAGCGGCATTCAGGCCGCGCTCGACCTCGCGACGTCAGGCTACCGGGTATACCTGGTCGAGAAGGCGCCAACGATCGGCGGGAAGATGGCCCAACTCGACAAGACCTTCCCCACCAACGACTGCTCGATGTGCATCGAGTCGCCCAAGTTCATCGAGTGCGATCGGCACCCGAACATCGAAATTCTGACGTACACAGAGGTCGAGAGCGTCGCAGGCGAGGCGGGGGACTTCGAGGTCACGGTCGTCAAGAAGCCGCGGTACATCAAGGAAGATGTCTGCACGGGCTGCACGGTCTGTATGGAATATTGCCCACAGCGGATCCCGGACCCTTTCAACCAGCGGTTGTCGAACAACAAGGCCATCCACATCTACTTTTCGCAGGCCGTGCCCCTGGTCACATATATCGATGAGAACTGCCTTTTTCTCCAGGACAAGACGTGCTCGATCTGCGTGGGTGTCTGCAAGAATCACGCGATCGACTTTCGACAGAAAGCAGAGAAGCAGGTGATCCGGGCAGGGGCGATCGTGCTGTCTCCGGGCTACGAGGTGTTCCGTCCGGAATTGCGGGGCGATTATGGCTACGGGAAGCTCGAGAACGTGGTAACCAGTCTCGACTTCGAGCGGCTGCTGTGCGCGACGGGACCACACGAAGGAGAGATCCTGCGCCCGTCCGACAAAAAGCATCCCCACAGGATCGCCTGGATTCATTGCGTCGGATCGCGGCAAGTGCTCGAGGGAGGGCACAGCTACTGTTCGGCGGTCTGCTGCTCATACATTCAGAAGCAGGTGATCCTGGCGAAGGATCACGATGCCGGCACGCAGGCGACCATCTTCCACAACGACATCCGGTCGTATGGGAAGGATTTCGAGCGGTTCTACCAGCGGGCGGCCAGCATGCACGGGGTCGAGTTCATCCGGAGCTACGTGGAAATCGGACGTGAGATCCCTGAAACGAAGAACGTGACGATCCGGTACGCCACGGATGCGGAGGGGGTGAAAGAGAAGGAATTCGATCTGGTGGTGCTGGGAGTGGGATTGGGCCCGCCGGACCAAGCGAAGCGGCTGGCGGAGCAGTTCAGCATCGAACTCAATGAACACGGGTTCTGCAAGGCCAACCCGGCCAATCCGATGGAAACCAGCCGCCCAGGGATCTTTGTCAGCGGCGCGTTCCAGGGACCGATGGATATCCCGGAGTCGGTGGTGACCGCCAGTGGAGCCAGCGCGATGACCGGGTCTCTCCTCAGGTCGCGGCGGGGCAGGCTGGCGCGGGAGCGGGTGTATCCGGCGGAACGGGACGTCACGAAGGAAGACGCGCGCGTGGGCGTCTTCGTGTGTCACTGCGGCGCCAACATCGGCCGCGTCGTGGACGTACCCTCGGTGGTGGAGTATTCGAAGAACCTGGACCACGTTGTTCACGCGGAGGACGGGCTTTTCGTTTGTTCTACGGACGCGGCTGAGAAGATCGCGAACACGATACGGGAGAAGGAGCTCAACCGCGTGGTGGTTGCCGCCTGCACGCCGCGGACCCACGAACCGCTGTTTCGCGACACCCTCCGCGAAGGCGGAATCAACCAGTACTTCTTCGACATGGCCAATATCCGGGAGCACTGCTCTTGGGTACATTCCAAGCAAAAGGAGGAGGCCACCCAGAAGGCCAAGGACATCGTGCGGATGTCGGTGGCGCGAACAGTCCATCTGGAGCCGCTTGAGGAATTCGAGCTGCCGGTCAACAAGGCTGCGCTGGTGGTTGGCGGAGGCCCTGCGGGAATGACCAGCGCGCTGAGCCTGGCCAGCCAGGGATTTGAAGTCCACCTGGTGGAGAAGGAGAAGGATCTGGGGGGCATGGCGCGAAGGATTCTGACCACCCTGGAGGGGCTGGACGTCCAGGCCTACGTGAGCGAGCTGATTCGCCGGGTCTACCAGCACCCGCTGATCCACGTGTCTCACGAGGCGACCATCACCGATGTGTCGGGCTACGTGGGCAACTTCGTCACGACGGTGAAGGCGGAGGGTCAGACCAAGGCAATCCCCCACGGGATCGCCATCCTCGCCACGGGGGCAGCGGAGTACAAACCTACCGAGTACCTCTACGGCGAGGATGAGCGAGTGTGGACTCAGCTCGAGTTGGAGGAGCGGATCGCACGCGGGAATGAACGGCTGGCGAATGCCAAGAGCCTGGTGATGATCCAGTGCGTCGGGTGCCGCCAGGAGGGCCGGAACTACTGCTCCCGTGTCTGTTGCAGTCAGGCCCTGAAGAACGCGCTCAACCTGAAGAAGCGGCGCCCTGAGCTGGACATCACCATCCTGTTTCGGGACATGCGCACTTACGGTTTCAAGGAGGACTACTACCGCAAGGCCGCAGACAAGGACGTCAAGTTCGTTCGCTGGGAACCGGATAGTCCACCCGAAGCGCAGGCGGCGACCGACGACGAGGGCAGATCGGTCCTGCGGGTCACCGTGCCCGATCCGATCCTGGGCCAGAGACTCGCCCTGGATGCCGACTTGTTGATCTTGTCGGCCGCGTTGATTCCGTCGGCGGGAAGCCAGGAAGCGGCCCGGCTTTTCAAGGTCGCCAGCAACCCGGATGGATTCTTTCAGGAAGCGCACGTGAAACTGCGCCCGGTCGACTTCGCGGCGGACGGTGTTTTCCAGTGCGGGGCGGCGCATTACCCCAAGCACCTCGCGGAGGCGATCATCCAGGCCTACGGGGCAGCAGGAAGGGCAGTGACGCTGCTCTCGCGCGACACGATCACGGCCTCCGGGTCTGTCTGCCGGGTGAAAGAGGAGGAGTGTGTCTCGTGCGGCGCCTGCATCGCGGTTTGCACCTATGGCGCGATCGAGTTCCGCGAGACGCCGGCCGGCAGGAAGGCAACGGTTAATGCCGTGCTTTGCAAAGGAGACGGCCTGTGCAACGCGGTGTGCCCGACTTCGGCGATTTCGCTGAAGCATTACACCGACCAGGAGCTCCTCAGCCAAATCGACGCGGCTGTGGAGAATCGATAAAGATGAAAAACGCCACGGATTACACGGATCTTCACGGATTTTACTGCCCTTTTTGAATCAGTGTAATCCGTGGCGTTTTTTGGTTTTCCCATGGACCGTGATTTTCAGCCGAGAATGATCGGACTCATCTGCAACTGGTGCTGCTACGCAGGGGCGGACCTCTGCGGCGTCTCGCGTTTCCAGTATCCGCCTCATGTCAGGCTGATCCGTGTGATGTGCTCAGGGAGGGTCGACCTGCTGCACATCCTGCAAGCCTTCTCCAGGGGACAGGACGGCGTGTTTATCGGCGGCTGCCATTTTGGCGACTGCCATTACGTTACCAATGGGAACTTCAACGCGTTCAGCATGGTTCAGGTCGCCAAGAAGATCCTCGCATGCCTGGGGGTCAACCCGGAGAGACTGCGGATCGAATGGGTGTCCGCCGGCGAAGGGGTTCGTTTTGCCAACTTCATGAACGAATTCAGCGCGCAGTTACAGCAAATGGGGCCTCTGGGAAAGGCGGAGGGTATCGAGGAGAGCGAACTGAAGCGCAATTTTGAAGCGGCGCGCCTGCTCGTCCCGTACATCAAGCTGGTGCTGACATGGAAGCTGAACGCGCTGGACCGAACGGAGGAAGCATACCGCAAGTTCTTCACCAGCACAGAGTTCGACAGATTTTTTGAGGAGAGCATCGCGCGCAAGCTGGCGACGAGCCAAATCTTCCTGCTGCTGCGGGAGGGACCGCTTTCTGCAAGCGCCATCTCGGAACTCCTGCGCCTCAATCCGACGGCGGTCTCCGAACATCTGAGCGAAGCTTTGCGGCGGGGACTAGTGTGCTATGACGTGGCCGGAGAACACTACAGGCGCGCCTGAGCGGACAAGAAACACCGTTCCGGCAAAGTCCGAGAGGGACTTCGGAATCGGTGTCGCAATCGGAGCCGCTGTCGCTTTCGTTCCGCGAGTTCACGCGAATTCGAAATCCGGGGAACGATCGAGCACCATTTCGATAGCGATCCCGATTTCGGCTTGACCGGTGTACTTTATCGGAGGCGCGGGAGGAGGAAACAGGAGTGGATAACGCCAGAATCGCCGAGATCATTGAAAAGCATGGCGTCAAACCCGCGTCGCTCATTCAGGTGCTGCTGGAGATCCAGCATGACAACCGCTGGCTCCCCCGGGAGGCATTGCACGAGGTAAGCAGGAGACTGGACGTGCCGTTCAGCCAGGTATTGCAGATAGCTTCCTTCTACAAGGCGTTCAGGCTGGTTCCTCAGGGGCGCCATTGTGTCGAGGTGTGTACGGGCAGCTCCTGCCATGTCCGTGGCGCGACGCGGTTGCTCGGAGAGCTTCAAGACCTGATTCGTAGCGGCGCTGGTGGAACCGATCCGGGCGAGCCCTTCAATCTCGAAACCGGGGCCTGCCACGGATGCTGCAACCTGGCGCCGGATGTGATCGTCGACGGCAAGCATCACGGCCGGATGACCCCGGCGCTGGTGCGAGAGGCCGTGGAGTCCTGCAAGTAGGGGAAGATCGTGCCAAAGATACTCTCAGCGGTCGAATTGGAGGAATGCAGGTCGCAAATCCTGGCCGGCAGAGATCCTGCGAAGCCCGGTATCGCCGTGTGTGCGGGCGTCGGCTGTCTTGCTTCCGCTAACGACGGTCTGGTCAAGGCGTTTGAGGCAGAGATCAAGAGACGGGGTCTGGAGACAGCGGTCGACATCAGGGCAACCGGCTGTCACGGCTTTTGCGAGAAAGGGCCGACCATAGTGATCTACCCTGAGGAAATCTGCTACGTGGAGGTATCGGCGTCGGATGTCCCCGAGATCATCTCCGAGACTCTGCTGGGAAACAAGGTCATCGAGCGCCTCCTGTACACCGATCCCCGTACCGGCGAGAAGGCCACACGCCAATCGCAAATACCCTTTTACAGCAGGCAGAAACGGCTGCTGCTCGGCAACAGTTCCCGGATTGATCCCCGAAGCATCGATGACTACCTGGCCGTTGACGGCTATGCTGCTCTGTCCAAAGCGCTGTTCGAGATGAGCGCGGAGCAGGTTCTGGCAGAGATAAAAAAGGCGAACCTGCGCGGCCGCGGCGGCGGCGGCTTCCCCGCCGGGGCGAAGTGGGAGACCGCCCGCAATGCCCCCGGAGACGAGAAGTACGTGATCGTCAACGCCCATGAAGGCGAGTTGGGGGCGTTCATGGATCGGGCCCTTTTCACGGGAAATCCGCACCTGGTGCTGGAAGGGCTGATCATCGGCGCCTATGCCATCGGGTCGCATCAGGGTTTCATTTACACCCGCCACGACAATCCGCGGCTCAAGGAGAATATTGACCTTGCCCTGGCGCAAGCCGAGGAGTACGGATTCCTGGGCGAGAACATCCTCGGTTCCGGTTTCGACTTCAAGGTCGAGGTGCATTTTGATGTCGGCATATTCGTTTCCGGCGAATCCAGCGCCTTGATGAGGTCGATAGAAGGAAAGATCCCGGAGCCGAGAGCCAAGTACATACGCACTTCGGTGCGCGGCATCTGGGACAAGCCGAGCAACCTGAACAACGTGGAAACGTGGGCCAACGTGCCCCAGATCGTGAGCCGCGGCTCCGAATGGTATTGCGGCATCGGGACCGCGCGCAGCAAGGGAACGAAACTGGTGTCGTTATCGGGCAATGTCGTGAATACGGGGGTCGCGGAAGTCCCGTTTGGGACCACAATCAGGGAGATTGTCTACGACATCGGCGGCGGGATTCCAAACGGGAAAAAGCTCAAGGCGGTCCACTTCGGGGGGGCGATGGGAGGCGCCATTCCCGAGAGTCTCGTCGACACCCCGTTGGACTTCGACGAGCTGGCAAAGCTTGGGGCAGCCATAGGGGCGGGCAGCATGCTGGTGTTGGACGAGGATAACAGGATGTTGGACATCGCCAGGTTCTTCCTCAACTTCCTCTCCGAGGAGTCCTGCGGGAAATGCGCGCCATGTCGCGAAGGCATCCGGCAGTTGCTGAAGGTTGTGACGCGAGTGAGCGAGGGGCGCGGCAGCAAAGGCGATATCGAGCTGATGGAGGAGATAGCCGAGGTTGCCGGAGCGGCATCCTTATGCGCCTTGGGCAAAACCGCTTCCGACCCGCTGCGGAGCACTCTTCGGTACTTCAGAGATGAGTGCGAAGCTCTGATCCGGCAGCCATGACGTTCTGTACACGTTGACGCCATGAAAAGGAGAGCTTCGATGACTGATTATCGGGGTCGGAATCGGGGTCGCAATCGGCATCTATTTCGAAACTAACGGATCGGGATCCTCGATTGCGATAGCGATCCCGACGCCGACCCCGATTTTGTATGGCTGAGGAACCCTGTTTCCGAGCAGATTGTGTAGCGAGGCGGCGGGCAGAAACCTGTGGGAAATGCGAGCCAAGCAGAGGGAGCATGATCGGATGAGCGATGTCGTCCTGCAGATAGACGGAAGATCGGTCAAGGCAGAGAAAGGGATGACGGTGCTGGAGGCGGCGCGGAGCGCAGGCATCTCCATTCCCACGCTCTGCTACCACGAGAAACTGCAGCCTTACGGCGGCTGCCGGCTCTGCACGGTGGAAGCGGAGGCCCGCGGTTCGACGAGACTTGTTGCCGCGTGCCTCTACCCGGTGGAGCAGGATCTGATCGTCAGAACGAGATCAAAGAAGGTAGACAAGATCCGCAAGCTGATTCTGGAGCTTCTGCTGGCGCACGCGCCGCTGTCGGAAGAACTGCTGCGCTTGGCCGGCGAGTACGGTGCAGACAGAGATCGCTTTGAGCAAGAACCGTCATTCTGCATTCTATGCGGCTTGTGCCAAAGATACTGCGCTGAGGTGAAGGGGAAGCATGCCGTCGCGTTCATCAACAACGGAACAAGACGGGAGATATCTTTCATCCCGGAAATCGCGTCGAAGGAGTGCAGCAACTGCAAGGAGTGTTTCGCGCTCTGCGCGACATCCTATCTGCAGGCCGCTTTCGTACTCCTCGAGGGCCTGATGTCCCACCAGTGAGGCCGGCGGGTTCGCATTCGCCGGTGCCCCAATGGGCCCGGGCCGGCATCCGGGACCGGGGGCAAGGTCGAGCGGCAGCACGGAGGTGACGTGCGTCCTCCGTATCCCCATGCGGGCTTGACAGGAGGCCGGGCAACGGGCATCGTCGTCACAATTATGTGACCACGGAGCGGAACATGGAAAAGACCGTTGGTATTCGCCGGCTGCGAGACCGGCTGACGCTGTATCTCGGAAGCGTGCGCCGGGGCGGGCGGGTCGTGATTACGGATCGCGGGCGCCCCATCGCGCTTCTCCTGCCGTACCCGGAAGATGAGGATTCCGCCAGCCGGGATCGCCTGAGGGCTGTCCTGGCGGGCGGACACATCCTGCCGGCCGAAAAGCGTTTTTTGGCCCATCCGCCCCTGATCAAGGGACAGGGCTCGTTGCCTTCCGACCTAATCAGTGAAGGGCGGCGATGATCTACGCAGACTCCAGCGTGATCGTGAAGCGCTATTACGAGGAGAAGGGTTCCGGGATCGTGCGCGACCGCTGGGGTGCCCCCGGACGTGTGTTCACCTCCCGGGTAGCCTATGCGGAAGTCAATGCGGCCTTGGCGCGCAAGCGCCGGGATGGAGGCATATCGGGATCGCAGCTGCGAATCGCGGCATCGGCCTTCGAAACCGAATGGCCGGCTTACGATCACGTCTGGGTGGACGACGCCACCCTTGCAGAGGTTCGCAGGCTCGTGCGCCGTCACGCATTGCGCGGATTTGATGCCATCCACCTCTCCGCAGCCCTCTGGCTGCAGTCCCAGCTCGGAACAAAACTCGAATTCTGGGTCTCGGATGAACGGCTCGAAACTGCTGCCCGGCGCGAACGGTTGGCCATCATCAATCCTGAGATCGGGGAATAGGAATTCTCCCTGAGATCCAAGCCGCTCCCCGATCCGGACACTAAGCTCGTCTGACTGACCTTCCGGTCGACAGATCCATACCGATTTTGCGGGCTCATGTATGCCACACCAGCGGCAGGATCAGGAAGTGCTGGCCTCCGTTAAGGAAAAGATCGGGAACCGGGTGCTTGCGATTCTGCTCAGTTGGCGGCACCCGGGATTTCCCGTGTTTCAAGGGGAACCGGTGGCACCCGAAGACCACGAGGCCCGCCAACGGCCGTTCCGATATATGGCCCACCCTCCCGTAGCCCTGTATCGCTTGTACCACGATCGCCAGAGCCGGCGCCGCAGCCGTCCGTGTGGCGCCCTCCTCCGGTTCCCGGAACGGCGGCCCGTGCCCCGGAAAGCGCACGTGAGCTCGCCCGATCGAGAAGGTGTACGAAGCCGATCCTCTGCTCTGCCGCCGTTGTTCCGGCCCGCTGAAAATTGTCAGCCTCATCGCGACGCTCCCGCCACCATCAAGAAAATCCCGCGCCACCTGAGGCTCTGGGACCGGCCCGAGCGCCCGCCGCCCATTGCAGCCAAATTCCGGCTGTTGTTCAGGGGACGGGCGGGATCATACTATCTGCTGATCTCTGAGCCGACCGATCTCGGCCTCTGAAAAGCCGAGGATTTCGCGCAGGATCTCCACGGTATGTTCCCCGAGAAGAGGCGGAGGGCGTCGGATACAGGGCGTTGCTTCCGAATACTTCACCGGAATGCCCACGAGTTTGAGCTTTCCAATGGTCGGATGGTCCACCACCTCGACCATGCGGCGATGAAGCACCTGGGGATCGTTAAAGAGGCTTTCCATGCTGTTGATAGGGCCGCAGGGGATTCCTTCGGCAACGAGACGCTCCATCCACTCTTCGCGAGTCTTTTCCTTGAATTCCTCGGCCAGGATCGGCACGAGTTCCTTTCGGTGTTGGACCCGCAGGGCATTCGAGCCATATCGCGGGTTCTCAGCCAGATCGGGGCGATTTAAGACTTTGCAAAGCCGGAGCCACAGCTTGTCGTTGGCGGCGGCGACGGTGATGTAATCGTCTTTGGCTTTGAAAGCCTGATAGGGCACGATGGACTCGTGGGCTGTTCCCCACCGGCGCGCCTCCTGGCCGGCCACAAGGTAATTGCTGGCAATGTTGGCGAGCGCCGCCACCTGTGTTTCGAGCAGCGAAAGATCGATCCTTTGGCCCAGCCCTGTCTTCTCGCGCTGGTAGAGAGCGGCCAGGATCGCGCCTTGCGCCGTGGCCCCCGTAATCACATCTGTAATGGCGACACCTACCTTCACCGGGCCGCCATCCTCCTCGCCCGTGATTCCCATCAGGCCGCCGACGGCGGACACCACCATGTCATACCCTGTCCGGTCCCGGTAGGGCCCGTCGGGCCCATATCCTGTAATGGAGCAATAGATGAGCCTGGGATTGATGCGGCCGAGCTCTTCCCATCCCATGCCGAGCTTTTCGGCGACGCCGGGTGAAAAGTTCTCGACGAGAACGTCCGATCGCCGGGCGAGCTCCTGGCCGATCCTCTTCCCTTCCGGGTGGCTGAGATTCAGCGTGAGGCTGCGCTTGTTCCTGTTGACCGAAAGGTAATAGGCGCTCTCGCCGCCTGCAAAGGGCGGCCCCCACGTGCGCGTGTCGTCACCGACGCCCGGCCGCTCCACCTTGATGACCTCGGCGCCCAGATCTCCCAACATCATCGTGCAGTACGGGCCTGCGAGAATCCTGGAGATGTCCAGCACCACAATGTTATCAAGCGGCATAGTCATAAGCATTCCCCTCGGGCATCCTTGGAGTGCGGCAGCTCGCTGCCCTACTCCAAGGATTCGCTGGTTACTTGCGTTTCGCGGCAATTGCCAATCAGGACGCGC
>Ga0315282_10018030_pt1 | contig 10138 bp, 7 predicted proteins | sample YL17G07_20_MG_FD_203693 | JGI IMG/M metagenome (GOLD analysis project Ga0315282, IMG submission 203693) | Sediment microbial communities from Yellowstone Lake, YNP, Wyoming, USA - YL17G07_20 | ecosystem: Environmental > Aquatic > Freshwater > Lake > Sediment | place: USA: Wyoming | collected... | reverse complement strand
TTATATTGATTCCTGTGAAAAAAGCTTCAATTCTTTCGATTTTTATGTGAAAGAAGGCACCAAAACTCTGGAGGGAGAGAGGACCAAGATCGAATATCATTTGCAAGAGGGATCCCCACAGCCCAGCTTCCTGCAGATCCGCCGGAATTACGGCAATGCGGTAAAGAATATTGGAGGGACGGTCCTTTTCGATGAGGATCGACGGAGTACATTCAAAGTGACCAAAGGAGAAAAGGATATCTGGATCGCACTTGAAGCCTTTAACGAGGGGCGGAATTATGAGTTGATCGTCCTCGAAATGGAACCCATGACTCAGGAAGTGACCGCAGATGCCATGTACAGTGCGCTGAACAAGGACGGATTCATGGCCCTCTATATCAATTTCGACACAGGCAAATCCGATATCAAACCTGAGTCTAAAGGGATCATCGAACAAATCGCGGCGCTTCTCCAAGCTCACCCAGAGCTTAAGGTGAGCATCGAAGGCCACACCGACAACGTGGGAACCCCTCAGAGCAACAAGACCCTCTCCTCGCAAAGGGCCAAATCGGTCATGAACGCGGTCGTCCAAAAGGGGATCGCCGCGACCAGACTAACGGCGGTCGGCTGGGGCCAAGAGAAGCCGATCGCGGATAATCGCTCGGAAGAGGGTAGGGCCAAGAACCGCCGCGTCGAGATCGTCAAGAAGTAAGTAACCAACGAATGCGTCAATTATCAAAGATCAAAGGCAGGATCAGAGATGGCTCTGCCTCTGTTTTCTGGAAGTCTTCCTTATGCTTGCTTTCTTTTCGTAATCGTCAACCTTGTAGGTTATGTTGGACTGAAGAGTAGTAGGTGTAATCCTCGAAACTGCCCATGACGGGAGTCACAATATTTGTCCTCTTTTCACAAGGCTCAATACCAAGCTTGTCTTATAGTGAGAGAGCAAGTTCCCAGTGCGCAGCTTCGCCAGGTTTGGGGAGCCACATATCCCATGGTATACGCATCCAAATGATCGCCAATACGATCCTAACTCGCACTGAACATAAGTTATGTCTAACTTTCACTTTAAACAAGGAAACACCTCTCCGATCAAGCACCGTGGAGAGGTGTTTTAAATCTGCATTAGGTCCTTGGGGTAGCTACCACCTCCTGGAGGGGTAATCTCAGGCTACTCACTCCTGCATGAGCTTGCCTCAGGCCCCTCAGGCCACGGCCTGATTCATCCTTTGCCTGGCCCCAATCCTGCAGCGCATGGTCTGGTAGGACTCAACCGACTCTCTGAACGAGATACCAGATGAGGTATATGACTGCATGAAACAGAAGTGGGGACGATCAGTCCTCGCCAAGTCCCGCCCCACTGAATTTCGCCACCCAAGGACTTGGATGTATACTTGGCAAGGTAGGGAGCAGCTTTCTTATTGGCATCATAGATCCTGCAAAAGCCTGTGTTCCGGTCCAAGGACTCCCAACGACATTCCCATCTCTTCCGAGAAAGAAGACCTATACCTCTTCCAAAGACCAACAGGTGAAGGTGTACAACCTCCCTTATTTGCCACTCAGTTGCACAGATCCATTTAAGCCACCCACCCCCAGATTGTACTAATCCAAGCGCTAAGCGCCCGAGCCAGATATCCCTATCCCTATAAGCCCTTCTCAATGGCTCATAGGTTTTAAAAGTCGATGTTACAAACCATCCAGAGTTATCCTCTCTGGATACAGACCATTCAATCATCCGGGCATAGCTTTCACGCAGACAATCTATAAAGAATCGATGACCGGCCGGCAGCCTAGGTCTCCTAAAAATTGAACTTTTCGAATTCATAATTCCTCAATCTCGTCCTAATCTCGTGCTAACTTTCAAATAAAAAAGCGCAAACAAACGCCCTAACACGTTCATTCGCGCTTTTTAACCTCTTGACTTTCTATGCTTTCTTTAGTTAAATGTGATTTACAGGAAGTGCCGGTGCCAGGCTCATATCCGTAGTGCTTCCCCCTTTCCGCTTTAAATTTCTTGCTTGAATACTGGCACCGTGAACCCAGGAAAACCAGAAATCCACTGTGACAAAATTGTGACGGAAACGAGTCAAATATACTAAAGAAGGCTAAATTACACTTCAATACACGGGATTGAACTACCCCCTTTATTATTGGCAAGTTACGGGAAAACCAGACCAAGATCAGGGACTTATCAAAATCGCCAGTTTTACGTTCAAAATGTAGTCAGCCCTTTCGTCCCTCCACCATTAAAGTCCTTCCCGAGTTGTTCGGGAGACCCAAAGATTTACCCTACACTGAGCAGATACGTCCTTTCGAGTTCCTTTCCGATCGTCTCACGTTCACCTGACATCAGATTCTAATTCCTCACCTTCTCAGACCTCATTTTCGATTTCATCCGCCTGCGCAGGAGACCACGCTTGCGCTCCGGAGGCACTTCGGCGCTCAAGCACGGGCTTGCCCGTGACGCTCCATTTGTCTAAAGCGATACGTTAAATGGAAATAAACTCCTTTAAGGATCGCTTTTAGGTTCTTGTTTGGTCAGGACATGCCCCGCCTGAGGAGTTTAACAATAATTATTGTAATTTTGACAATTTGTCATCTCTATTACGGCAAGTCTTAAGTTCGAAGCTTCTTAATAAAATTTAGTTAATGCTTAAAAGTCAATAAGTTATATGCTGTAATCTTTTATCGGTCCCTTTGGCACATATCTTGGATTTAAATTTACTAAAATCAAAACAACTGGAGGCAATTCAATGTCTTTTCTGGAAAAAGATCTAGTCTTAACCACTGAAGAGGCGATTGAGTATTTAAGAATTTCCAAACCAACATTTCTTAAGTACATTCGCCTCGGAAGGATTAGGGCGACCAAAGCTGGAAAGGGGTGGAGGGTTCTTCAGTCTGAGTTGATTCGATTCTTAAGGGGAGATGTGACGTGATGATAGACCGAATCAGAAGAAGTCTGACATTGAAATGGATGATTTTCTCGATCCTCTTGGCCACGATCCCGCTGACCATTGCGGGTTTTCGTATCATTCAAATCTGTCAGAAAGACTTGAAGAAGTCGGTCATTGGAACTGAGGAGATGAAAGCCAGTATGGTGGTGGAAAGGACAGAAACTTTTTTTGAGACGATCACGAGCCGTCTCCTCACTCTGGTCAATGATGAAGATTTCAAAAGGAACTCCTCCCCTTCCCATATGAAGAACCTTTTAGAAAAAATGCTTTATCAAATTGATTGCGTTTGGGAATTAATCCTCTTAGATGACAGCGGGAAAGAAACGGTCAAGGTTTCCAAATATAGGGTGTTCGGTCCCGGTGATTTTAAAAGTCAATCAGAGAGCCAGATGTTCGGAGTGGCGTCGAAAGGTAAAACTCATTTTGGAGAATTCTATCTCACCAAAGATATCGTACCCACAATTGGAATTGCCGTTCCCATTAAAGAATATAAAGGAGAACCAGTTGGTGTGTTAAGCGCAAAGGTTCATCTTCGATATTTGTGGAATTTAATTCCCCAAACTCAGATCGGCAAAGAGGGGTCTACTTACGTAGTGGATAAAGAGGGGAATCTGATTGCCCATCCTGACACGAGACAGGTCCTGTTGGGATCAAATGTGAGATCTCTTCCTATGGTGAACGAGGTCGTTTCTGGAAAAGAGGGGAATATAGAATTTGATCATCCCGGGGGAGAAAGGGTTTTATGTGTCTATCAGCCCATCAAGAAACTGGGTTGGGGTGTGATTGTTCAGGTTCCAGTAAAAGAAGCTTATAAACCTCTCAGAAGAGTGGCTTACACTGCTTTCTTATGGATTTTGATCGCCCTAACCATTGCCATCATTCTTAGCCTCCTCCTAACGAGGAGATTAACCCATCCCATAAAACGATTATCTGTCCAGATGGCAAAAGTATCCGAGGGGACCCTGAATGTGGATATCGCACCCACCACAAAGGATGAGGTGGGCCTTCTTACAGAATCCTTTAACAAGATGATTCGGGATTTAAAGCAATCTGAAGGAGCATTAAGAGAGGCTGAGGAGAAATATCGAAGGATTTTTGAAAACTCGAAGGATATGCTTTTCATCACCACCTTTGATGGGAAATTCATCGAAGTCAACCAAGCTGGAGTGGAGATACTGGGTTACAACTCCAAAGAAGAATTGATGGAAATGAACGTAAGAGATATTTATCTCGATCCCGATAGTCGGCAGAGATTTCAAAACGAGATTGCCCGAGAGGGGTTTATTAAGGATTTTGAGATTATATTGAAAAAAAAGGATGGTACTCCCATTGATTGCCTCATCACGGCGAACACGAGAAAGAGTGAGGAAGGTCATATCATTGGTTACGAAGGGATTCTCAAAAATATCTCAGTCCGGAAGAGGATGGAAGAAGAATTGGTCCAAAACACAAAGGAACTTAAGTCCCTTTACGATTTGAGTAAATTGATCAACCAATCCTTGGAATTAAATGAGGTCCTTTCCATTGCATTGGATAAGGTAATGGAGTTAACAGGCTTTGAGATGGGTGGGATTTACCTACTTCAGGAGAATAAAGAAGTGTTTGAATTCAAATATCACAAGGGTTTTGGACCTCGTTTCGCCGAGAACGTGAGATTTCTTAAATTTGGTGAAGGCATCTGCGGAAAAGCTGTTAAATTAAAACAGCCATTGGGCCTCTCCATTGATGAATATCCAACTCCACAGCTGGTGCCGTTTCTAAGAGAGGAGGGAATTCAATCATTGATCAGCCTCCCTCTTTTAGCCAAAGAAAAACCGATAGGGGCTATTAACCTGGCAAGCCGTTCCCCACATTTCTTCGGCCCCAAGGAGATCAATTTATTAGGGAGCCTTGGCAACCAGATTGGACTTGCCCTTGAAAATGCCAAGCTCTTCTCTGCTGTGGAAAAAGCAAAATCGGAATGGGAGACCACCTTCGATGCCGTGACAGACCTCATCACCATCAGAGATAAAGATTATCGAATCCTTCGCGCCAATAAAGCGGCCTTCAAACGGTTCGGGTTGAAGCCAGAACGGATGATTGGGAAAAAATGTTTTGAAACTCTCCATCACAGTAATCAACCTTGCGAGGGATGTTATGTTTCTGAGACTCTAAGAACCAAAAAACTTGTATCTGGGGAAAGGGAGAGTGTTTATTTGGACGGTGTATTCCGATACTTTTCCTTTCCGGTTTATGATGAAGCAGGAGAAGTCATTGCTGTGGTCGACCTGGCGAGGGAGATCACGGAAGAGAAACGACTGGAGATGGAGAAAGAGGTTGTCAATAATATCAACAAAATCCTGGCCTCCAGCCTCGATGTAAGGCAGGTGATGAAGGCTGTTCATTCTGAACTGAAAAGGGTGTTGAATTCTGAAAGGATGACCATTGTGCTTTTCGACGAGACAGGAGGGTTTGAATATTTTGCATTGGAAAAAGAGCATGAAGCCGGAGAACTGTTTGCACGAGTCATTTATCCAAGAAAAGGAACGCCGTTTGAAAAGGTTACCGATACGGGTTTGCCTCTCATTATACCCGATGCTGCAAAAAGCAATTCCTGGATCGACCAAAGAGTAGTGAAAGAGAGAATTCTATCCGTCTTAGTCTTTCCTTTGGAATATAAAGGAAGGACCATTGGGGCCATGAACTTCGGCAGTAAGGAATCCAACCACTTTTCAGATCATCATATTCGATTCCTCCATTCCATCGCATCTGGACTAGCCATTTCCGTTCAAAACGCGCTGCTTTTTGAAGAGACGAAAAAGAGGCTGAATGAATTGACCATTCTTTATGAGACGACAAAGATCTCTACTTCCTCTTTAAATCTCGATCAAATCCTAAATGAGATTGTCAGGAGTCTAAATAACTTTTTTAAGTTTGAAGCCTTTGGGATTGCTTTGATTGACGAAAAAACAAGGAGACTGGTCATTCATCCTTCCTTTATAGGCCATCCTGTCAAGGATATCGAGAAACTGGAACTCTGTTTAGGGAAAGGGATTACAGGGTGGGTAGCTGAAAGAGGTGAACCTCTCTTAGTGAACGATGTTCGAAGCGATTCCAGGTACATCGCTTACGATGAGAGTATAAGCTCTGAAATGTGTGTTCCTTTAAATGTGGGGCAAAAAGTGATCGGTGTGATCGACGCCCAGAGCAAAGCATTAAATGCCTTTTCTAAAGATGATCTTTATTTGCTCAACATCGTTGCAGCACAAATGGCCACTATCATTGAAAATGTACGCCTTTATGAGGAGATTAAGGCATCTGAAGAGAAGTACAGGAAAGTGGTTGAGGGGGTCCATGATGGGGTCGCAGTGGTAGGAACGGATTTCAAATTCAAATATGTGAACAATAGGTTGACAGAGACTCTGGGTTATACGAGGGAAGAACTAATAGGGATGGATTTTCGAAATTGCCTGACTGAAGAAGGCAAACAATTTGTAGTTGATCAATATGTTAAGTGGATAAGAAGGGAAGAGGATACACCCTATTTTGAATTTAATTGCGTTCGGAAAGACGGAGAAATCAGGAATATAGAAATGAGGAACAGGAAAATAAGAGATTCGGAAGGAAATTTGAGCTTCGTCGCCCTCGTGAGGGATATCACTGAAAAGAAAAAGATGGAGGAACAGTTACTCCAGGCTGAAAAGCTCCGGGCGGTAGGCGAGATGGCGAGCGGTGTGGCGCACGATTTTAATAACGCATTAGCTGTCATCCTCGGGAACACTCAATTGCTGCTTTATACCGCTAAAGATGAGGAGCTAAAGGAGACTCTCCAGACGATCGAAAAGGTATCCAAGGATGCTGCCCAGACCGTGCGACGTCTTCAGGACTTTACGAGGAAGAGAATCCATCAAGAACTCTTTAAGCTGGATGTCAACTCCATCGTCAAGGATGCGGTGGAGATCACCAAGCCAAGATGGAAGGACGAAGTTCAGGGAAGGGGAATCCATATCGAAATGGTTTCAAATTTTGAGGAAGTCCCTCCTGTGGCAGGGAATGCCTCAGAATTGAGGGAAGTCATTGCCAATATCCTCTTCAACGCTGTTGATGCCATGCCGGGAGGGGGAAAGATTGCCATTCGAACCTTTCAGAGAAAAGAGAAGGTCTACATCCAGATTTCCGACACAGGGATAGGGATGACAGAGGAGGTGAGGAAAAAGGTTTTTGAGCCATTTTTTACGACAAAACCTTTCAGTAATACAGGTTTAGGTTTAAGCATGTCTTACGGAATTATCAAGCGATTCGGGGGAGAGATCGATGTTGAAAGCAGTATTGGGAAGGGAGCAACCTTTACCCTCTCTTTTCCGACCGGGGCCGATGGGCAAGAAGAGGTCATCCTTTCTTCCTTCGCAGTAAAAGAAGAGAGTAGAGCTAAAATCCTGGTGATCGATGATGAAGAGTCTGTCAGAAGTGTGCTTTCACGCATCCTCTCTCAAGTGAACCATCAAGTCACCGTGGCAGAAAATGGCGAGGAGGGTATTCGGCTGTTTGGAGAGAAAGAGTTCGATATCGTCTTAACCGACCTGGGAATGCCCGGTATGTCAGGATGGGAGGTTTGCAGGGCGATCAAAAAGATGAGTCCCAGCACACCGGTGGGGATGATTACTGGGTGGGGAACGGGGGTTGGTCAAGACAAAATGAAGGAATACGACCTTGACTTCTTGATCCCCAAGCCATTTGACTTCGGTCAGATCTTAAGCGTGTTGGATGAAACGATACAATCAAAAGGGAAACAAACAATTTGGGGCTTGACTTCAAGAGGAGAGATATGAAAGACTGAAATCAACAAGCGACCATTGACACCGCAGGGCGAAGGATGAAAGGGGTTGTTTTCGTCATCATATTGTCATTGTGGGTTTTCCAGATATCCCCAGTGATCGCAGAGAATGAGGCGGTCTTTTCTCCAGAAGGGGGCATTAAAGAGACCCTTCTTAAGGAAATGGAGTCAACCACTTCCACCCTTGACCTGGCCATTCATGAGATGACCTCCCCTGATTTGGCCCAGGGGTTATTGAAGGCAAAACAGCGAGGCGTTAAAGTGAGGATCATCGCTGATTCAAAACAGGCAAAGATCAAATCCTCTCAAATCACCTCCTTGATCCATCAAGGAGTCCAGGTAAAAGTCCTCGGAGGGAAGGGAAAGGGGGTGATGAACCATCGATTTGCTGTTTTTGACGGGAAGAGGGTTGTGACCGGTTCTTGTGACTGGTCAAACGCCTCGGAAAAAAGGAATTATGAGAATCTCATCATCCTGAGAGACAGTGAGGTGGTGTCTTCCTACCAAAAAGAATTTGACCGTCTTTGGCGGGAAAAGAGGATAATAAAATAAAGTTCCTAATAGTAACCTCGCCAGAAATGATTCCCTTCCCTAATTTGTTCGACCTCATCGAAAGCGTAAATCGGAGAACGATGATCTCAAGAACCCAAAAAGCTCTTGACTCTATCCCCATTTTTTTATAGATTTTGGTTAAATTGACCCATTCGACGGAGCCTAACCCTGCGTTCGGGGCAGTGTGTGAAGCGCCGCGAAGCATTAACGATTTCCGAGTTGAGAAAGGAGGACTTTAAAAATGAGGAGGGTGACATTTGCGGGGATTCTTCTGGGCATTTCAGCAGGGTTTCTGTTTTCCATGGCTCTACCAACCGGGGCTCAAGAGACGATCAAGATTGGATTCTTTGCTCCGATCACTGGACCAGCGGCCGCCGACGGCGCAAGCGCCAAAAATGCAGTGGAACTGGGTTTGAAAGAGGTGAACGATGCCGGAGGGATCAGAGGAAAGAAAGTTGAACTCATTATTTATGATGATCGGCTGAACCCACAGGAGGCAGTTGCCATCGCCAACAAGCTGATCGAAAAAGACAAGGTCGTCGGTGTCGCCAGTGGCGCCTACAGCGGACCCACCCGTGTGAGTGCTCCGATTTTCCAGAAGGCAGGAATGCCCATGGTCGCGGGCTATGCCGTCCATCCTGACGTAACGTGGGACCCGAACCAAAAAAAGCCTAACGATTATTGCTTCCGCAATGGTTTTCTCGGTGAGATCGAAGGAGCAGCCGCTGCAGAATTTGCAGTCAAGAATCTGAAAACCAAAAAGATCTCTCTTATCTTCATGGACAATGACTTCGGCAGGGCTATTTCTTCCGGGTTTGCCGAGAGAGCAGAAAAGCTGGGGGCAACGATCCTTTCCAAGCAGATGTATAAATTTCCAGGGGAGAAAGATTTTCGTCCCTTTCTCACCCGCATCAAGGAAGGCAATCCCGATGTCATCTTCGCTGCGGGATATTATAACGAAGCAGCCTCCATCGTGCGGCAGTCCAAGGAGCTCGGAATCCGCAGCCAGATATTGGGGGAGGAGGGTTTTGATTCGCCCAAGTTCTTGGAGATTGCCGGGCCAGCCGCCGAGGGCGTGATCATTGCTACGAACCTTGATCGAGATGACCCCAGGCCGCTCGTGCAGAATTTCCTCAAAAACTACAGAAAGGCCTATGGGGAAGACGCGGACATGGTAGGAGCCTCCAGCTACGATGCCTTCATGATCCTCGTCAAGGCCATTGAAAAAGCTGGAACAGACCCGAAGGCGATCCAGAAGGCACTGTTGGAAACCAAAGACTACAATGGCCTTACGGGCAAGATCAGCCGCTTTGTTCAAGGCGAAGTGGTCAAACCTGTCCAGATTCAAGTTGTCAAGGATGGAAAGTTCCGTCGGCTTGCGGTGATCGACAACCCGGAAGTCATCACCCCGCCCACCAAGTAATAGGCATGAGGTTAGAGGTTTGAGAATCGTTTCACTTGAGGATCACTTCGTTTGAGGTTCAAGGCTCGAAGAATTTGCCTCGGTCCTCGAGTCTCGCGGAGCGAGACGCTCCTCTGACCTCAGACGATCAGATATGCTCTGGCAACAACTCGCCAACGGGATCGCCATAGGTAGCGTCTACGCCCTTATCTCCCTCGGGTTGACGATGGTCTATGGAATCCTGCGCATCCTGCACGTCGCCCATGCCGGCATTTATGCCTTAGGGGCTTATGTCGGCCTGCTCTCTTTCCGACTCATCGGTAACTTCTGGCTCTCTTTACCTTAACGTTGCATAAAAATTCTGAAATCGATAGTTTAAAACTCAAGCAGCTTTTTTCAAAGCGTCAAGAAACTGCATCAAATCTTCTTTGACTGCGG
>Ga0315282_10018029_pt1 | contig 10138 bp, 10 predicted proteins | sample YL17G07_20_MG_FD_203693 | JGI IMG/M metagenome (GOLD analysis project Ga0315282, IMG submission 203693) | Sediment microbial communities from Yellowstone Lake, YNP, Wyoming, USA - YL17G07_20 | ecosystem: Environmental > Aquatic > Freshwater > Lake > Sediment | place: USA: Wyoming | collected... | reverse complement strand
GCAATACTCCCGTTTCGTTCCGGAATTTTCCCAAAACCCGAAAGGAGATATCCCCTGTCTGGCGAGGCCTCAATAACTGACCAGGCGCTTTCAAGACCTTCTGCCCCGTACGACCGCTGCCAGGAGACGTTGCCCCTGCTGTCCAGTTTCACGGCAACCGCCTGGCTGACCAGTTCATATGGCGCTGTGCACATAGTGACCATGACGGTTTCATGAGGTCCGGCCGGGATCGATGTTTCACTGCATCCGGGAATCCTGCTGGTTTCATTTGCATACGGCTGTCGTGAAGAGACGCTCCCGTCAGTGTTATACACAGTCACAGAACCAAACGGGATTCGTCCCTCCTGTTCGCCGGCAATGACAAATCCTGAATCCCCGGTGCCGATGACCGACCAGACCCCCCGGATACCGGTACTCCGGGTCCAGAGGGTATTTCCGGCAGGATCAACCCGCCAGATATCGCCATCGTAGGAAGCAGCGGCATACCCCCCGTCCCGTGTCTGGATCACTGCGGTCGGTTCACCGGGAGATCCGCTGAGGATCCGGTCCCAGAGAACCGTTCCCGCAGATGAAAGCCGGATAAGACGGGGACGGGGCGGGCTCATGCGCCCGCTGGAGTTCTGCGCTGCAATCACGTAATCCCCGTCCAATGTCTCGATCATATCTTGGGCCGCATCGTCATATCCGGTATCGATGAGTTTTGTCCAGGCAGTTGTCCCGTCAGGATTGAGTTTGATCACGATAATGTCCCGGTTTGCGACATAATCAGCACCGATACACCCGGCTGATACAATGACGAGGACGCACAGAAATGAGAAAAAGATGTTTCCCGAAAGTTTTTGATTCGTCATGAGTACCTGTATTTTTTTCTATATCCTGTCATTTCTGAACCCGGTGCTTCTGGAGGGAATGAGCTTATCTGACGCCATAGCGGGGATCAATCTCCATCGCTTTCTTATAACATTCGACTGCTCCCGTGTGACGGCCTGAGTCATCGAGTGCAGTTCCCTTCAGAAACCAGACCGCAGCGTTCTGCGGATCGAGGGCCAGGGCCCTGTCGTAACAGGTGACTGCCTCATCATAGCGTTTCAGGTTGTGGAGGGCAACCCCCTTGGCATACCACGCGTCCGTAAAACCGGGATCGATGGCGAGCGCCTTATCGAAGTATTCCAGCGATTCGTTATAGCGGGCATACTGCGTGCTGGAGGTAAGTCCTCTGATGAACAACGCCTTTGCTTCCGGGTAAGGAGTGGTGATATCATCTGCGTTCACCGCGATCGCCAGTGCCCGCCCTCCTGACGTGAATGGAGATCCAGCGGCTGGAGAGTCCGGCATACCCACAGACGATGCCGGATTCCCGGTTCCGGCAATACACCCGCTGGCAACGGCCGTCATGACCAGAAGGATGCAAAAAAACGGTACCCGGTTCATTCAAAGAGTATTCTTTCGTCCGGAGGGTTAGGTATTGCGATTCAGGTTCATGAACGGATCCAAATTCCTGATAATTAAAATTATTTGCGAGCCAGCACAACCTGACGAATGCAGATACTTATTGTTTATCCCAACAGGATTCCGGCAACCACACCCATACCGCTCCCGGCACCATTTGCGATCATTGCAACCGGGTGCATCGCCATCATTGCAGCGATTCGAAAACAAAGGTCATAGTAAAATGGATAAAAAAAATTCAGCTGGACAATTGATTGATCTGGTCGGGGCGTATCTTGCCCTGTTCCTTTCGCTTGTCGCATTCGGGTTTTTCTTCGTATTCGTCATCAACTGGGAGGACTGGTTCTTCGGGATAAAACTTGACGGGCTGCCGGCGGGAATTTATTTATTTTCAAAAGCGGTTGTCGCAGCACTGCTGGCGTATCTCTTGCTGAAATGTGGGACAAAACAGTTTTTGTGGAGCATTGTTTCCCTGTTCTTCTTCTTGTTTGTCTCTATCCTGCCGGTTTTCTCCAGCCAGAGGAATCTCCGGTCCGGACCTGGCTGGACAGTATTCTGGATTGAACTTGTCGTCATGATTATTATTCCGGTTATTTCCCTTGTCATCTCTTTTACTGTGAACCGGATGAACCGGAACAGTTATGACTGACTTTGATCTCTTCAGCGGTTATCGTGATCGAAGATTCGCCGGAAAAAATTTCGCTATCTTTATGATTTCGTCCCGGATCCATCAGTCACGTCCGCAATTTGTTCCATGACTCTGTCAGCTCAGTACCACATGTTGAACACAATCCCGAAGCCCGGCGGCCCGGCCGATGAGGGTCATCCCGGCATGTAATGCGCCAAACGATGCGGCGATGATGATCGCTTCGGAGACGAGCCGGACTTTTGTGGAAGCGCCAATCGCGAGGGCAACGGCGAAGCAATCCATCGAGAGCCGGATGCGGAGGAGGACGGGGGTGAGGTTGTCCATTTCTTCCTAGAGGTTGGGAGGGGAGGTGATAAGGATTGGTGGGGGGATTGCGCGTGAAAATGCGATCCCTTTTAATTTTGTTATTTATCGATATATTTTTTCAGACAAACCATTTCATTGATATATTGACGTCGGTTATATGCTCCACGAATAACAAAAGATGGGTGGATAAATGGTAAAAAAACTCGGTTTTTAAACGGTATGGGGATATTATGAATGGCGGTAAATTTTGAAATTTTTTGTTGTAAAACATATTCCGCGACGACTTTTCCGAATAATACGATTATTTTTGGATTGATTTCAATAATTTCCTCCTCGAAAATTGACGCACAATTTCTTATTTCTTCATATGAAGGGGTTCGATTCCGTCCGTCCGCATCTTTAGGATTACATTTCACGAGATTCGTAACATACACATTTTTCAGCCGTGGGCATTCATTTCTTGGATTTCGCTCAAAGGAAAAACCCGCAGCAATAAGACATTCTTGAAACAATATCCCGGATGGATCGCGAGTGAATGGGATCCCAGTTCTGTCAGCTCCATTTCTCCCTGGGGCCATCCCAACAAACATTATTTGGGCATCTGAATCTCCATACCCCCAAACTATTTTTGCGCGAGATTTTTTCAAATCGGGACATTTTTCACAATGAAAATGATTTTTTAAATTTATTCCCATATTGATTATCCAGTTTTAAGAGTCTCCTTTCGCGTTTTTGCGTAGTCCAAAAATTTTTTCCACGTCATTTCTTCATCGTTGGCTTTTAGCTTTATATCATTCGGGTATTTATGGATTATTTCATATTTTATTAAGGATTCACCCATTTTATCTTCAATTTCAAATCTGAGGGTGAAATCTCGAGCTTCACCGTCAACTGCACTTCTTAAAATTTTTCGGATTTTTTTGCATTTATTTTCGAATTCAACTAATATATTAAATGAAATCTCTTTTGCCTCGTCTGGTTTTAATGGAGTGGCCCTCTCATCTTTTGTAAATTCGATTTGAAAGTCAACATTTTTTTCATCTATCGCATTTACCATCAATTTCTTTTTTGGTTTTTTCTCGAAGAGATCCGAAAGACCGGGTCTTTCCCAATCCTGCATTTCATCGATCAACGTAAGTAAGAACGGGAATTCTAAAACTTTAAGATAATAAATGTCATCGCAATCGTGAGATGCGATCGATCGTAAAATTGTTTGACGTATTAAAAAGTGATGGGCATCACGTTGATCTAGAGGTCTTTTCAAATCAAAACTGTAATCACTTTCTAAAAAGTATACGAGATTTCTCATTAGTAAAATGCAACTGAAAATACCATGACCAAATCTTTCAAATGAACCTGAAAATTTTAAAAAATATTTTGATTGAACATGGTTGACAAATTGTCTGGTTTTCCCGTCCTCGATTTGTTTTTTAGAATATTTTTTTTCTATGGTTTCTCCTCCCTTTAATTTCTCGGTGATTTCTGTTAGATCAGAACTCACAAATTTTAAAATAAAATCATACAAAGGCTGCCGCGTGAAAGAAAAAGATATGTCTTGGATATTGGTGATCCCAATTTGTTCGAGCATCGTGCGAGTCTTTTTATTAATTTTTTTAATCATCCCTAACCCATAGCCGACATCATGGGTTAAAGAGATAATGCACCACATTGCTTCTTTTTCAGAATCGTCAATTTTGAAGGTTTCATCGAGATATTTCGTGCCAATCTGAATTTTTCCATAAATATTTCGATTTCTTAGTAGATATTCACCTAGTAAATAAACCTTAAACATATGAGTTACATGATCCCGGTAATATTGATCCGCACCATAAAATACAGATTCAAATTCTGAAAATGTTCTAAAAAAGTCTGATAATTTTTCTACACCGTAATCTTCATCGTCATTATACTTCTCCCGTTTATCGTTTAACTTTAGATAAACTATTGCAAGCCCGATTAGGTTTTTCCATAAAACTAAAAGCACTTTCTTTTGTAAATGCAACTTTTCGTTTGGTTCTAATTTGTCTATACATTTTTTTAAATGAATCAATTGAGGTGGTTCTACACCGTTTAGATTAAAATTGAGGTACTTGAACTCAGGATAGTGATCAATAAACCATTGAACCAAGATTGCATCTTCGATAATTAATGGGGTTTGTTGAGTTTCAGGATTCGACTGACTCAAACGCAACTCCTCCCTCAACTTTTACGGTCTGATCTAAAATTGAACTGTTGGATTTTTCATTTGTTTTCTGCGAGCAATATGGATCTGTATTAAGAACTAAATTTTTTTGGACAAGTAGTCTCTTTTGAGTGACGCACCCCCGACACAAAAGAGCATTATTGTAGCCTGTGCATTGCGACCGTTTTTCAGATTTTTGATAAAGACGAATTATGTTAAAAATTTCAGAAGTTTCCCATATTTTCTGAAGTGAAACATCTCGAACTCGATTCGTCATTTTTTCTTCGATGATCTTTTTCATGCTCACGCAGGGAAATACAAACCCATCTGGTCGAATTATCGCTTTGTTAATTCCTGCTGTGCATTTTGCTTGATTGTCGATATTAAAGCAGTTAAATGGTGCTCCTAATCGAATCTTCATAGTTGATATGGAGTACGTTTCACGCAATATTTCCTTAAAGTCTTGAATTTTTTCATCTGTTATTTCTAGATCCTTACGATTTGTTGCTCCTCGTCCTTGAGGTACAAATCTCAAAATACTGACTTGTTGAATTCCGAGATCCTTAGATAGTTTGACGACTTGGGGGAGGTATTGATAATTGTGTAAAACTGGAACAAAATGTAATTCAACAAAATGTCCGGTTTTCTGCGCATTATTGATCGAGGTTATTAAATTTTGAAAACTTCCTTTTTTTGTTGTGATTCTCTCGTGGATTATCGCATCTGGCCCATGAATGCTGAAAATTACTTTATCTACACCGAATTCCTTGAGAAGTTGAAATTTATCTATACTAACTGAGGTTATTCCTTTTTCTGATTCAATATTTCCACAGGTATACAATAATAACTTAAGTCCGTTCTTTTTTACATATCGAATAAAATCGATAGTGAGTGGACTTTCCAAGGGTTCCCCCCCGGATAGTGAAATTATTTTCACGCCTAATTTTATTGAGTCATCGACAGTCTTTGATAATTCTACTAATGACAGTTCATCCGGATCGACATCTCCGCCATCTGAAGAACAGATGGTGCATCGCATTGGACATTTTCTTGTAATTTCAATAGTTAATTCATTCAATCTGTAATTGGAGGTCATATCTTAACCTTCTTTAAAATCTCCCAGTAAATATGAGGGCGTTGGGAATCATCCTTTTTAACTACACCTTTTACTTCGAGAGACATGAGATACTTAGATGCCGTTGCTGGGTTCATTTCCGCCATTTCTGCAATTCTTTTGGAGAACGATTTGCCACCCAAATTCTTTATTGCTTGAAGAATCATCTGTTCTTTTTCATTCAATTTTTTCATTCGGGACCCCACAAATTCGATTTATAGATTCAATCTATGCCTTCATGTTAAACATTCAAGCTATACCTTTAAATTATACTTTAAATGTATAAATTTTTCGAATAAAAACGATGAAATCCCATTCTAATTGAGCCCAGTTTTGGAGAAAAAAAAATTCACTAAAAAACTCAAATCTATTTTTTTAAAAAAGGAAAAATTAATATTCTCAATAATATACAACACATTGATGAGTTATGGGTAAAAGTGTTGGTGATCAGTTATACGATGTCTGGCAAAAGTTCCTTTCTCTTTCTAAGAAAATATTTTTGGACAACTATGCGATTTTCATATTTATTTTCGTTTTAGTTATTCTCGGCGTAATTATTTACTATTACGGCCTCTCTCCTTTCCTTGCCATCATAGCTCTGATACCGACTTATGGTTATACGATCCTGAAAGAATTTCAGCAGAATACTAAATTTAAGAATAGCGGTAGTGCCGCAGATTATAACAAAGGACCCAAAGTTCTGTTTTGGATCCTGGACGGTTGCAATATTCCCGCCTTCATTGATGTAGCTCAACAGAATCCGGATTTAAGAATTCTATTCGAAGAAGGTTACTTTGCAAAGTGTGTTACTATCTTTCCCTCTATTACTCCCGCCGCCCACTCAACTTTGATGACTGGTTGTTATCCTTCAAAACACCGGGTCCCGGCTTTTGATTGGGTTGAAGTAACGCCCAAATATGATGGTTCGATATCGAAGGAATATATACGGGTCATGCCGGATTTCAAACGTTATGTCGAAGCTTTTTCTCAAAAAAGAGCGAGACAAAAATTTTTCAGTAGTCTCGGTGACGCATTTTATCTGAATCAAAAAATCCTGAGTCCAATGGTTACAACAATCTACGAAGCTCGTAAGAAGGAATTATACACCGCGTCAATCACAGAATGGATTCATCGCGGAGCGGATCGTTTCATCAGTCAATCAATTTCCAGTCTTATGGAAGATCTTGCAAATAAAAAAATCATTGAAAAAAATTCCATGTTTGGGCTTCTCTCTGCGATCTATAAAGAAGTAAACTATGAATATTCTGGTTTAATCTGGGGTTCTGAGCGTACCCAAATAATCGACGACCTGATGGTTTACTGGAAATCCGGCACGGATACCATGAGCCACGAATTTGGACCAGGATCATTCCAGCTCCGGCAGGAAATTGAGGATGGGATCAGTAAACTCGCGGAGACTATCAGATTTTATAAGATGTATTCGGACCAGCCATTGTATATCGTAATCTCGTCTGATCACAGCCAAAGCGAAGTAACCGGATATTCGAACCTTCCCGGGGATTTCAAACAAACTCTAGGGGGAGCCTATATTGTTGCAGGGCAGGAGGACAAGGCAAATAACGAAGTCTTAAAAAAGGCTGAAATAATTTTTGCCAACAACGACAGAGCCGCCTTAATCTACATTTTTTGTTCACCAGAGAGAAAAGATGCCGCAGAGTGTGATATTCTTGAATTCTTGAAAAAACGTTCAGATGTTGATCTCATTTTATACAGAGATTCAGATGCATTCCAGGTAATACAAGTACTCCAAAATGGATCTTGTTCCGGACCTGAAGATATCAAGACATTTTTCTCCGGGAAAGAAGAGTCATATCCGAACGCAGTAGAACGTCTTGAAGGATTGATGATGGGAGACAAGTGGGGAGATATTGTGATATCGATGAAGGAAGGCTACTCAATGAATTCCGAATTCAAACCTTCTAAAGAAGGTGAAGAAATGCTACACGGAGATCATGGGGGTCTCAATTCAAGCGATTCTCTCGTACCGCTCCTCTTCTGGGGACCGAAGATAACGCCAAATCCAAAAGATCAGCCATTTAAAATTTTCAGAACCGTGGATATTGCGCCAACGATAGCGACAATTTTCGAAGATACGCATCCAAATACTGATGGTCGGTCACTTGACGAGATATTTGTTGAAGGAAAACAGACCGATCCAAAAGATTTTATTCCAGCCAAGGAGAAGAATTTGTAATTGTGAACCACCTCAAAATTTATTGAAAACCTCGCAAATTCCTACAAAAAGAATCCGGCTTTATAAATCACCGCCCGCCAACTCGCGAACCCGATTGCGGACGCGGAAACATTCGACACGATCGTCTCTTCGGTCATCACTGAAAACCCGCTCGGCTGTACCGCGTACACATCCAGACAACAACGCCACGCTCCCGTTGAAAAGTTGAGGGATTCTAAACAATCCAACTCCTGTTGATTACCATTTTCTCCCGAATTAGTAAGTAACTCCATACTTGAAATCAGGAAAATGCCAATTTCCAATCCGGATTCATCGTAAGCACTATCAGGAAGAACGAACACCACTCTACTAAGGAAATCAACCAAAATCATGCACCGGATCATTCAGCAGAACTTAGAAAAGATCATTGAGATATGTAAGAACCGGAAGGTCCGCCGTCTCGCGGTCTTTGGCTCCGCAACCGGTGACCGGTTCGATCCCGGAAAAAGCGATCTCGATCTGCTCGTTGAATTTGAGGAGATGCAACCCGCCGAACATGCAGAGCATTACTTCGGTCTGGCAGAGGATCTCGAACGTTTGCTCAATCGCCCGGTTGAACTGGTAGAACCCGGGCCGATCCGAAACCCCTATTTCCGCAAATCTCTCGAAGATACACAGGTCGAAATCTATGCTTCCGCATGAAACCAAAAAATATTTTTTCGATATTGCTGAAGCCTGCGATCTGATTGCCCAGTTCACCACCGGCAAAACTCTTGCCGATTACAAAATGGATCCACTTCTTCGATCTGGCGTTGAGCGGCAATTCGAGATAATCGGAGAAGCACTCAACCAGGCGATCCAGCACGATCCGGGAGTTACAAAATTGGTTAGTAATTCAACACGAATCGTCTCATTCCGTAACCGGCTTATCCACGGGTACGCAACTGTCGCCGACGAGGTTGTCTGGGGCGTGATTGAAGCCAGCCTTCCTACCCTCTCACGAGAAGTGAAGCAGGTCCTGAAAAAAGACGACAATTAGAATGTAGACGGAATGTTTTCGTTTTCTCTTACATAGTATCGATCATAAATAATCTGTACTAAATACCTGCAATTTTCAAAACATTGCTACCCCCCCGCATACCCCGCATAACGACGTCCGGACAGCGTGAAATTTCCCAAAACTTTTCCGGATTTCGATCCAATCTCCGCGCGTACGTTCCCGGCCAATGGTTGCGGTACTACGAGATAACCGCTGGGTTATGCGCTCCGGGCCTGAATCGGGCTCCGATTCCCGCGACCGGATCCGATCCCAATCAAACCCGGACCCGATGACTTCAAAATAATTCGAAGCTACCAGAAGTCTTTATATCACGCTCGGCGAACAGTCGGTTAATACAATGATCGACGCAATGAAAAGGACGTGGAAATCCCTGAAGGCGAAATTCTGGAACGTAATAGATGCCATCTCGCCCAGGAGTTCCCACCTTCCCGATCTGAACTTGATCCTTGCAGCAGCAGAAGGGAACGTCATGAACACGGGAAAGCGGTACAGGAAGACGAGCGGCCACTCCCCGTTCTTTTCGCTCTTTACATTTTTTGGTTTGCACTCGTAAGCGCCGGTGAACCGGTGTCCGGGTAGTACTCAAGGTATCTCACTGATAGTTTACCTGCCGTCTCACGAAACGGTGGCATTCGCACGTGTAGAGCCACGGCCCTGCCCGGCTTCCGGAACCGGATTATTTTGTAACGCAGCCGGGCGAATGAAAAGATTCGTACCGGTTCGCGTTCCGGTATCGCTGTCGAACAACAATGGGAAGTCGGTGAATCATATGCAGAACATTTCTGCACAAACGGGCGGCAACGCCTCAAACGGGTCGGTACGGAATCTTTCCGTGCAGATCGGGACAGGGACTGTGACCAGGGGTATTCAGGTCGGCTGTCAGCGTATTGAAACAGAGAACAGTGCGGTCATAACGGAGACAATCTCCCGGAAAAAAGCCACACCATCGCGGAAGGCGGGAAAGAATGCCGTCAGCCATACAGGTCCAATAAATAGGACCGGTCTCGACCGGTACCGGAAACGCCGGGCGTTTGAGATGCGGGAAGTCCCGCTGTACATGGTGCCGGCAGCAATCCGACGCGGTATCAAAGAAAAGGGAGGGAAAACGTACCGGGTGGTCGTCGTCCGGACGCACTGGAATCATTACAACATCAAGATCCGGTGCAGCACGAAGAAAGCAGTTG